>Ga0326597_10001215_pt1 | contig 42269 bp, 35 predicted proteins | sample RVTome_12_FD_203789 | JGI IMG/M metagenome (GOLD analysis project Ga0326597, IMG submission 203789) | Soil microbial communities from uranium-contaminated site in the Upper Colorado River Basin, Wyoming, United States - RVT100D185 | ecosystem: Environmental > Terrestrial > Soil > Contaminated >... | reverse complement strand
TAAAATCAGTAATGCGTGCACCACTGGGAAGCTCGGCAACGGTTCGTGCCATAGGCGGTCCCCCTGTCGGATTTCCCAACAGGATACCACACCTGGCTATTTAAGTGAACAGTATTGGGGCTAGGGGTGCGGGTTCGAGCCGCAAAATGTTCGGCTGGCATCGCCCGTCATTAATCGGGTCGTCCACTCCAGGAGCGGTCTTACGACTCCACCCATCGCTCCCGGATAATCGCCGCGCGCCGAGTTGCCCTCGCGAGCGTCGACGACATGAAAGGCAACGGCATCGTGTTCATAGAAGTGATCCATCGGCGGCCCTTCGTCTACCGCCGCGAGCCCGGCTCCGACAAACATCGTTCCTTCGGAGAGAAAGTTGCCGGGAATCCATGCCCTGCTCGAATAGTGGCCGGCCGGCCGGGGCCGCCGTCGCCACTCAGGGTCCATATCGTGAATCGAGAACAGGTGGACCCCTTCGTGATTATAAACTTGAAAATGTGAAAACATCGCATGGCCGGACTCCAGTACTTCATAACTCATCTCGAGGCCGACTCGCTTTCGAATATCCACGGCCTCGGCAATCTCTTCGTCGTCCGTCAGCACCCGAACGGAGCGCAAGCGAGCCACCTCGTCACCGGCCACTTCGGTTGTATCACCCCATTCGCGGATCGCGCTCATGCCGAGCCCGGAGTCCATGTACGCGCTGACCGCTTCGTAGGCCGGCCCATCCGTCAATATTCGCCCGTTGTCCAGCAAGATGACGCGCGGGCACAAGCGGGTAATCGATTGCATGCTGTGTGACACAAAAAACACCGTTCGGCCGTGGTGCCCGACATCCTCCATCTTTTTGAGGCACTTTTTCTGAAAGCGCGCATCCCCCACCGCGAGCACTTCGTCGATGAGCAGAATCTCCGGTTCCAAGTGGGCGGCGACGGCGAAAGCGAGGCGGACATACATACCGCTGGAGTAGCGCTTCACGGGTGTATCCAAAAATTTCTCGACTTCCGAAAAGGCGACGATCTCATCGAATTTACGGTCGATCTCGGCCTTTCTCATGCCCAGTATGGCGCCGTTCATGTAGATGTTCTCGCGGCCCGAAAGCTCGCCATGAAAACCTGTTCCGACTTCCAAAAGACTACTGACCCGCCCGTAGATTTCGGCTTCGCCCTCCGTCGGCACCGTAATCCTTGAAAGAATTTTGAGCAACGTGCTTTTTCCGGCGCCATTTCTTCCAATCACCCCAATCACCTCGCCCGGCATGACCTCGAAAGAAACATCCTTGAGGGCCCAAAAATTCTCCTTTCCAGCCCATAAGCGCCCGCTTGGCTGGAATACAGAGCTAACCGCCTCTGAGATTTGGTCTCGAAGCGTATCATGGCGATGTCTACCCGTGAGGATCTCGTATTTTTTTGACAGGTTTTGCGCTCGAATTGCGAATCTCGAAAGACGTTCCAGAGTCGATTCCTCCTATCTGTAAAATGAGCTCTTATACTCGATCTCGTTAAAGTAAGTCAGGCGCAAGCTTAATCGTATTTCACGGCAACATCCCGAATCGACGCGCCTCCCCGCTCCGAATGGAGTCCACAATCGTTTCGGCGAGTTGGACGGTCTTCAATCCTTCATAGCCCGATACGGCCGGCGCCCTTTTCTGCCGGACGCATTCGGCGAAGTGCTCCAACTGGGCTTTGTAGCCATTTGCGCCCCACTCGCTGGTCCAGGGAAACGTTTCGATTCGGTCTTCCGGCTCGCCGTATGTGCAGATCGTGAGGTTGTGCCCAAGGTCGGCATCGGGGAACTGCAGGTAACCGCACGGGCCCATCACGTCGATTTCGGTCCGGTGGAAACGGCAAGCTTGTTTCTTCTTTTCCCAACCGAAGCCTTTCAGGGCGTAGGAGTCGCCGACGAGCGCTCGATCCCCCGAAGGAAAAAGCAAGCAAGTAGCGTAGGTGTCAATGGCCGAAATCCTATTCGGCTTGTAATGGCCGCCGATGGCGAAGACGAGTTCGGGATCGCCGAACACCCAGCGGACAAAATCGATACAATGCGACACTTCCCAGAGCGGGCCGCCGCCTAATTCCTGGTCATGAATCCAGGGCTGATCGCCGCCGGCCCTTAGACTCATGGTCTCGCGAAAGAACACAGGCCGCCCTAGGTCATTGTTGCGGATCGCAGCGGCTATTCTGCCGCGCTCGCTCGAAAAGCGGAGCATGTAGCCGACCTGCAGAATCACGCCCGCGTTTTCCGCCGCTTCGATCATTTCCACGCAGTGCGCCGATTTCATCGCCATGGGCTTTTCACAAAAAATGTGTTTGCCGTGTCGAGCCGCTTCTACCGTGATTTCGGGATGGAATGCAGGCGGCGTGCAAATCAGCACCGCGTCCACATCGTTTCGAGTGAGCAGGGTTTTATAATCCCTGGTGGCACAGGGAATATCATAATTTTGTTTCGCCCAATCAAGACGGCTCTCGGCGATGTCGGAGACTCCAATGAGTTGGAATTCTTCAACTCCCGGATTTGGCAAAGGGGGGGGCGGCGGTTTGCTTCGGCCCAGTAGACTCCGAACGAATTGCCGTCCCGCGCGCAGCAGGCCCGCCCGCCAGGCGGCGGGCAGGTCCGGCGTCTCCGGCGTTTGTTGGGCCGGCCGGCGGATGCGATCTCCTTGAATGACCGCAATGTGATGTTGGCCGCTCTCACCGAGGCCAATAACCGCAATACCTATTGGGTGGCTCATCATCGACTCCTCGTAACGGATGTCTCCGGCGCGCAAACAACGCCCAGGCGCTAAGTTGCTCTCCGAATTTCGTGTTCGACGGATTAAACCAAGTCGCCCGCGGCAAGAATTCTCGTTTTTATGAAAGATTTACGATCAGACGTTATTGCATGTACCAGTGGTGCTTTAGAACAATGAGACCATTCCAGGGGGACTTTCCGGTCCCGTAATAATCGGCGTCTACCACTTCGATGCGAGCGGCATCTTCGACCAAGTCGGCGGTTTCACTGCCAATGCCAAGGGCCACAAGAACCTTATAAATGCCCGGCACCAGGATCAGGCTTGGGATTTCACAAATAAACGTTCGTTCCCCCACGCACTCGCCCGGATTATTCACACTACCAGGTAAACGCCGTACAGACTGTCGATCGGGGCGTGACCCTGGAGGAGCGAAGGCACCAGGGTAAAATGTTTCATTGCCATGTTCACCCTCAATACGATGCTTGACCTTTGCACCGCTGGTTTCATTATCAAATCGCTGCGCTTGCGGCTTCATGGCAGAGCTGCATTGCCTGCGCTCCGCAAGGGTTGCGCCCCGATCGCCCCCTTGCGTGAATAACCCGGTCTCGGTCATCGAGCGATTGGGCTCGAAGGCGGTGTGCGCGGTGAAAACCCGCTGGCCGGAGAGTGTGTCAAATCCGAGACACGCGTCCACGTTGCAAATCGAATGTTCCGCGCGAAGATGGATGGCCACCTTAAGAGCAGCGCCGACTTTTATCCCGCCGTTCAAAGGCTGGCCGTTCCCGTTGGAAAACTCCAGCCCGGTCAACAGGGATTGGTACATGGCCGGCCGGCCCGAGTGCTTGGTCAGGTCCGTTGTCGCCGACACGCAACCTTCCACGGCCCCACTGACGCTTTGAAAGTAGCGATCGATGCCTTCTTTGGTCGCGCCGGCGAAAGTAACTTCTCCTTGCTCCAGCACCATGACTCTCTGGCACAGGTTTTCCACGGCGGCCATGTTATGGCTCACGAACAACACGGTCCGTCCTTCGTGCGCTACCCCTTGCATTTTTCCCAGGCACTTTCTTTGGAACGCCGCATCCCCTACCGCCAACACTTCATCGACGATCAAGATCTCGGGCTCCAGATGGGCGGCAACCGCAAACGCCAGGCGCACGTACATCCCGGAGGAGTAGTGTTTCACCGGCGTATCGATGAATTTTTCCACCTCGGCGAATGCGACGATATCGTCGAATTTCCGCTCGATCTCCGCCTTCTTCATGCCGAGGATGGCGCCGTTGAGATAAATATTTTCTCGTCCCGTAAGCTCGGAATGAAACCCGGTTCCGACCTCCAGCAGCGAGCCGACGCGCCCGCGAATTTCCACGCTGCCAGCCGAAGGCGGGGTGATGCGCGATAGAATCTTCAGCAGCGTGCTTTTTCCGGCCCCATTTCGGCCAATCACTCCGATGACTTCGCCCGGCTTGACCTCAAAGGAGACGTTCTTGAGCGCCCAAAAGATCTCCTTCCGCCCGCGATGGTAGCCGTTTCGGCCTAACAACAGCCTGAAAGCGTCGGAAACTTGATCGCGCAGGGTATCGTGGCGAAGTTGGCCTACCGTAATCGCATACCTTTTGGCTAGGTTTTTCACTCGGATAATCGCTTCACGCATAACTTTTTGGGCTTTCCTCTACGACCCTCGGAAACTCGATTCACTGGGATAAAATCGTCATTGGAAAACAGGGCGAAAACGCGATCGTCCATCAGACCTCGTCGGCAAAGGTTTCTTCCATCCGTTTAAAAAAAACCAACCCGCCATACAGCAGTACGCCGACGATCAAGGTGCACACTAGGATCTCCTGAACCGGTGGGGGTTCGCTGCTCGTAAGCGCCCATCGGAAACCCTCGATGGCGCCGGCCATCGGGTTGAGGCTATAGAGAAGGCGCCATTTTTCCGGGACCACGCTCGCCGGATAGGCGATCGGGGACGCAAACATCCAGATCTGGATTAAGAACGGTATCGCCTGCCCGACGTCCCGATAGCGAACGTTAATCACCGAAAGCCACAAGCTCACCGAAAGCGCCGTCAGCATAATTAAAAGAATGAAGGCAGGCAAAAACACCACTCCCGAGCTCGGCTCGATGCCGTACCAAATCATCATTCCCACAAGGAAGACAAAGGCAATTCCAAAATCGATGAGTCCCGCAAGGACGGCGGAGATCGGCAAGAGCAGACGAGGGAAGTAAACCTTTGTGATTAGATTCGCATTGCTGACCAGGCTTAGAATGCTTTGGTTGAGCGCTCTGGAAAAATAGTTCCACGGCAGCAGGGCGGTAAAGCTAAATATCGGATAGGGCAATCCTCCGGACGGGACCTTAGCGAATTTATCGAAGACCACCGTGAAAACAATCATCGTGATCACCGGCTGAATAACCGCCCAGGCCGCTCCGATGGCGGTTTGCTTGTAGCGAACCTTGACGTCGCGCCACACAAGAAAGTAAAGCAATTCCCGATAATCCCACAACTCATTCAGCCGCAGCGCCAATCGGCTGGAGTATGGGACAATTCGAATTAGCGGTAAATCTGCCGATTTGATTTCGGAAACGATCATCCTGCCTCCCGAAACACAAGATTGGGGCAACGAGCTCTACAATGAGGAGGTTCTAAAATCGAACAATCTAGAAATCGTTTTAAAAATCAGCCAGAGGTCGAAGAAAAACGACGAATGGCGAATGTAGTCCTTGGCCAGACAAATTTTATCCGGTAGCACGCGCTTCACGTACTCTTCTTCGGGATTCCCGGCTTTCCCCAGAAGCGCGGCCTCATCCCGATATTTCAACGAAGCCAAATCCGTCAACCCCGGCTTTACCTTGAGAATGTCTTCGTATTCATCGTGATAAAGCGCGACGAAATGCGGCAGCTCCGGACGTGGACCCACGAACGTCATTTCGCCCTTGAGAATATTGAATAACTGCGGCAGCTCATCGATTTTGCTTTTGCGGAGAACCCGTCCGACGCGCGTAATCCTCGGGTCCTGCCCGACGGTGATGGCATTCCCTTTTTGCGCGGCGCCTTCGATCATCGTGCGAAACTTAATTATCCAGAACGGTTGAAAGTCCTTTCCCATTCGTTCCTGCTTAAAAAAAATAGAGCCTGGAGAACTCAACTTGACCGCTATAGCGGCGGCGACGATCAGGGGCGACAGAATCAGGAGCCCGAGGAACGCGGCACCCATGTCGAATATACGCTTCATCAGCGGCGGTATTTCTCCACGATCGCCCTGACGGCGCCGATGACATCGTCGACATCGGCCGTGGTCATTCGAGGATAGATCGGAAGCGAAACGATGCGCTCGAAGGCTGAGTACGCGATGGGGAATTCTTCTGGCCGATACCCGAAGGTGTCGCGATAATACGGATGGAGATGCAGCGGAATAAAATGAACGGAAGTCCCGATGTTCTCTTCTTTCAATGCCTCGATAAATTGGCCGCGATCGATCGTCAGCCGGTCGAGGTCCAACTGTATGACGTATAGGTGCCATGCGTGCTGCACCTTGGGGTCGGACGGCGGGGTCACGATCTCCGGCAGATCGGAAAATCCTTCTCGGTAGGCTTCGGCGATCCGTTTGCGCGCCTGGTAGAAATCGCGGCACTTTTCCAGTTGTTCGACGCCAAGGCTCGCCGCAACGTCCGTCAGATTGTATTTGTATCCAGGGCTGAGAATCTCATAGTACCAGGATCCTTCCGCGCTGTAGCGCTTCCACGCGTCATGGCTGATTCCATGGAGACTCAGGATTCGCATTGTGTTTGCCCATTCGGGATTCTCGGTTGTCGCCATGCCTCCTTCGCCGGTCGTGATAGTCTTGGTCGCGTAGAATGAAAAACAGGTGATATCGCCGATCCCGCCTATCGTTCGACCTTGATAGGCCGCGGGAAGCGCATGCGCCGCGTCCTCGATCACTTTCAACCGGTGGGCGCGCCCGATTTCTAGAATGCGCTGCATATCACAGGGATGTCCTCCGAAGTGTACGGGAATGACAGCCTTGGTCTTCGGACCGATCGCCGTTTCCAATTTGCCTGGATCCATATTCAATGTGCCCGGCTCGCAATCGATGAGGACCGGCCTCGCTCTGAGATAAAGCACGACCTCTGCCGTCGCCGCGAACGTCATCGTCGGCACGATCACCTCATCGCCTTCCTGGATTCCGACCGCCGCCAAGGCAAGATGAAGCGCGGCGGTCCCCGAATTAACGGCAACGGCGTAAGCCGACCCTACGAAGCGACGAAATTCATCTTCAAATTGTTTGACTTTGGAGCCCGTCGTCAACCAGCCGGACTCTAACACCTTAACCACCGCCGCAATTTCATTCTCCGTTATTACCGGACAATGAAATGGAAGAAATCTCTTGCGCACCGGGTCGTGCGCGATTGAAATCGCTCGATTATGCATAAAGCCGCCGAATGGTCTTGGGCGCTGTAATGACCAGAACCGTTACTCGCCGCGAACGGCGACAAAACCGAATTTCCATGAGATCACGCGACTGATACTGCGCGGTCCAGAGCGCGGCGCACAGGAAAATAGAAACTGCTGATCTGCTCGACCACATAACGCTGTTGGTCGCCGGTGAGCTCTGGATAAACCGGCAACGCTAGCGCTTCGCGGGAGGCGGCTTCCGCGCGCGGGAAGTCTCCCCGTCGATGACCGAGATATTGAAAGCATTTCTGGAGGTGAAGGGGGATCGGGTAGTAAATTTCGGTTGCGACGCCTCGGCTGCGTAAATATCCCTGGAGACAGTCGCGCTGCGGGCAACGGATGACAAACTGATTGTAGACGTGTCCGGCGGAATCTTCCGGCAATTCGATCTGATCGAGAAGTCCCGCATCGGCGAAGAGGTTTCGATAATTAGCGGCATTGCGCCTCCGTGCCTGCGTCCACAGCGGCAGGTATTTGAGCTTGACGCGCAGGACGGCTGCCTGCAATTCATCCAAGCGAAAGTTTCCGCCGACGATATTGTGATAGTATTTAGGGTTTGCGCCATGAACGCGCAGCAGGCGAACCGCCTCGGCAAACGCGCCGTCCAGGGTCACAATCATCCCCGCGTCGCCGAAAGCGCCCAGATTCTTGCTCGGGAAAAAGGAAAAGCAGCCAAGCGAACCGATGGTTCCTGCCGCTCGATCTCGCCGGTCCCTTGCCGCGATCGCCTGGGCCGCGTCCTCGATCACGTGCAGTCCGTGCGCGGCGGCGATTTCCATGATGTCATCCATCTCCGCGCACCGGCCGAAAAGGTGCACCGGGAGAATCGCTTTGGTGCGGCCGGTCAGCGCCGCCGCGACTCCGTCAGGATTAAAATTGAAGCTACGAGCATCGATGTCGACAAACACCGGCCGCGCTTGCAGTCGCGCGATCACTCCCGCGGTGGCAAAGAACGAAAACGGGCTGGTAATGACCTCGTCGCCTGGCCCAATGCCGATCGCCATGAGGGCAGCCAAAAGGGCATCGGTTCCCGACGACACGCCGACAGCGAACTGCGCTCCGCAAAGCGAAGAGATATTTCGCTCCAACGCCATGACTTCGGGACCGAGTATGAAATGCTGCGAATCACAGACGCGATCGATCGCCGCGCGAACTTCCCAGCGAATCATCGAGTACTGGGCTTGCAAATCGAGTAATGGAACTTTCATCACGCCGCTTGTACCTCCTCGCCGACCTTGAAATAGCTTTTCGCACACACCGCGCAGACGCCGGTGCCGTCGCTGCCGTTGACTTCAACCCGATTACCGCATGCGCACACCCAACCCGCGAAGCGGGCGGGATTGCCCACCACAAGAGCGAAGTCGGGAACGTCTCGCGTGACGACGGCGCCAGCGCCGACGAACGCGTACCGGCCGATCGTCACCCCGCAAATAATGGTGCAATTCGCGCCCAAAGTTGCGCCGTGCCGCACCAGCGTCGGACGCAGCTCGTCCATGCGAGGAATCTGGCTCCGAGGATTATGAACGTTGGTGAACACCACCGACGGGCCGCAGAAAACTCCGTCTTCGAGGGTAACACCTTCGTATACCGACACGTTGTTCTGGATTTTCACGCCGTCGCCGACAGTTACATTGGGACCGATCACGACGTTCTGCCCGATGCGGCATTCTCTGCCGATCCGAGATTTTTTCAATATGTGGGAGAAATGCCAGATAGTCGTTCCCTCGCCGACCTCAACATCATCGTCGATGACAGCGGACTTATGAACGAAATGAGATTGGCGCGGCGCCGGCGCTGCCGCGGGCATGGCATCTCTCAGCCGCAGCGCCGCTTCGCATTGCTGCAAGACCGTAAGCACGCGCAGCCCCTCTTTGCCGTCGGTTCGCGGCGTCCGCCGCGTTTGGATGGATTCCAGAAAATGCCGGCATTCCGCGAGCAAGGGCTCCGTCGTCGCGACCGCTACAGCCTGGGCATTGGCCTTGTTTGGAACCGGAATGCATTCCTTCCAGGAAATCACGTGCGGATAAAGTGTCAGCTTGCGCGCTTCTTGCACGTCGTCAAAGACCGCCATCTGGCGCTCACCAACGACGATCAGCTTTTGTTCTTTATAGGGATGAAGCCAGGAGACGAAGACGTGCGCTTTGATGCCGCTGGGGAACGAGAGCAAACTGACCGTGACGTCGGCAATTCGATCATGAAGATAATTGCCCCCTTGGGCCTCTACCCTGTCTGGCATTTCGCCCACAAGACCTAAGATGACGGAGATATCGTGCGGCGCAAACGACCAAAGAATGTTTTCCTCTCTGCGGATTTTTCCGAGATTAAGCCGGTTGGAGTAGATGTAACGAATGCGACCCAGCTCGCCCGCATCCACCAGCTCTTTCAATTTCAAGACCGCCGGATGGTACCAGAGAAGGTGGCCGACCATGAGCACGCGACGTCTCTCTGCCGCCAATGCCGTGAGCTCTTGTCCTTGGTGAACCGAGAGGGAAAGGGGCTTCTCCACGAAAACGTCCTTGTCGGCCAACAGGGCCCGCCGCACCAGATCGCCGTGCGTTTCTGCCGGCGTCGCGATGGCCACGCCGGCTATCTCCGGATCGAAAAAGATTTCTTCCACCGAGTCCGTGAGCCGTACCCCGGGATAAGTCTCGCGCAGCCGATCTCTCCTCACCGGCTCAAGTTCGCATACCGACGAGAGGGCGCCCAGCTCGCTGAAGTTGCGAACGAGGTTCTTACCCCAGTATCCGGCGCCAATGCAGGCTATCTTACGCGGCACAGTCATCGGCATACGTCTTTTTCCTCCGCATCGCGAAGCGAGCCCTTCAACGAGAGTCCACGCGCGCGCTGATGCCCGCGCCGTTCAGCGCGATGCCGCGCGTAACGGTCGGGGTTCGTCGAGGAGGTCTGACGCTTTCGAAGGTTCGGGCCATTGTTCGTCCAACAGCGCATGAACGGAAGTCCCGTTGGTCGTGCACCGGCCGCCGTTTGCGAGGTCGAATCGCCAGCCGTGTCTTGCGCAGACGAGGTAGCCCGCGTCATCGACCCAACCTTCTTTCAAGTCGACGCCCTCGTGAGGACAAAACCGATCAACCGCGTAGCGGCGCCCTCCCGCTTCGACGACCAGCCGGCTTTGGTTCGATTCCATATCGAGCATTCTTCTACAAAACCAAGGAAGATCCTCGGCTTCCATGATGAGGAAGGCTTGGATGAGCGTTTGATAGAGATCGGGCTCTCTCTTTAACCGCATGCGAAATGTCAGCGCGAAGTCCTCCCAGGTTAAATGCCCTTCGAGCACTCGCTTGATCTGCCACGCGGGCGCCGAAATCGAATAGCAGCGGCCGTCTGAGATCTGCGAGACTCGATCGATGTTCTTATTGCAAAAGTCGATTCGCAGCATCGTTCCGGCAAAATCGCTCAAAGCAAAATAGAGGGGCAGGTCGATTCTCTTGTGCAGCATAAATCCCGCGAGCTTACCCTTAAGTTCATCGCCGAGCCGCTCGATGACTTGACTGCCGGACGTCGCCTCGGCGCTTGCTTGCAACTGAGCGAATAGTCCCTGTCGGGCGGCGGCGTACGCCTGAAGATACGATGTGAAGCCAGCTTCACTGACCTGATTTCGACTCCGGGTCAAGAACCCCCCGGTTTTTGCGCTGAGCACGTCTCCCGGCATCATTTCGGGCCATACAGTGGGCACCCCGCTCAATCGTTCGTCGAGGAAACGCGTGAACATAGATGCGCGAGGGAAAATATTGATGGGTTCGAAGTTGAGATCAAAGAGCGTTGGATCCAAAAAACATGGAGGGCCGGCCGATGGCAAAAACACCCGCGGCCGTACTTTTTCAATGCTTCTGGCAACCGTTTCAAACTTGCTCGACAATTTTGTCTTCGAGATGCTTTCATATATTTCCCGGGAGTAGCTATAACAGGTCGGATGCCACGTGGCGCCGGAAAACTGGGCGGCCAGGACATCGACGGGGCCCTGCTCGGCGGCGATGGCGGCAAGCCGGTCGTAAATCTTGCAATCATTCACATCGAGAAACGAACAGCCGTTTGCTTTGATCAGGAGAGTGGAGTCGCGATTGAGCTCGGTGTCGATAACATACAGTTTGATGAAGCCGCCGGAAATCGGAATCTCCTCTCCATCGGAGCAGTCGATGACTCTAGCGCACTGGACCTCGGCCAACGCCGCGCGCAGCGCGGGGCGGCGAAAGCGGGGAACGATGAATTTGAAATTGCGCGAGCGCAAACTCTTGAGGAACTCGGGATCAAAATGATCTTTATGCTCATGGCTGATATAAACGTACCGCTCTTTGCTCGCATCGGCCAACTTCCTTTGAACGTATTCGGCGAGGTGATGATTGCATGGAAACTGAAACCATGCCGAGTCGAACGCGCCTCGGGAACTGAGCCAAGGATCAACGATGACGACGACGCCGGACGTCTCGACGCAGAAGCCGGCATGACCGAGATAGGTGATATCCATGCTCGACTTTACATAACTCCGCTGCTCAGTTGAGCTCGGCAACGCGGGTGGCCGGAGGAGGCGATTTGCGGAATCGCCTCGCCAAGCTCCTTACTAGACGCTCAAAAATCTCCCCTCGTTTGCTCCACCAAAAGCTCAGGGATCTCCTCGCGATCAAAGCGGTCCAGGCGCCGTTGGAGTCAAACGCTGACGAGTAGATGTGGCAAAGATAAAGGCCAAACTTATTCATTTTGTGGTTGATCAGTTTATAGCGGCCGGAAATTTCCAGAGTGCCAAAGCCCCAGGGGAATTTAAAAGCATACCACAGAGCCTGGGAGCCTACTTCGATGTCGCATTCGCCTCTGCGCCGGTTGCTAACCTCGACGTTTCCGCTTCGCAGATCGAAACAAACGGCTACACCGAGGTCATAGACGTAGAAGTAGATCGGAGCGGCGCTTCGAAGCACAAACCATGGGAAGTGAGACCGGACCCTATCGGCCAAGCTCTGCCCTAAGTCGATTAACGATTCTGAATTATAGGTGGGATGACTAAGGTACGAGCGCTCCGGGATCTTTGCGTAGTCGGCGCGGTATCTTTCTATGGGATCACCGTTTAATTGAAAACCAGCGTCGCTCGACCAACTGTCTCCGCTGTATAGAAACTGGAGCTCGGTGGGAGCGTCCCGAAGAGCTTTGCAAACCTGGTCCGGTCGATTGCTCCAGCGATTCATGAAGCGATTTTCCTGGTGGCAAAAATAAACGAAGCTGGCAAAGGGGATCGTCACTTTAGGATGGAAGTACGCCACGTAGTCGCGCATTTCCATCAGCTTTTGGCGCGGCGCGATGATATCGGTTGCGTCAGGGTTGCCAACCCAGTTGGCGAAGGAGAACTGGGTGAGCAGAACGTCCACAGCGCCGACGCGCTTGGCAATGGCGGGGGCGGCGCTCTTACTCACGATGCAGTCGTTTACATTCAGCACCGTCGCATCTCTAGATTTCACGGCCAGTAACGAGTCGATGCTCCCCACCGAGCAACACATGAGGGAGACCTCGTCGCCTATCTCCACCCAACGGGTTAATGGCAGTTCTCGAACTTCGCGAAAACCTAATTTTTCTAGCGCCCGCGCGACCCGGCAAGAGAAGTGTCGCTGATACAAAAGCGTGATTTTGGCTTTGTCTTGTGGCGGAATTGCTTTAAGCGTCAGGAAATCGAGATGGTCCGGATGTTCATGGGAGATCCAAATATGGGTGACCGCGCTTAGAGCGTCCGGTTTCAACGCCGGCTCCGATAGCAAGGCCCACGACTCGTTGAACGCCACGCCCATGAGCCATGGATCTGTAAGAATCGCCACGCTGCCGGCTTCGATCAGGACGGACGCATGGGAAATCAGGGTTATTCTCATGGAGGTGCCTTAGCGTCGCGCGGCCGCGCTGGGAGAAAGATGACCCGCCGAGCTGCGTGTCAGCTTGGCATATTTGCCGGCGGGGCGGCGGCGCAAAATAACAAAGTCCCAGATGCCGCATAAAAATCCGTAACCGTAAGCGAAATGGTAAGTAGCAAACACCAATGGAAGGACGGGAAAAAACACCAGCCCATTTGTGTACGCAGTCAGAATGGAGGCCGTAAGGTTAAAAAGCGCGTAAGTCGTTACCAGTCCCAACAACCCCCAAGCCGCCGGGTGCCACGACAGCGATGCCAGCGATAGAATGCCCAGCAATAAAACAAAACTGCCGGGAACCAGGTGACGCACGGAAGCGGGAAGCTTGTGCTTCTGAATGACTCGCACCTTCCAGTAACCGTACTGGAGGTACTGCCGGAACAGCGCGCTCAGCGACTCCCTGGGCATGGACCAACTTCTGATGCGCGGTGACTGCCAAATTTTTCCGCCCGCTCTCGTGAGGCGCAGATTGAATTCGTCGTCTTGATTGCGCACCAGCTCCTCGTCCATCAGACCGATTCGCTCGAAGACTTCCCGGCGATACACCCCGCCGAAGACCGTATCGGCCGGGCCGTCATATTGGATATTATGCCAACGGGCTCCCCCGGCCGCGAAGCCGCTATGATGGGCGATGGCGATCGCCTCTTGCAGCCAGGACTCTCCGATAAATATCACGCTGCCACCGACATTGTCGGCGCCAGTCTCCTTCAGCACCGCCAAGCTCGCGCGCAGATAGTCCGGCGCATAACGATGGTGGGCGCCCATGATCGCGATATATTGGCCACGTGCCGCCCGGATCCCTGCATTCATGCCGCACGGAGTTATGCGGTCGGGATTGTCGATGATCCTAACGCGCCGATCGCGACAAGCGATCATCTCAAGGGTTTCGCGCGTGCCATCATCCGACATGCCATCGGCGACGATTATTTCAAAGCCTCCGGGAACGTCGTGTTGTTCAAAAATGGACTCTAAACAGTCAAAAATATGAGCATTCTCATTCCTGCAGGGGATAATTATAGAAACTAACGGGTCGGGTCTCATCGGTATTTCATCCAACTTTTTTTGAGCGCCCCAAACGGGTGTAACGCTCGCATCACAAATCCAACTTGGTGGCGCGTTGTGGTCTCTAAGACCTGTTACTAGGAGAAAATTTTTTCAATGATTTAAGCAGCTTACGTCCTTTATGGTTAGACCTGATAAGACGCCAGGTCGGATTAATATCGGTTAGTTCCTGAGTCACAGAGACTTGTCGATTCCATGTGACCGTATGAAAATCCGGCCAGTTTCAGCCGATCTGCATGGTAGATCAACCCGACGATCCCACGGTTCTTTCGAAAAATTGAGAAAATTAATTCTACTGTTCGCGGCTTCGGGGACACAGGAATTGAATAACGCGAAAATTATTCCGAACACGTTATAAAGGATTTGGCATTAGTCGCGCGATGCTGTTTGCGAGTAATTCGAACAGATCGTCGTAACGATGATTGTAGCGAAACTCCAATTCCTTGAGATACAGCGGCAGGGTCGCTTTCGATACGACGTGTGCCCGAGAGAGACGTCTTTCGGCAAATCCCCAGAATCCCTCTAGCCGTTCGATGTCAATCTTTCCGTTCGCCAAATTCTTTGCTTGCTTCGCCGTGAGATGGCACGGGCCACTGAACAACAACGCATCGTAGTGCCTAAAACGATCCGTGCAAAAGATTGAACCGCGTTTCACGAATTTAATTTCGCTATCGAGCAGCGCCTGCGCAGTCACGTCCCTGACGACGGTCACTTCAACTTTGCCGCTGTGCTCCAACAGTCCGAAAACAAACGTTTTGTCCCCCAGGCCCTGTTGATTTTTTACGATCCGTCGACACAAATAATGAAATTCGTCCATGTGGCATTTGTCGACCACTTGATTTTCCCCGTGGACCTGCTGAGCGATGGCACATCGGATCAGGTGAATGGCTTTGAGAGCGGTCGGATAACTAAGGCCGATTTCCTCCGCTATTTGCCGCGCGGGAATCTCCAAGTCGAAGAGCTTTAGAACCCACAGCCACTTGTTCGCCTTGAGGTTGAGCCGCCCAACCCACCGACCGCTGAAATCGTGGAACGTATATTGGCAGCGCGCACATCGATACCTTTTGTCGGCTAGACGATAGATCTTTCGGCTGCGACAACGAACGCAAAAACGCCTCTTTTTTCGCCAACTTTTTTTAACCAGATACTGGCGTGAACGATTTTCACTGCGAAGCAAATATTCAAGAGACTTAAGATACATTGCCTCTCAAACTTCAGTGCCAATTCTTTGTTATAGCTTCACAAAACCATCGTTATCGGGACTGAAATGGCCGAAAGCCAGCTCAAGTGGCATCTCATTTGCTCAAAAGCCGAGGAAAATCGCGCGCCAGTTAGGGCCGAATGCATTCCAAGTTGAGATCGTTTATGACCTCGATTCGGGGGAGGTTTGAAGGTGCTTTCACTTTCCAAGTTATTACGCAAGACTACACCGTGGCTCTGCTCTCTATTGTTCGCATCGCTATGCTTCGGCACGAACGTCTCGGCTGCCTTTCTCCGTTTGAATTGGGGCCAAAGTTCCGGCACTGTAGATGGCTACAAAATCGATCGCTTCGACGGCACCGCTTTCGTAGAAATATTCACCGCGGAATCAACCACTCTGACTTATGTTGACTCAGGATTATTGCCCGCGACTCAGTATTGTTACATCGTCCGCGCTTTCAACGTCGGCGGAGTTTCCGACCCTACTAACGCCGGATGCGCGACGACGCTTGCTGACGCCGGAACGCTGCCACCGCCTTCTCCACCGCCACCGCCACCGCCACCGCCATCGCCACCACCGCCACCTACTCCTCCGCCTCCGACCCCAACGCCAACCAGAATTTCGGGCAAATGGGCGGATTACAATTTCTCAGTGAAGATCCGTTCAAACGACGTCGATACTATGGGGGTCATGTTTCGTTACCAGGATAACGGCAACTATTATCGATTTTCGTGGAGCCGACGCGGTAAATTCCGCCGGCTCGAGAAGATGGAAAACAGCACAGTCACCGTACTTGCCGAAGATAACGTACTGTACGTAAGGAGAAAAACTTACCAGTTGCAAGTGAGCGCTAACGGCGCCGCGCTTGAGATCGCTATCGATGGTAAGCCAATTTTTTCCGTCACAGATGCGAGCATTCCTGGGGGAACGATTGCGCTCTATTCCAGCTTCAATGGCGCAAGCCGCTTTGACGACGTCGTCGTGCACGATCTTACCACGGGCACTGTACTGCTTTCAGATGACTTCAGCGGTGGCCAATCCAGGGGCTGGAGCATGATCGACGATCCCCCGCTGGCGGAAGGAACTTCGGTCTGGTCGACTTCAAGCGGCGCTCTTGTCCACACGGGCAATATCGGTTCTAATACGGTCGGCCAAATTGGGACCTATGCACTTTATACCCAGGGAAGCTGGAGCGATTACCGTACCAGCCTTAAACTGACTTCTTTCGACAACGACTGCATGGGCGTTATGTTCCGCGTTCAAGACAACCACAACTACTATCGGTTATCGTGGTGCGCTGAAGGTAACTTTCGCCGCCGTCTCGAAAAAATTGAAGACGACGCGCTCACCGTACTCGCGCAAGACGTCGTGCCCCCCGTAATTGGCCAGACGTATCAGGTTCAGATCGTCGCCCGCGGGGAATCGCTGGACGTTGCAATCGACGGCACGCCGATTTTTTCTGTGACGGACTCCAGTTTCGCCGCCGGCAGCATCGCCTTGTATTCGTGGTGGAACGCGGGAAGCGCTTTCGACGATTTGTTGGTGGAAAACCTCGCGACGGGAGCGGTCTTGCTCTGGGACGACTTCGATGATGGCAACATCATCGGCTGGACACCTTTCGATGAGGGCACGACCAACGGTCCGTCCGATTGGTCGATCCAAAATGGCGCCCTCATACAAAGCAGCGACATCGGTTCTGTAAGCATGGGCAATTTAGGCACGTTCGCGTTGTACTGAGCAAGCGAAAGGCACTAGCGCAACGAAAGCAGGAGATCAAGCGTGAAGCAACTATTCTTGGCATTAATTCTTAGTCTCATTTTTGCTGCTGCGACCGACGCAGCGACCTTCTACGTCGCCAAGACGGGCAGTGATAGCTACTCTTGCGCGCAAGCGACGAATCCATCAACTGCCAGGCTGACCATCAGGGGCGGGCTGGGGTGCGTTGTGGCCGGGGATACCCTCTCCATCAAGGCCGGCACTTATTCGGAAACAATCAGCAGTCCGCCGTCAGGAACTTCCTGGGCTAATGCCGTCACGATTTCCCGGTATGGATCGGATGTGGTTGTCCTCAACGGCGGTCCGAATCCGGTTCTCAATCTCTGGTCGCCGACCATCAGCTACGTGATATTCAACGGCTTGATTCTCGATGGCGCGAACACCGGCAACAACACCGTCAGTATCGGCAACGGCGCCCACCACATCAGAATCGCTAATTCTGAAATCAAGAACGCGCAGAACCAGGGAATCCAAATCCTCGAGGGTTCCGATTTCAACGAAATTATCAACTGCTCAGTTCACGATAACGGCAGCCAGCACACGTTCGATCACGGCCTTTACATCAGCAGCTCCAACAATCTAATCGAGGGGTCGAGAATTTATAACAATGCCACTTACGGGCTGCATTTCTATAATAGCGGCAGATTGACTATTAACAGGAATATCGTCAGAAATAACACTCTCTACGGCAACAATCGGATGGCCGGTTTCGCCTACCACATTATCTTTAGCAATGGAGACGGCAACACAGCTTACAACAACGTCCTGCGGGACTGCGCCTGCGGCGGTTTCCAGATTCATGCCTCGGCCAGCAATACCAGAGTTTATAACAATACTATCTATCGAAATAGTAGCGGCGCCGGGATCGTTATAGATGCCGGCAGCACCGGCGCGATTATTTCAAACAACATCGTCTATCAGAACGCCGGCACCATTGTCGACGGCGGCACGGGTTCGGTGATTTCCAATAACCTCACCACCGACCCAAAATTCAAAAGCGAGGCGGACGGCGACTTCTCGCTTCAGATCGGGAGTTCCGCGATTGATGCCGGACAGGCGATCACCGAAGTACTAACGGACCTTGCCGGCACGACACGGCCTCAAGGCTGCTGCTTTGACATCGGCGCTTATGAATTTGGATCTGCCGGAGTCACGCCTCCCCCCACTCCCGGTATCACGGTCGATAGTTCCTATTCCGGTTACAGTCCCGCTCCCATCGCGGACGGCGTCATCGACGCCGCAGGTGGGACTGTAACCACGTGGGCATCGGCCTATTCAGGGGTTTCGGATCACTGGATACACATCGTCTTCTCATCCCCTCAAATCATTAATTCGGCCTCGATCTATTGGGCGTTCAATAACTTTCAACAAAAATTCATGACGGCCCAGACGGTACACGTACAATATTGGGATGGTTCGGCTTACCAGACCGGAGCGACAATGACCTATCCGGGGGCGGATGTGCCCTCGAGTGTTGTCCAGTTCCCCGCGGTCACCACGACGCGGTTAAGGTTCCTTCAACCAGTAAACCAGGGGAACCCTACCTATCCGGGCGTCTTTTGGGTCACCGAGATTAACCATGGTGTGCTCGCGCCACCCTCGCCGCCAGGCCTTCTGACCGTAACGAGTCCATGAGCCGTTTCCAGGAAAATAGACAATCATGCGGCAATGACCCGAGGGCGAGAGCAACAAAGCTCCTCGTACAACGTTCTCAGTTTGATAGCGGTCCGTTCGAGTGAGAGTTCCTGCATTACGGCGCGACCGGCTATCCGCCGTTTTCCACGATAAACGAGACTTAGGCACGCGGCCAAGTCATTCGGGACGGGGTTTGCGACGTAGCATCCTTCGATTCCCTGCAGGCGCTCCCTTACGTCGCCGACGTCCACGGAAACCACAGGCAGATCACATGCGAGAGCTTCCTTGACGACATTCGGGGACCCTTCGTGCAGCGAAGTGAGGAGCAATACATCGCTCCCGTTCAACCAGAGCGGCACCTCGTCGTGGGGAATGCCACGAAGATGATGCATCGTGACTCGGATTCCCCGATGACTTAGCGCGTCTACCGCAGCTTGGGCCAACTCCGGCCGTTTGCACGGATCCCCACTGGTAGCGGGAAAAAGCACGTGGAAACTATCGTCGCCCCATTTCAATCGATCCCGACACTGCTCGCGCTTGAGCGGTCTAAACCGATCGAGATCGACGCCGTTCGGAATTATCCTCACGCGCGCCCGATCCAAGCCTCTGGGAAGGGCGTCGAATAGGGCTTTGGACTTGACCACGATTCCAGTCGCCCGCATCGCTGCCCGGCGCGAGGCTATGACGCCGTATTGTGCAACCAGCTTGCGCAACGTTCCGGACAATTGCTCTCCGAAAAGATCGCTTCCGCAGAACGAAACAACCGTGGGGCGATCTTGTATGTTCCGCGTCACCTCGTCGGCCATCACTCCGCCGTACATGACATGAACGATATCGGAACGAAGTTCCGCCGCCCTGGCCCGGATTTTTCGTCCCAAGCCAAAATAGGCGCGCATCCCTTTTCGGGCGCGATCCACGAACACGACATCGACCTGTAGACCGATCTGCTCGAGACCGCGAATCTGCTGCTCGACGTACGTGCCGGAGGCCGGAGATTGCGGCATAGGATAATTATTGGTCACCACAAGTATGCGCAGAGGTTTCGACATGGTTCTTCAACCGGAGCGGACAACCGCGTCCCTCGACGAGATGGCTAGGGCATCGTCATGCTTGTAATCCCCTAATCGTCACAGCCGATCGAGCGCTGGTGAAAATCCGACGATCGCGCAGACCCCAAAGATTTGCTATCTGTCCCGCTTTCAATCGCCAATTGAACCCCGAGCAGCATTATCGCCCGTTGGTAAAGACCTTGCCGCGACATGCCCGGACATGGGCGCCCGTCGCAAAAAGCTTTTACCATCGGGCCAAAGGCTTCCGGGCGAAAGAAATCCGCCAGCCTGGAGGACGGGCCGAGCAGGGTATCCCTAAGACGCCGCTTGAAGTCGCGGTTCACCCAAGTGTCCACAGGTATACCGAATCCCCACTTGGGCTTGCGCGAGACCGCCCGAGGCAACTTGCGAACAGCAATTTCACGCAAGACTCTTTTGCATGTCCGACCGGTCACCTTCAGCCGGTGCGGAAAGGAAAGTCCCAAAGCAAACAGATCCTCGTCCAACATAGGCACTCGGACTTCAAGGCTTTCCTTCATGCTGGCGGTGTCGACCTTGAATAGAAAATCGTTCGGCAGCACCAGCCGCGTCATCACTTCCGTAGCATGCGCGGACAGGCGCTCGCTTCGGGAAGCGCGGGCGGGCAAGCGGCGCTCCCATTGGGGCTCGAAGAATCGGCGAACCGGCAGCAAGTTTGTGTCCCGGCACAGTCGGCTGTGTTCGTCGTGGCGTATCCAAGAGTTCAAATCCTGGATGATGGCCGTGTCGTCGGCATCGCATAGGGTTCGCATTCGCTCCGTCAAGCGTGCGGCGAAAGTCCCAGGGCGGGCGAGAAAACCCAGCAAGCCCGCGCCTCCGCGACGAACCTGGCGAGGCCAGTGTTGCCAGCGAGCGATTCGGGCAAGTTGCCAGTAGAGATTGTAACCGCCGAATCCTTCGTCGCCCCCATCCCCGGAGAGCGCGACCGTGACGTGTTGGCGCATCAGCCGGCACACGGCGCTGACGGCAAACAGCGAAGTATCGGCGAAAGGCTGGCCCGCGTGGCGCAGCAGCGCGGTTACGCGATCCCAAGTTCCTCCCTCATGCTCTATGAGCAGGGTCCGATGATGACTGCCGATATGTTGCGCGACCGCCACGGCCGCCCATGTTTCATCGTATTCATTATCAAGAAACTGAACATTGAAGGTGTGCAGCCCGCCGGTGCGCGCGGCCTGGGCGGCGACGCTGACCAGTGATGAATCGATGCCGCCGCTGAGAAGCGTTCCCAGGGAGACGTCGCTTTCCATCTGCCGTTTCACCGCAGTGGTCAGCAACTCATCCGCGCGCTCCACCGCATGGCTAAGCGTCATCCCAGGGTCAGGCGCGATGGCCCACCTATGATAGAGCCGCGTTTTCCGATCGATACCGCCGGGTTCACCGTACGCTTCCAAGATCTCGCCCGGTTGCAGAGCGAAAACTCCACGATAGAACGTTTCGGGCGCCGGAATATAGAAAAGCGCCGCGAAGTCATATATCGCCTGTCGGTTTGGGCGGGTGTCGACACCGGGAACTAATAATAGCGGGCGAATTTCACTCGCGAACGCCAGGCGGTCTTTACTCGGCGCGTAAAAAATCGGCTTGATTCCGAAACGATCCCGCGCCAGGATCAATGCTCGGCGCTTCACGTCAAAAATGGCTAAGGCAAACATGCCACGCAACTTGTGTACCAAATCGGCCCCGTATTCTTCGTACAGATGAGGCAGCACCTCGCCGTCCGAGTGTCCTTTCAGCACATGCCCCCGGGATTCAAGATCGCGGCGGAGATCGTGGTGGTTGTAAATCTCGCCGTTGAAAATGCTCCAGACGGTTCCCTCTTCGTTCGACATGGGCTGCCGGCCGGCCGGAGACAAGTCGATTATACTGAGGCGGGTATGGACCAAAGCGGCGTCAGGCCATGATTTGATTCCATCCGCATCGGGCCCCCGGTGGTGTAAAGTCTGTATCATCCGAGCGGCGAGTTTTTCGCCATCCGGGACCATGCCCAGCCATCCTCCAATTCCACACATGTTTAGTCCCGATTATTCTATATCGAGGCGAAGCCGCGCAGCGCAGACGATGCGAACTTTTCGCGGGCCTGTGGCCGGTTGGACAACTTCTCTCCTGCGCGGCAACGCAGAACGAAGTGCGAACAAGTAAAGTATTGCACCAGCGAGTTTTGTGTCAGCTTTGGGAAGGGCTGAAGCGGAGACCAGCGCAGATCAAAATCGCGGAACCCGGCTCGCTCCATGACGTCCATCCACACCCGAGGGTTTTGGTGCTTCTCCCATTCAATGGTCCGCGCAAAAGGAGACCCGAGACCCAGCTGGTTCCAAAAATTCGTTCGCGCGCAATCCGCAACGATCAACCACCCCGAGAGCGTCGTATGCCCGCGCAACTTACGCAGCAGGGCGGTGTATTGTTCTCTGGCGCCACGATCCGTGCGCAGCACCTTCACGGCTTCTTCGTCGAGGTGATTAATCACATTGAACATCACAACGATATCAAAACTCTCATCCCCGTCCAGAACTTGCTCCAGTTTGTCGCCGCTAGCGAGAACCGTTCGCGCCAGTCCGAGGCTGCGCACGTTGTCTTCGAATCTCTTCAACGAGCGGGGGGTGCTGCCGCGCGCTTCCGGTTCAATACCGACAACCCGGTTGGCCCCGTGCAACCCCGCCCAGATCGCCCACGCGCCCGCGCCGCTGCCTACTTCCAACACCTGTTTTCCGCGCAGCGGAATCCCATTGAACAGCGAATCACCGCGGACGTGATAGCGGTTCGCGTTGGCGTAACCGACAAGCCGCGCCGCGGTTTCTATGAGAGCCGCCGGGTCTGTTCTCATTTTGGGTCCTGCCACCCCGCGGCTCGATAGGCAGCCAGCGTTCCGTCAACCAGTTGGCCCAAGCCGAATTCCTTTTCCGCCTTTTGTCGACTTGCTTCACCCATGGTTACGCATAACTTCCGTTTGGTCGCGAGAGTGGCTAAACGATCGGCCAGTTGGCCATTATCTCCGCGACGCACGACGAAACCCGTTTTACCGTCTTCGACCAGCGCCGCGATGTCCCCGGCCTCCATCGCCACCACCGCGCGGCCGCAAGCCATCGCCTCCATGACCACATTGGGCCGACCTTCGGTGTCCGAAGTGTGCGCTAATAACGTCGATCTTGAGAGCAATCCCGGGACGTCCTTTACCTCGCCGGCAAATTTAACTCGATCGGCGATGCCGAGCTTGCGGGCGCGTTGTTCCAATGTTTCCCGCAAGGGGCCGGAGCCCGCAATTTCTACGGAAAAGTCCAGACCTCTCTCCTTTAGTTGTCCCGCACCATTCAACAGCCGATCCCAACGCTTGACGCCGATCAGAGAACCGATTCCGACGATGAGAGCCTTTCCGTTCGTCGATAACGGAGTACTTCGGTACTGCTGGAGATCCAGCGCGTTGGGAACCACCATGACTTGCCTGGGCGCAAAAAAACTGCGAACATAACGCGCCTGATAAGCGCCCGCGAAGTTATTAAAGATTTGCGCCTGCGGCCAACGCGCGCTCAGCCGCCCCAGCAGCTGCCCCGACGCTATCTTGTCATTGGTGAAATCGCTGCGCACGGACCCCACGGCGACCGTGTCGGTTCCGAGCGCAGCCCACCAGGCGGCGATGTTCGTGTGGAAGCTGTACGAGTGGATCACCTGAGGCTTTATACGCCTGGTTAGACGCCGCAAGGCTAAGAGTTTTGCACGCCCATCAAGCGTGGCGGGAAAAGAATGGATGGGCACCCCGAGTTTTCGAATTTCCGCCACGAAGGTATCCGTGGGATTATAACGCCAGACGACCACTTGCGGCCGATAGCGCTCTCGATCCAGAGATTGAAGCAACCAGCAGAGCTGGTGCTCCAATCCTCCGGAGCCCAATTGACCAACCACGTAGAGAATCCGGCAGTTCATAAGTTCTCAGAAAAGAGCCGGCTTGTGTTGCCTAGTCTCCAGAACGTGGAATCGGAATTAATATACTGAACGCCGGGAGCATAAAACGCCGGCCACCCCATTACGGTCACTGGGGCAACTTCAAATACCGCGCCTATAGTTGCTGTTTGCCAAGAGGTTCCGGACGGGGGAACAGTCGTCGGCGCGGCAAAGGTGTCGAAGGTCTTCGGAGACGACGAGTTTAGACGCGAGGGTAGGTCTATGCTGCACGGTTTCGCGTTTCCACGCGCCGGCTCAGTCGCAGGAGTCGAATGCCCGTTGGGCGGCGCACCAATAGAAGATCCCGCACCCGGTACGGCACGTTCGAGCCGGCCGCGAAGCAAAGCGCCAAGATCCCCCAGTTCGCCATGAAAGCGAGATCCCCAGACATCGCGCTCAGGAAAGTAAAAACCACTAATGGCAGTCGGAAGGCTCCATCGCCTGAAGCATCATTGGTGGTGGAATAAAGCCTGAGCCCGGCTTGCACCCAGAACGCGATGTAAAGCGCCAGCGGTAGAAGGCCCGAAGACAGGCCGAAGAAAAGCAAACTGTTATGCGGTATGCTAATAGAACGGCCCACCCAAATATCGGTCTCCAGGTTTGCAGCTCCCACGCCGAATAAGGGCGAGCCAAGGAAACGCTCGAAAGCTATCGGCCAAAGGACCATGCGGCCCGTGTCCTCCAAGCCGCGTTCGGCATAAAGCTCTGCGGCATGGCGAAATAAACCTGATTCGTAAATGCCGGCAGCCACGATGATCAACAAAAGAACCGGCACAAAGCCCCGCTTAAGAACCCCGCGAATGGCGACGGTAATGGCCAGCGCGCTCGCGACAATCGCGCCCCGGCTCACGGTCAGAGCGACGACATACAAACATACAACCCCCAATGCCCAGGCGCCGATGCGAAGCGCGCTGCGCCTCGTGACGAGCCCCAATATCGCAAAATAGACTGCGCAGAAGCCAAACCATTCAGCCAACCCGTTCGGGTTGGCGAGGTTTCCGGAGACCGGCAGATCAACGCGCGCTTGCCCCACTCCGACGCTATCAAACTCCAGGTACGGCAATGTCACGGCGCCGAGAGCGAATAAGAGCAGCGAAAAACGGTGTAAAAAACCGCGGCGCAAGCAAAGCGCGTGAATCACAGCGATCGCAAGCATCCAATTGATGAAGCTGCGGTTAACCTCCCCCAGCAACGGTTCCTGATGCACATGCACCTGTATCAATATGAAGCAAAGACCGCAGATAAGCAGCAAGGAGATAGGACCGTAGACCTCCTTGAGATGGCCTCTGAGCCGCAGGAGGCACAACCCCGCCAATCCTGCCATAGAACCAGCAGCGAGCAGCGGCACCTGGATGCCCAAGTAAACCGCCAAGAGAGAATAAGCGACGACGAGATAATACGCGCATTCCAGTTTCCACGAAGGCGTCCAATCGCGAGAGCGGACGATGCGTTTTGGGTATTCAGTCAGCGGCGGCATTCTCCCCCCGCACGCTTACCGCGACGTTCGAGTTTAGAACGTGACCGCTCACAAGACTGCGACTGTTTTTTACGATGCCGAACGCGATCAGGTTTCGATACAGAACCTCGGCTGCATACTTATGACCCTCTTCGTTCCAGTGATAGTCATGCTGGTAGTTAAATCGTCGTTCATTTTCTTGATAAGTTTTCCAAAACGGGGCAGTTAGATCCACAAATCTCGCTTGGTAGCGCTCCGTCAGCTCCCGCAGCAGTTTGTTCATCCAAAGCACGTTGCTGATCTGGACGGTGCCGGCGTATATATCTCTGCGCGGGGCATCGATCATAAAAATGAGTTCTTTCCCCATCGTGTTGGCCCGCATCGTCTTGACGACATACTCAGCCGCCCGATAGATTTCGTTGGTGAGATGTGGAGAGTCGCTTTCGCCTTCTTCGACGGCTTTAACTTTGCTTTGCAGCGGCCGCAGTTCTGTCCACCGTTCCCCATAGCTTAAATTGTGCCATAGGTAGCGAAAAATGGCCGATGCGAAGATGAGCTTGGTGGTTAGTTTTGCCGAGACTGGCTTGGCGGGCAATGCGGATTCCTCGAGGTTGGAGCCAGCCGTTTCCAGCGTTACAAAGTAGGGCACGCTCCGAACCGAAGAAAGACTCTCGTCGAAGTCATTGTCAACGACATTGACGACGATCACCTCCGGATCGAAATACTTGACAACGTAGCGACTCATTTGCAGGTACTCCGATAGGGGCGCCCCGGACCTTCCAAACGAGTACACGTCATACTGATCCTCAACTTTGGCGCCTAGCACGGATGCAATATTGTCCCTGATGTCAACTTGCAGCGCTTCTATATAGGAATCCCCGATAATCGCGATCACCGGTTTTGTTCTTCGACCTCGCTGAAAGTAGTCGACCGCGCTGTTCCAGCCCGCGTTATTGATTTGCCAACGGACGCGCCGCTGGGCGAGCTTGCCTATCGTTGCGACGCCGCTTCCTTGACCCAAGTCAAACCTGGGTATTTGCTCCTGCGAATCGTAGTAGCCCCACGGGTAACGAGCGGCCGGAATTACGAATCTGAAGAAAACCTCGCCGAGAACGAGATAAAGCGCGAGGCTAGAAAGACTTAAAAACGCAAAACTCTTTATGGCGCGTTTGATTTTCTGCTGAGGACGCATCGCAATCGACCGGGGGTAATTATCCGGCGTGATCATTTTCTGATGGCCAGGCGTGACGCGATGATCGAATCCAGACGCTCGGCGGTCACCGCCCAACTATATCGTTTCCTTATGCAGCGGGAGAGGCGTTCTGCTCTCTCTTTGGCCGTACGTTGGTCCTGAGCCGCCCTGCGCAGGGAAACAACCAACGAAGGAACCGAATTCGCCTCAAAAAGATAGCCGGCTTCGTTCGCAAGGATGGCATTGCCTCCGACATCGGAAGCGACAACCGGAATCCCGCAGGCGATCGCTTCCAAAATTGCATTGGAAAAGTTTTCATATCGACTCGGCATGACGAATAAATTCATAGCGCGGTACCAGCTAGGAAGCTCTGCGTGATCGACATCCGGCTCGATATGAGCAATTCCGCCGCTGATTTCTTTCGCCAGGATAGAGCGAATACTGTTTTCCAGCTCCCCCTGCCCAACGATCAAAAGCCGCGCGTCGGGTATGCTGGCAAGAACGTCGCGAAAACCGGCGACAAGAAGATCCACACCCTTGACGTGCGTTAGCCGTCCCACGTAACCGAGGACACGGTGTTGATCCGTCCATTCCAGTTTGGCTCGAATAGAAGTCGGCCCGGGCCTGAACAAGTTGTTGTCTAGTCCGATGGGCAATTCAATTGCGTGGTCGCCGAGGAAGGCTCGGATCTTCAATAGGGCGTCGCCGTTGGCGCAGACAGCATGGACAGCACGGAGCTCGGTTTCGTAGTCGGGGGAAAGCGGTCCCGGCAAGCGCAGCACGGTCGGCCGGTAACGCGCCGCCATGCTCGCCAACAATGAGTCTCCATGCACGTAAATGGCGTCGTAGTCATTCCATCTGGCGAAAAGCGTCGACCCGACGCGATCTTGAAATCGGCGTTTATGCCACCTGAAAACCCGCCAGCTGAAGGCTTCCTGAACACGATCCCAGGTTTTACGGTAGCCATTTGTGGTTGGGATGTGGCGGCCAATCGCCGATAGAGTCGCTTGTCCAAGATCACTCGACCACCAACCGGCGATCGGAATCGGATCTATCCCAGCCGGAATCGCGAACGGATATCGCGCATTCGGATCCGCGGCAAAAGCCGCGGCGACGCGATGACCGCGTTGAGCGAACGCAACGAACAAGTTTCTAGTGAAATTCTCTCCTCCGCCGCGAAGAACACCCAGTTCCGAATGCAAGATCAGCACTCTCATCACGCGAGGCTGGTCTCAGCGGAGTCATGCGATAATACGGCCTGGTCTTGCACGGCGCGATTGAACATAGCGGTAACCGCCGCCTCGCTGTGAATTTCGGCAATATAGCGGCGGGCATTCAGAGCGATTTCCTCTCGCCGCTCTGGCGCCGCGATCAATCGACGGATTTCATCGACGGCTCGGTCGGCGTTTCCCGTCAGGACTCCCAATCCGAATCGACAGATCGCCGAGTCCGGATCGATCTTCAGACTCACCACCGGAGTTCCGCTCGACCAGGCTTCGAGGAAGGTATTCGGAAATCCTTCCGTATCGGAGGTCGAAATCAGCATGGCCGCATCGGCGATGACTCGCTGCGCCTGATCCGGCGGCACCTGGCCGAGAAATTCGATGTTCGGCTGCTTGCGCATTTCCCGCATGACATCTTCGCTGTATCCTGGCGGCGAGCTGAATGTCGATGGGCCGCCACAGACGACGTAGTGGACATCGGCCGATTTGCGGGCGATGTGGACAAGCAAGTCGGGCCGCTTCGGGTATTTGAACTGTCCGACCCATGCCACGTAGCTCGCGCGCTCCGCATGGGGTTTCATCCCTGCCCGATCGCCGGCGATACTCGGGACGATAAACGCCTTTGACCGAAGCGTCGGTGTCAGTCCGGCATATTGACCGGCGTGTTGGACGAAGATCTTATCGGCCCAGGCAAGCCCGCACGCGTAAAGCCGCCACCAGCGCGGATGGTGAAAAAGGGCGAGACGCGGATTCACGTCGGGATCCAGGGCCGCGGAAAAGATGGTTTTGACCGTCAACGCTTTGGCCATCGCCACACCAGGACCCAATAAATGGCTGGAGCAACGCCAATACCACCAACTGGGCTTTTCCGTCATCAAAAAACGAAACCACGCGGAAAGAATATGGCCGTGTCCGTATCCAATACCGACCAACTCCACCCCGTCCACTCGCTTCCGCACGCCTAGTCCTATCCCATCGCTGATTCCAACGGTAACGGTCCAGCCGGCCTTTGCCAGCGCTCTTGCTAAAAGCCATTGCTGCCGCTCGGCCCCGCCGACCGCGGAAGGCGCACCGCAGGCGTATTTATAGATACTGTCGTTGATCAACACGATTTTCATAAACTGTACCGGTGGGCCATCGACCACGCGAGAAAGACGAAGGGATTCCATAGTTCGCGATCAATGCCGCCTTCCGCGAGATTGATCCGGTGTAATTGTCGCAGATAGCCGTAATTGAACAGACCCAGATTCGACTCTCCCCATTGAAGCGCCTTTTCGACCGCCGGGCGCCACATTCCCGCGAGGCGAACGGGAACAGGAACGTTAAATCCGTGTTTGGGTCTGTCCCACACTTGCCTCGGCAATAGCCGACGCGCGAGCGGAAGGAGCATGGCTTTAAGTTGATCGCCGGGAATTTTTTCCTCCGTCGGTAGCGGCAGAATCCGATCGAGAAGAATCTCATCCAGGAAAGGCACGCGCACTTCGAGCGAAGCCAGCATGCTCGCGCGATCTGTTTTGAAAAGACAGTTCTCGCTGAGATAGGTCTCCAGATCTGTGCGCACGATCACGTCTTGATCGAATCGCGCGCCATAACGTCGCGCGCGGCGCTCCCAAGGCTCAAAGTAGGCGTCGATTTGCGCGGGCTCGTGATAGCGCTCAGCTAGGACTTGCCTCATATCCTTGCGGAAGACGGGAAAATCTCCGTAGCGCGTCCATGCAAAACGAAGTTGATCCTCGGAAGAAAGTGTGCGCCAGTAAACAGCAGATACCCCGCGGGGCCTCCAGGGAAGGGCTTGCAGCGCGCGATGAAACGTCGACGATAGCGGCAACGCCCTCCGGTTAGTCATCCGCCGTAGATATTTTGGATAACCGCCGAAGACTTCGTCCCCGCCGTCGCCGGAAAGCGCCACTTTGACGCGACACTTCGTCAATTTGGATAGAGCGTAGGTCGGGACAAAAGCGGTGTCACAGAACGGTTCGTCAAGTCTGCCGAGGAGCTCCAGCAGCGAATCGGCATTTAACTCTTCGGCGCTGAGGACCGTATGGTCCGTGCCGAACCGCCGGGCGACGACCTCGGCGATACCGGATTCGTCGTCATCGGCGTCCGCGAAGGCCACAGAGAATGTGCGCAACGGAGTGCCGCTATGCCGCGCCATAAAGGCCACGACTAACGAAGAATCGATTCCTCCGGATAAAAATACGCCGATCGGAACATCGCTCACCATCTGGCGTCTGACCGCGCGGTCAAGAAGGTCTTCGAGCTCGTATTCATCTGGAGCCGATAAGCCATCCTGGGCGAGCGGCGGGTGCCAATAGCGGTCGATCCGGGGCTCAGCACAGCCGAGGCGCCACTCGAAGCGGGTTCCCGGGTCGAGCTTCTGGACTCTTTGTAGAACGCTGCGGGGCGCGGGAATGTAATCGAACGTCAGGAGATCGCGCACCGCAATCGGATCGATTCGATTGAACTGTTCGAGTGCGCCGAACGGTTCGAGGGTGGACGACACGATCAACGCGCCGTCGTGCAGACCGTAGCAAAGCGGCTTGATGCCCAAACGGTCCCGCGCTCCGAAAGCAAATAAAAGTCTGCGGTCCCAGACAAGAAACGCGAACATGCCGTTGAGCTGCTTGACTACGTCTTTGCCCCAGCGACGGAATCCTTCGAGAACAACCTCGGTGTCGGATCGTGTTCGGAAGACAGCTCCCTCGCGAGCGAGGCGCTCGCGCAGCTCCTGGAAGTTGTAGATCTCCCCGTTGAACACGATGACATATCGACCATCGTGGCTCTCCATCGGTTGGTCGCCGGTCGCGAGGTCGATGATCGACAACCGGCGATGCCCGAGGAACAGATCCCGTTCGCGCCATTCCCCCGCAGCATCGGGGCCGCGATGCGCGATCGCATCGAGCGCGCGCCGAGCCGAAGTACAATTGACGACGGGCTTTTCCTGCAAGATGGCGACAAATCCGCACATGTCAGGAGTAAGAAATGGAACCGTGACAGACGATATCGCCGACGCTGCGCCAGACGACTCGCGGGTCCGAGCGAGCGAGATCAATCAGGCGGCGCAGATGCGCTTCTACGGGCGGGTCGCCTTCGTGGATGCTTTGGGCGCCGAGCTCCCAGTAGTGAGTCGCGGCACAAAACACGCCGCCCTGCCGAAGAGCCGTTTCGAAAATCACTTTGTTCCTTTGAAAACGCGCGAGGGGGGTCACGGGGTTGCCGGGGATCTCGCGGTGGTTCCCCAAATCCAGGACCCAGGGGACGCCTAATCCGCCGCTCTTTCTCCATTTTCGAAGCTGCAACCAATTGCTCCAGGTCTTCCGGCAAAGCGGAGACCATCCCGCCCTGACACCGGCCGTTCCTCCGAGATGGAGTCCGGCACGGGAAATTGCGCGCACTCCATCCCGGCCAATGGCGTTGCGCGGCGGCACAAAAACCCGGACCTGCGCGCCGAGCAAGTCCTCGAGGTAATTGCGCCCGTGGACAACCTTTTGCGCCAAGTCATGCCCCTTTAAAAACTCGCCTTGACCATTTCGCTGATCGTGATGATAGCCGTGCAGCATAACCTCGAATCGCCCCCGAGCAACGCCGCCGCGGAGGTACTCGACCAACGAACCGTTCTCGTGCAGCGGGTGGACCGACCAACGGCCTCTGAATTTTTCCGGGACAGCCCTGCTCGTGCCCGCTCGATGAAAAGGAACCACGGCAAGTGAAACCGGTCCCCATTGAATCACTTTGCCGTAGGCCCGCTCGAGATCCTCCGGCGAAGTGAAAAAACTGGTGTCGTCATCGCGGACACAAAAGTACATCGTTGCAATCGCCCGATCGGGAGAGCCGACACCTACATGCGGGAACTTGCCATCGCCTCCTGCCGCGCACTCAAAGGTCGTCTTATCCCAGCCTCGTGCGATCGGGTTTCGATCTCAGCCCGCAGACTGGCCGGAATATCGGCCGAGCCTGGCACGAAGGGCTCCGTGGCCGGACTTCCCTCGAGCGCGCGAACGAGATCTCCGGTTTGCCGTTCCGCCGAGTACCTTTCGCAGGCGGACCGATCGGGCAGAAGAGAAGGCAACTCCTCTCGCGACCACGCTGCGACGAGCTTACGTAAAACCCCAATGATATCCGAATGCGATTCGACGTCGGCTATCGTCGATACGCCAGCCTGGAGAAGAATCCTCTTGGTTTCATCGCAAGGCAGCACGCCGACGATAGGCATTCCGGTTTTGAGATACCCGAATAGCTTCGCGCCGGCAAAAAGCTCGTACCCTCTCATCGTCGCCGGACGGCCGAGTATCAGGAGGGCATGCGCCTTTTTCGTAAGCTTCGTGGCTTCATGCTGCGAGACCGGCGCCCCGGTGGTCACGGTGTCGGAAAGATCGAGGGCCGCGGCGTGCGCCGCAAGAGCCTGGGTTCCTTCGCCGATAAAGGTGAAATGCAACTGCTTCGCCAGTTCGGGCGAGGAGCGCTTCATCAACGAAAGAGCCTGGAGCAAGCTGCCGTATCGATAATCGGACAGGGTTCCTGTATACAGAATTTCGCACCGGTCCCGCTTGGGCGGCGTGAACTCGTCGATGGTGCCCGCGTAGCCGTTAGGAATGATGTGAATTTTTGACGCCTGCAATGCCCCTGGATATGCGCGCCAGAAACATTCCGCTTCCGTCCAATAGCGGAATATGACGGCCTGGGCTCCCTTCAAAAGCTCGTACATGTTTTGCCGGTCTCGGCGAACCGCCCACGCGGGTCGCCTGGCTTCGAATTCGTTATACGTGATCGTCCACGCGTCGCGGAAATCGAGCACATACGGTATCTGGGTCTGCGCAGAAACTCTTTGCGCCACGATGAACGATGAAACTGGCCCTGCGGTCGCCCAGAGGATGGCCGTCCGTTTCTGGTTGCATGCCTTCACGGCCGCATTCACGGCCGGTCGAATCCAGCCTGCCGCCATGTCAGGATGATAGCACCAAGCTTCGGCAGCCCGAAGAATTTCTCTAGCGAAGGACCGAATCCGAGCTTGATGCGTTTCTCGGAGCCTTGCCGCCTTTAGGCGAGACGCAACGGCCGCTTTTCTTCGTTTTCGCATCGCCCTGCGCTGCTGAAGGGCAAACCACGGATCGGAGCTGCGAACGCGGATTATTTCGACCTCGGCGGGAACTTCGGCTAATAACAAGAGATCGTATCGCTCAAAGAACGGGGCATCATGAGTGATGACGGTTGGGCTCCAACCCGCTGAAGGAAGGTGCCGTACAAAGCGAAGCGGCCGGCAGGCGCCGGCATTCCCTTCCGGCGGAAAATCATACGCAATCATGGCGACCGATTTCATTACCCCAGCCCTTTCTAAAGAGACGAAGTCGTACTGCTGACGATACCCATCGGTCACGCCGCCCGTGGAATCCCTCTTTCGCCTGCGCCCAAAAGATCGGCGAAGACCGCTTCGTACGCCGCGCTCGTCTGCTCGCTACGAAACCGTTCTCGTACCGTTCGAGAACCGTTCGTCGCGAGCTCGAACTGTAACGCCCGATCTCCGAGAACGGCAATAAGCGCGGTTGCCAACGCGTCTGAGTCATCAGCCTCGACCAATATTCCGTTTTTCCCGTGCTCGATTATTTCCGGAATACCTCCGACTCTCGTCGCAATTACGGGCTTCTTGAATGCCATCGCCTCGAGAATGGCGATACCGAAGGTCTCGAATCTCGACGGTAGAACAAACACCCGACAATCGCGCAGCAGCCCGGCGACTTCAGGACGTGTCTGGAGACCAAGAAATTCCACCCGCTGTCGGATTCCCAGATCTTTAGCAAGCTGTTCCAGCTCCCGGCGCAGATGGCCGGCACCCGCAAGGACGAGTTTTACCGAGGCGTCGGTCCGTTGCACCAGCTTGAAGGCCCGCAGCAGCACGTCGATGGCCTTTTGTTCCTTATAGGCCGAGATACACAGGATGTACGGTTCCCGCGCAACCTTCGTGTGCGAGCGAGACCCGTCCAGTTCACCTAGATCAACGCCGTTGTGAATGAAAAGGGTCCTGTCTTTGAGCGCGGGGAAAAGCCTCACGACATCCTCTTGCAAGCGTCTGGAAGGCGCGACGATAAGATCGGACGAAGACAAAAGAAAACGGTATCCGAGTGAATACCGCGCCTGCGGCTTGCCGCCCGGAAAAACGTCGGCGCCGTGCACCGAGGTAACCAACGACAGGCGAAGAATTCGACGGCACAGCGCCAGGTAAAACAAACAATCCGTCGGATAGTGAACGTTGATGATTTGGATTCGGCATTTGCGACTTAAGCGGATGAGTTGGACCATTGCAATTAAAAATAAAATCAAAAAGGCCGGCAAGCTGATGGCCGGATTTCGCTCGCCCAAAGGCCGCTGCATCCTGAGTTCGAAACCGCGGCAGCCGAATTGCGTCGTCTTTGGCCTCATCACTATCGATTTGCCGGGAAACAGAAATACAATCTCGTGGCCACGTTTCTGCAAATCACGGGCGAGATTTCCGATGACATAGGCAACGCCGCCGAGCGCTTCGTCATTGGGAGTGGCAAGTAATATTGTCATTGCAATGCAACGGATACCGCTCGTCGCAGGCGATTCTGGGCCGGAGCGCGACGATCAAACAGACAAGTTTTCGCGTCCTGCTAATGCCAGCAATCGAGTTTTCAGGCTGCGGATAGGATTGACAATTCCTCGAGGAAGGCCGATCTTGGCCAGCCACCCGGTGCCTCGCCAGTAATTTTTCTTATACTCGTCAAAATATTCATCCAGGTCCGCCAGGATTGCGCTTTTCGTCTCGGCTGAAAAACAGTCCGCCAACCTCACTAGTTTTGCCGCCGTACCTACCAGCGCCTGCGTTTGTCCCAAAACGTCCTGTGTCTTTTGTTGGCGATGTTCTCTGAACATGCCGAACGGGATGTCGGTGTAGTGGATTTTGGCCCCGGCGAGAAAAAATTTCCCCCACAACTCATAATCCATGGTCCGGTGATTGTCGGGGTCTAATCCTCCCACGGAAAGCGCGAGCGCACGCGGGAAGAGCGCCGCCGGCTGGTCGATGTGGCCGGGGTTGCCGCTCAGACGCCAGACCGTTTTGATGCGGACGAGATCTTCCAACGAAAACACTCTGCCCCGGTGCGAAGAAACAAATTTGCCTTCTTGATCGATATACACGCAAAATCCGACGTAAACGGCATTCTTCTCGAAACCGACCTGCAGGGCATGACGCGCGAGCGCGTTCTTGTAAAGTAAATCATCGCTATTTATCCATGTCGCGAATTCGCCGGATGCCCGCTCCAGTCCGCGGTTGATGGCGTCGCTTTGTCCTGAATCGGGCTGGCTGACCCAGGTGCTTAACCAAGGTGAGTATTTCTTAATGATCTCGGCCGAGTTGTCGGTGCTGCCGCCGTCGAACACCATGTACTCGAGATCTGGATAGCCTTGCAGAAGAACGGAACGGATCGTTTCCTCGATAAACCTCCCCTGATTGAAAGAGGGAGTGACAACGCTGATACGCGGCCATAGACGACCGGCGGAGTCGGTTATCGGCAGCGTTCCGCTTTCTAGAGTCCAGGGCCAGCCGGTCCTTCCGGATGGCGGCTCGGGAAGATCTTTCAATTTCGGGCACTGCACCGTGGAGCCTTGTATCCAATGGTAGGATCGTCGAGAGGGCGGGTGGATGTAGGGGCTGATTAAAGGAAACGCTCGATATAATCCGGTATGTATTGCCTTTTTTTATTTAAGACGATGCCCAAGATCTTCACGCCGGTCGATTCCAGATCTTTGCGAATTTTTCGCAAGACTTCAGCCTTTGTGCGTTCCGCTTCGATCACCAAGATCACGCCGTCCATTTTTTCCGCCAGAAAACACGAGTCGGAATAATCTCTCAGTGGGGAACCGTCGAAGATGACAAAGTCGAACCGCTCACGCAGAGCAGGCAACATCGCGCCCATGAGTTCATTGTCGAAAACATACGACGGTGAGCTGACCGCCCTGCCACAAGGCATAAAGAACAAGTTCGGTATATCGGTTTCGTAGATCGTCTGATCCAGGGGAATTTCGGATAACACCTTATCCGAAAGGCCCAGCAGCTTGTAACTTTGTCCCGGCTCGAACACCTCGTTTAAAGCCGGAGTTCTAAGGTTTGCGTCCACCAGTAAGATTTTGGATTTAACCGAACGGGCGAGGGTGGAGGCCAGAATAGCGGCCGTCGTAGTGCCTCCTTCTCCATGATCCGTGGCGGCCACCATGACGACCTGGATCGCCGGACGCTTGGAATTCGGCAAGAGATGCAGGCGCAGCCTGTGGTACTGTTCTTCGACGAACGGATCGAGATCAAAATCGATCTTGACCGGATGTCTTTTGTCTTTGAATACGCTTAGAGGGTTGAAGCTTACACCGGCCCGCCTTTGGCCGTTTCTACGCTTGCGGGTTTCCGACTCAATTCCCGCTTTCACCAAAGCATCGAATGTTCTGCTCACAGCGCCTCCCTGAATTATTCTTCTTCTGCCGCTATTTGGACGGGAGTGAACGGAGATCGCCATAGTATTGAATGGTGGCCAAAACCGGCAGCCCGATCTGATCTTCGATATCCCTCTCGTTCTGCAGTGTCTTGTTCAAAAATTCGATGGCGAAAGCCGCAACGCCGGCAACGCCGAAGGCGCCGACGAGGGTTAAAATCATCATGACCAAAAAACCGCGGTCAGCCCGTCGCAGTGGAACACTCGCCCTCTCTAAAATATAGGCGTTGCTGAATTTCCGTTCGTCCATCGCATCGGAAATGCGAGCCTCTTCGGCTTTCTTCTTGTAAAGATCAAGATTTTCCCTCTTGGCGTTGACGTCCCGCGACAGGCGATCGTATTCGAATCCTTTTCTTCTTTTGTCCGCCGCGGTGGTCGAGTAAGCTTCCACCTGCCGCGTCAACGACGCCTTCTTTTCATTCAAAGCTTTGAGCTGGACCTTCGCTCCCAAAAGCTCGTTCAATATCCGTCGGTGTACTTCATTAATGGCGATGTTTTCCGATCCGACCGCGGTTTCTTTGACGGTTCCCAATTTCTTTTTCAACTCTTCGATTTCTTTCTCTTTGTCCATCACCAGGCGATCCTCCCCGGTGTATCGTTGTAGCAAATTATCTCTTTCCAATTGGAGTTGAGTGAGCCGATTCTGAATCTGAATGTAGACCGGATTGACCGTTATATTCGTATTGGAAGAGACCGTAGCTTTCTGGTGCTTCAATTGGTCATCGAGAACCGCGACTTTTTGTTCGGTCTCTCGAATCGAAGAATCCGTTTCTTTTAAAGTTTTCTCAAACGAAGCCATCGCCACCAGATCCGCATTGACTTCTTGAGGCGCGTCGATGATTTTTTCTCGCTGTTGGAATTCTTTCAGCGCTTCCTCCGCGCTCGCCAATTGGAGCCGGAGCTTTTTTTCTTGTTCATCGTAAAACTGTTCAACCCCGGGGATCTTATGGACTTTGAGATGCTCTTCTAGATAAAGTTCCGCCGCTCTGTTGACCGCGGCCGCGGTCCATTCCTGCTTGTTGGGACTCGTGAGACTGATGTCGATGATATTCGAATTCTTCGCCGGAGTCGCCGCCAACAATCCTCGCATCCTGCGCGCATCCTGTGTGATTTCGCTTGTAGTGAGAGTTGGCGGAGTCTTTCCGCTGCCGCGTTCCGGAAAAGGGACGTCGCGCACCAACCGCTCGACGAGTTCCGGGCCTCTGATGATCTCGACTTCGCTATTGATCACCTCGGGGGTAGGCGCTAAACCCCACATCTCCCCCCTGATTCCCGAGTTTGGCGAAACATTGAGAAACTCGCGGCTGGGTTTGATCAGGACTTTGGATGTCGCAACGTATTGCGCGGGCCGAAATAATAGATAAAGGCACATCGGCACGCTCAGAAGTAGAAAAATCCTGCGGATCAAGTCCTTATGCTTGAAAAGTACGTAGAAGATCCGGCGCGGCGGATTTTCATATTTCTGTGGAGCTTCTAAAAGCGGGATTTCCTTCCCGTCGATTTGCAGCCAATCCATGAGTTTTCCTCTTCGACCTACGTCAAAAGATTTTCACGCAACTGAATGACCTGCCGCCAATTTAGCGGGAAGGGTCGAATTAGAATTCCGCGACCGATTACCGAACCATGCCACCCCTGCTGCCGAGGCCGAAAAGTTCGGCCGGAATAATATCGCGCAAGTGCTGTTTGACCCACAAATCAGCCCGGCCGATCCCCGACATCGGTACGTAAAGCACGTCATTGGTCAACAGACCGAACTTTTCCGGCATCCCGTCTTCTAACGCTTGATTAAGGTTGATTCTCCCGATGATGGGCTCGGGTTCGCCGGCATTGCGAATAAGAATAACACTGTCGGTCTGTGCTTCGGTCGTAAAGCCGCCGCGATCGAAAATCGCCTGTAGAGGCGTCATCTGTCCGTGGAACTGGACGATTCCCGGCGTCTTTACCTGACCGCCGACAAACACTTTACGCGGGGCAAATTGGGTTACCATGACTGTCACTTCGGGATTCCTGAGCCGCTTGGCACTTTTCGCGGCGATCTCCTTGCCCAATTCTTCAGGAGTGAGTCCGACAGCCCGAACCGAACCGATTCCATCCAGTGCAATTTGGCCGTCTGGCCGCACCGAAATCGGCGCCTTAGGGTCCTGTTCGGGATGGTAAGTAAATCTGATCGTGATCAGGTCATACGGAACCATCCTGTAATCGGACTCGGATGGCAATTTAACGGGCTTGGCGACCATCTGTTCGGGTTTCAATTCCGGAATGTGAGCGACGGGGTTCGAACACCCCATCATCACGAACAACGCCAGAAGCACCACACTCCCGGAATCAATCATGAAATCCTTTTTATTTGAACGCTGCTCCATGACTGGACCCTCCCATGATTTTATCTGAACGTCTTGCGATCCTAAGGAGAATACAGCTCCGCCCATCGGGTATGGATCCGTCTTTAAACGATCGGAACGAATCGAGGAATTTCAGCCTGCTGCCGAAATCACGCCCGGTTCTATGTCGCTTCCAAGTCCTGAATTGAAGCCAACCCACTCGCCCCTGATAAACTCAACGCCCAGTTTGACGCTGATTTGGCGATTCAATAACCTTAACAAAATCTTGACCCGACCCTTGGCATCCGGCGGCATCTGAATAATTCCCAGCAGGCCGTCGAACGGTCCCCCCGAAATTTCCACGTGTTGCCCACGCTCTAATGTGGAGCACGCTGTGATTATGCCGTTAGTGTCCGATTTGTCGTGAAGAAATCTTACGACACTCTCCTCAAGCGGAATGGGTTGGCCGCCAAAGCTTACAAATTTTTTTACGCCAGGGGACCAAACGACATGGTGCAACTCCGTCGACAGATGAATACGAACGAAAAGATAATTAGGGAACAGCGGAACAATTTTTCTCTTTCTCCCAGGCGATCCAGGCAACAGCATTCGCGGGAAGAAACATTCCATGCCCTTCAAGCCGAGATGAAATCTCGCTTGTTCCTCTTTATGGGGTTTGGTGTAAACAACGTACCAATTTCGTTGTAAGTCGTACGCGTACATAATCTGTTTTGCCTTGACGAGAGCAAGCAACATGCCAGTAGCGAATGAATTCGATAAGCTTGTGTATAATTAAGAGGAAGTTGAGCTTTGGGAAAAAATCATCGGAGAAGAGATGTCGCAAAATTCCAGACAGAAAATCGCCAAAATCTTTCCGCTGTTTCTGGACCTCCGATGCAAATGTGCTAGTTACGTTCGAATCATCTTAAATCCCTGCGGCGGCCGATTCTGGCCGATCAGCCGAGACCCATCCGCGCGTTTTCATTTTAGAGGTCGGTAATAAATGTCCGCGGATCTGAAGCTGAGATCATCCAGCGGATACACGGGCAATAAATTATCGGGGTGTCTTGACGACCGTGCTCCCTGCGGCGATCCAGGGCTTTCCCGACTTCCGCAAGACTGCTTTTTCTAGCCAGCGGAATTCCGATATTGCCAGATGCTCGCGCTTCGCTCCTCGACGACTGAAGCGCATCGTCGCTCATAAGTTGTATGGGATCGCTTGGCCTAACAGTTTTTGGGGGCAAGCCCTTCATCTCCACTCTCATTTGGTCTCCAGCCGTGTGCAAATGAATCTCGATCTCTTCACTTTTAATCCATCCATCTATAGTGCCTCGCATGCGAGGCTGGGAAAGTAAGTATTCTGTTCACGCACATATTTGTATGACTTATCCCCCACTTTTTTTGATCATCCCCTTACCATTTTTCATTTCTGTAAATCCCACAACGATTCTTACAGACGCGACAGATGGCACAGGCATTGCGTATAGGTTAATTACTGGTGGCCTGCGGTTCGAAGCAAAAGGCAAATTGAAAAAATCGAAAGGAGCATTATAAGATGAAGGATAAAAGACTGATTCTGACGACGGTGATCTTATCCGGCGGCATTGCTTTTGGAGCGCAATCGATTTTTGCTCAAAGTCAGCCCGACACAAGTAAGAAGGGTCTGAGCATACCCGAAAGAATGCAATCGCCGAAACCTGCAGATCCAAACCAAGGCCAATCGCAGGTGTCAGCGGATGATATTAAAAAGGCAAAGGAAGTGTTGAAGGCCAAGGGAATCGATCCCGGCCCGATCAACGGCACAATGGACGCCAAAACCCAGCAAGCGCTTAGACAGTTTCAGAAAGCCAATAATTTACCGGTTACCGGGACGCTCGATCGGCAGACCGCAGCGAAGCTGGGCCTGAGTGTAGGCAGTACAGGAGGCAAAGGCTCTTCACGCGAGGGTGGACCGCAACCTTGTAGGCCAAAGGGAAAGTAATTGGAGAACGGCGGAATTAGTTAACTCACAAAGAGGATAATCTTAGGCCGTTGTTTTGGAACTTCGCCCACGCGAGCGGGGGGCATTCCCTGCCCGCGTGGGAACATGAAAAGGCGGATTGGTTTGCCTTGTTATGGCGATCAAAGAGATCGCCTGGTGCCCGGCAGTTTTAAGCATCGGCCGTAGGGTTCACCACCGTTAGCCGAGGATACCCGTCAGGTGTTGGGGGGATGATCGATCCTTTGCAATATCTAATGGGATGATGTAGTGTGAGCACTTCTAGGACAGTGCTTACACAACATCGTCTCATAATAATTTCGGTCCTGTTTTCGCTTGCCTTATCCTCCTCGGCGTTCGGTAACTTCATTACCAATGGCGACGAATTGGCTGCCAAAGGCGTCGATTTCACCTGGTCCGAGGTGGGAGCGAAGAGTCTCAAGATCATCCTCGAGCACCGAAACGAAAACGGCGGTTGGCAGCGACTCAACCTTGGATCAGGATTTCTCATCTCGCCAGGGGGGTTGTTCATTACCGCCTACCACGTAACAAAATTTTGTCTCGAGAGTTACAAAGGAAATTCCGGACTGTCTGTAAGCGTCGATTGCTCCACCGCGCGCGACGGCATAAGGTATAAGGCCTTAAACGGCGATCGCGAATTCGAGATCCAGATTATCTCTTATCTCAAAGAAACCGACTCCACCCAGGGCAAGGACATACACACCCCGGACGAGATTATTAAGCAGCGCGATTTCGTTGTCGGCAAGTTGAAAAGCCCCGCTACGGCAACTTTTTCTTATTGGCCACTGCGTGATTTTGACGAAAGCACGTTTGACATGAACGAACCGCGCGCCGACTTTCAGCTAACGCCGCTGATGCCGCCGAAGAGAGTTTTCGTCGTGGGATTCCCACAGGATCGCGATTTCGTTATCTCCGAGGGTTTTTTGAATCTCACCGAGAAAAAACGACGAGGGTATTTCGCCGCTAATTATAAACTTTACACAACGGCCTACCTCGAAAGCCAGGGTATAGCGCCCGATACAAAGTGGGGCATGCGAATCGAAAATCATATGAGCGGGGGCGCCGTCATCGATTCATCCGGGCAGGTAATTGGGTTGGTGGTCAATGGCGACCGGGGTACGGCCGGCGTGCTTTCAATAGAGAACGTGTTATCGACTTTTTTTTCCCGTCTACGCAGCTCAAAAGATTACCCGGCCGTCATCCTGAATCCAACCGCAATTCCTCTCTACCTGAGAGACGGTTCGTAAGCATCCGCCCACCGCATTGCCGCACGGACCCGCGACGGAAACGAGAACTGCATTGTTTGAAGATCGGTGATTTCCTTTCACCTCGTATAAGTGGCACCCATCCTTCCCAGCCACGAGACGGCGGCTGGAAATAGAGCAGTTACCGGGCCACAGCGGGATTGGCTTCGGTGCCCGAGTTCTTGAGGATTGACTGGTCGCTTGAGCAATTCGGCAAGAACCGGCCGGCAGCGCAGAGGCGGTATCGGGACTTTCTCAGAGACGGGTTAGAGAATCGGCCGTGGGGGAATCTCCACTAAGGCAGTGAGGAATTCATCGAGCAGCACTCCACGGAGGATAAGGAGCTAAGGCAGATTCCAGGAGCGAAAGATGGGGTCAGAGCGAAAGATGGAGAAAAATGGGGTCACCCATTAGCCGGCAGGTCAAGCAGGCACAGACGTTCCCGCGGAGAAGAATTTCTTTTTCTTCTCCTATCGTATCAACTCCTCGGCGTTTGATCGTCTCGGTAACGCGCCCCTGTTTTCTTTTCATGCGGTGTCGGACGCTGGGTCGGGTAAGGATGCGGC
>Ga0326597_10001214_pt1 | contig 42271 bp, 32 predicted proteins | sample RVTome_12_FD_203789 | JGI IMG/M metagenome (GOLD analysis project Ga0326597, IMG submission 203789) | Soil microbial communities from uranium-contaminated site in the Upper Colorado River Basin, Wyoming, United States - RVT100D185 | ecosystem: Environmental > Terrestrial > Soil > Contaminated >... | reverse complement strand
CGTTCCTTGAGTGCGCGAGCGTCGCTGCTGTGTGCGGTGGACCTGGACACGCGCGCGCTCTCCCTCACGACTGCGTCATCGCATAGATGCAGAGGTTGACGGCCATCTTCATGGCCGCTTCGCGGGCGGCGGGGGGGTCGCCGTGGACTTGGGCGTCTTCGAGACCGTCGCCGATATCACTGCTGTAGCTATAGAAGATGGCGAGGCGCCCCTCGTGAAAGATTCCGAATGCCTGGGCCGGTTCGCCGTCGTGCTCATGGATCTTCGGCAGACCCGGAAGATCATAGTAGGCATGGTAGACCGGATGCTCTCCGCCGATGGCAACCAGTGTGCTCTCGGGGTAGAGCTGACCCGCGAGTTCCCGGAACGAGACGTCGAGTCCGTAGTTGTCATCGACCCAGAGGAAACCACCGGCATCGAGATAGCGCCGCAGGCGCTGCGCCGAACTCGCGTCGAGGCGGATGTCGCCGTGGCCGGTCACGTAGAGCATCGGGTAGCTGTACAGGCGTTCGTCGTCGAGTGTCACCGTCGCTTCCCGTTCGGAGGTCCGAACGCCCGCGCGACGCCCCAGTTCGGAGAGCAGATTCGGCAGACTGCTCGGATTGGCGTACCAGTCGCCGCCGCCGGGATAATGCAGGCGCGCGATGCGAAAGAGACCCAGATCGTCGGGCACCACATCCGCGCCGCGGTTCTGCGCCATGGAGGTGGACGCCGACCCGATCGACAGGGCCAGCGCGATGGCCCATCGCGCCCGATTCCGCATGGATTACCTCTGCTCCCGGGGAATTCTACCTACGACTCCTATCAGGAATCGTTCCCACCCAGGCTGAGACTCAGGATCGCCGCCGCTCCCGTGCCATCGCCGCGATTCTCGAGCCGGATGCTCCCACCCATCTTCTCCATCAGGGTCCGGCAGATGACGAGTCCGAGGCCGGTTCCGGTGCTCTTGGTGGAAAAATACGGCTCGAAGAGGCGCTCTTGCACCTCGGCGGGGATCCCGGGCCCATCGTCCTCCAGGTGGAGGATGGCACGATTCCCCCGTTCCTCCGCCCGCAACTCGACGCGGCCCGCGCCGCCCATGGCCTGCAGGGCATTTTCCACCAGATTCGTCAGCACCTTCAGAATAGCCTCTCTGTTCGCCCGCAGGGTGAAATCATGGTCAACAGTGCAATTGAGCACGATGCGGCCGTCCGGCGAGGGGTACAGGCCACGCACTTCGTCGAGGAGGGCGGAGACCTCGATCGAATCCATTTCGGGCGGGTCGGTGCGCCCGAGGAGGCTGAACTCGGAGGCGATTCCCCGCAGGCGTTCCACCTGATTCTCGATCTGGGTCACGTTGTCCTCGACGATCTGGTCCAGGCTGGGATGCCGGTCCTGGCAGGCTTGTCGGACCATCTGCGCCGCCAGCTGAATCGGCGTGAGCGGGTTCTTCACCTCGTGCGCGACCTGCCTCGCCATTTCGGCATAGAGGGTGAGGCGCCGGCTCGCCAGCAGTTCGGTCACGTCGTCGAACAGGACCAAGTAACCCTGAGACTCGTCCTCCAGCTGGACGCGCTCGCAGACGAGGCGCAGCGTCCGCGGGCCCTCGGCCGTGCGCAGGCTCATCTCGCTGGCGATCAGGTGTTGCGACGGCGCGTGCGATCGAAGCTGCTGGATCATCTCCTCGTCGTGCCCGGCCAGGAGTCGGGTGGCCGAGGCGTTCGCCTCGAGCCGACCGAAGTCCTCGTCGAGGACGAGCACGCCAGCCGAGAGATTTCCGAGGACGGCCTCGAGGAACTGCCGCCTCGACCTCAGGCTTCGCTGACCGCGGCGCAACTCCTCCGTCATCTGGTTGAACGACTGCACGAGCTGGCCGATCTCGTCGCTCGCGCCCTCGGCCAGCCGCAGATCCAATTCGCCGCGACCGACGCGCTGCGCCGCCGCTGCCAGCATGCGCAGCGGACCGACGATTCGTGCCGACAACAGGAGCCCCGCGCCGATGGCGAGGATGAAGGCCAGTGAACTCAACCCGAAGTAGAAGAGCTGCGCGCGCTGCTCCTGGCGCGCGGCCTCGGTCGCCAGCGTGAACAGCCGCGCCGAGAGGACGCCGCGGCGTTTCTCGCCCGGGCCCGGCAGAGTCGCGAAGCCCGTCGCGACCATGAGTTGCCCCGCGGGCGAGGCCTCGACCAACCGAGGTTGGCCACCCTCGAGCAGGACGCGATTCGCCTGATTGTCCAGGACGGGCGAAAGCAGGCCGGCCCGCAGGAGATGGTCCTGACTGCTCACGACGGCCCAGGGACCGTCGAAAAGCGTCAGTTCGGCGCCGGCGGCGCGGGCGATCCCCGCCAGATCGTCGTCGGTCAGCTGCCGGCGCACGTAGACCTGGTAGAGTCGGGAGTTGCCGTCCGCGCCCAGGCCGTGAAGCGGGTAGAGCCGGCCCACGTACCAGGCGTCGATTTCGGACTCCAGGAGTAGCTCTCCGGAATCGACCAGATCGAGAAATGCGAGGGCTTCGTGCGGTTCGAAGTCGCGGAGTGATTCGTCGAGCAAGAGGCGCCCGTCCTGCGCGAAGACCATCATCTGGCTCGACTCGAAGGGCCCGACCGCCCGGGGAGCCATCGTGTTTCCGCCGCGCAGCACTTCCTGGACATACTCGCCGCCCATCAGCGCGGCGGCGATGTCGTCGACATGATTCGCCAGGAGATCCTGTGCCGTGCTCAGCCGCTGCTCCACGGCGCTCAGGCTCTCCTGCTCCAGCCGCTGACTGCCGTGCTTCTGCTGGATGACCCCCGAGAGGATCACGGGCAGGAGCACGACCAGGACGATGGCGCCCAAGAGGCGCTCTTGGAAGCCGAAGTCCCCCAAGATGCGCGGCCAGATCGCGCGGGGGCGCGGCCGAAACACCCTGGCCGCAAGCAGCACCAACAGGACCAGCGCGCCGCCGGACACGTAGAGCGCGGCAAGGCGGCTCGCATCGAGGATGCGGTCGGCCAGCGTCGGTTCGAGAAACGCGACGACGAGCCCCTGCCCCTGCCGGTTCTCGAAGAGCGCGAGGCGATAGCGGCCGCCGTCAAGCGTCGCCCTGCCCCACTGGCCGGCCGCGGGCAGCGCTTGGCGATCCAACCCCAAAAGCCGCCTGTCCGAGGCGGCTTCCACCGTCTGCGCTCCCAGCCGTCCCCATAGCGCTGGCTGCTCGAATTCACGACGCGGCTCCAACTCGCGTTCCGCCACGAAGCCGAGCGGGACCGGCACGTTCGGGCTCAGGTCGAAGATCCCCTCGGGATCCGGTGCCGCGTGTGGCAGCTCGACGCTCAGGAACATCGCGTCCGACTGCGGGCGCAACATGTCCAGACGGAGAGTCCCTCGGTAGACGATGAACGAACCGCGCTCGGTCTCCAGGTGCAGTCGCTCGACGCCGACCGCCACCCCCTCGGCGCCGGGAGCGGCAGTGTGGACCTTCCAGCGTCGCGGATTGTAGGGCAGCCCGAAATCGAAGCGGCTCAGGATCGTGCCGTCACGGGCGACGAGTTCGACACGGCTGGCATAGCGCAGCGGCGCCAGGCTACTGGCGGCCCAGAGCTCGAAGGCGGCGTTCTCGCGCCCCGCGAGAGGGTCGCTGATCCAATCGACACTCGCCTCGTCCGCGGCGACCTCCCGGAGCAGATCTTCCAACAGGAACTCGCGCCAATTCTGCGGCGGGTTCATGCGTTCCTGCGCCTCGTAGGACTGCACGCCCTGCTTCAAGCGTCCGTAGACCTCGTTCAGTCCGCTGCTCTGAAGACCAGCGAGCCAGAGGACCGCCAGGAGCGCGGCCACGACGCGGCGCGCGAACGCCCTCTCGTGCAGCAGCGGCGCGATCACCCAACCCAGCGGAGCGAGAAACGCGGGCCAGGTCGTACTCGCGACAGAACGGTCACCGAGTGCACCCACGACGATACAGGCGGCCCAACTCGAGAGGACGAGCAGCCAGTTGAAACGGTGGCCGCGGCGCAGCCAGCGCTCCCATCCCAGGAGGACGAATCCCGCCGGCGCCAGAAGCGAGAGCAACATGGCGAAGTGCAGGGTCAAGAACGGCAGCGTAAAGAAGGGCGCGTCCAGGCCGATGAGTTTGGCGTTGGCGTTCTGGGCGACGGTGCGCTGGATCTGTGCGCACCACGGAACGAGCAACGCCGAGAACAAGAAGAGCAGGAACAGCGTGAAGGTGCGCCAGCGCCCAACCTGATCCATCCAGCGTAGCCAGCCTGGGAGCAAGAGGACCGCCAGGATGCCCAGAGTGATCGAACTCACGAGAAAGGACAGGACGTTGTGCAGGAGTCCGAAGCCCCAGGTCGTGGCGAAATAGGCGGGCTCGGTCAGGAGAGTCGCGCTGCCCGACAGGGGCTGCAGGGCCAGCTCGAGAGCGCCCGTCGTCTCCACGCCCCAGCGCGCGAGGGGCAGGAGAATCAGCACGGCGAGTTCCAGAGTGCCACTGCCCTGCTGGCTCTCGTGATAACGCGGCCAGCGGCGCAGCGCGAGGAAGCCCGCGGCGAGAAACGGCAGGAAGATCCACCGCGAAAGCCGCGCGGCGCTCCGCTGGAGTCCGAGTCGGCGTTCGTCGCGTGGCGTCGGTGAACGAAGGGACAGCCAGATCCATGGTTCTTCCGGCGGGATCGCGACGACTCTCTCCAGCGAGCCGCGCACGGCGTCGGCGGATGGCGCCTCGGCGAGAATCTCGACGGCCAGGCCGGTGTGTGCCGAGATGTCCTTGCCCGGCTCGGCGCCGACTCCGAGGCGTTGGAAGAGATCGCCGGTGATCCCCAGTTCGACATCCACGAACGCCGTCCGCCCACGGTCGTCCTGTTCGGAAACGCTCAGGAAGCGGCGATATCCGTGGTCGACGATGAGTGGGAAGTCGCCGGCGCGCGGATGATCGGGACCGGGTACGTCGCCCGACCAATCCAGGAGGATGTCGTCCTGCCAGATCGAGAGGGCGACCTCGAGCGGCGCCCCGGCGATGTCGAGTGGGCCACTGAGATTCGAAAGCGCTCCCTCGTCGGCGAGCGCGTCGCGCGCGCGATCGCGCGCACGCAGTTCGAGGCGCTCGACCAGCGTCTGAGCCTCTGCCGCCCCCTCCGCGAGATGCGCGTCCGCTGCTTTTCGCCAGCTCTCGTCGTCCTGCTCGGCGACGCGCCAGCCCCGCAGCCCTTCTCCCACAGGTGGAATCAAGAGGATCAGGAAGACTGCGCGGGCCAGATTATGGCGAAGGCTCTTCTGCCCTCGCGCTCGCACCGCGCTGAGAAATGCCACTGACGTCGCCGCGAAGGCCAGGCCGGTCGGCCAGGGACCGGGCGCCGCGATCGACCAGAGCAGCGCCGCGAGCGCGGCGAGGGAACTGGCCGGGAATTGGAGCATTCGGAGCACAGGTTTTTTCTGCGAATCCTCGGGAGACGAACCGGAGGCCTGAGTCTCGACCATAGTTAGTCGGTCGAATGAAGTCTACTTCAGCGGCGGCTGTCGACCGAGTGACTCAGCAGGTCGCCCATGGCGACCCACTCCAACACCGCGATGCTCGTGGCTTCCAGGATCACAGGCGGCGGGACGCCAGCCTCGAGGGCTTCTTGCCATCGCCTCGCGCAGAGGCACCAGCGCTGGCCTGCTCTCAACCCCGGGAAACCGCTTTCGGGATTCGGAGTGCCGAGATCATTTCCACGCTCTGCCGAGAAGGCCAAGAATTCATCGGTCATCTCTGCACACACGACGTGGACGCCCAGGTCTCCGGCGCCGCTGCGGCAACAGCCATCGCGAAAATAACCCGTCAAGGGGTCTTCGGAGCAGGGCTGGAGCTTCTCGCCGAGAACGTTGCGTGCCACGGCGAACCTACGCTGCCGCCCGTCGAGCCTTCGGGCGGAGGGCGCGCTTACGATCCGACGAACGCCAGTCGTGCCACACGCTGAGAACGGGGCTGGCGATGAAGATCGAAGAATAGGTACCCACAAGCACGCCGATGACCAGGGCGAAGGCGAAGTCGTGGATGACCGCACCGCCCGCCACAAAGAGGATCCCGGCGACGATCAACGTGGTGAGCGAGGTGATCAACGTGCGGCTCAGCGTCTCGTTGATGCTCTTGTTGATGACGCTGTCATAGCTCTCCTTGCGCCGCATCCCCATGTTCTCCCGGATGCGATCGAAGACGACGATGGTGTCGTTCAGGGAGTAACCGATGATCGTCAGGAAGGCCGCCAGGATGGTGAGACTGATCTCCTTGTCCAACAGGGAGAAGAGTCCGAGCGTCACCAGGACGTCGTGTACGAGCGCAGCGACGGCCGCCACGCCGAAGTGAAAGACGAAGCGGAACGAGATGTAGATGATAATGAGAAGGAGCGCAACGAACACCGAGTTGATGGCGGCCGTCCGCAGCTCCCCCCCGATTTTTGGACCGACGGTCTCCTCGCGCCGCAGCTCGACCACGTGGCCGGGCAATGCTTCGGCCACGATCGCGGCGACGGTCGGCGTCGCATCGTCGACGCCACGCGTGCGGTTGGTCGGCAGATAGATCAGCAGTTCTTCGGGCTCGCCGAATTCGTGCACACCCTGCGCTCCAAGGTCCGCATCGGCGAGAATCTTCCGGATCTCGCCGATCTCCACGGCCGGCGTGATCCGCAGCTCGACGATGCTGCCACCTCGAAAGTCGATGCTGAGACTCGGGCCACCCTTGATGAGCAACGAGGCGAGCCCCACGAGAATGACAATGCCCGAGGCCGCGAGGGCGATCTTGCGTCGCCCGAGAAAGTCGATGTTGGTGTCGTTGAGGAACTGCATGAAAGACCTTCCTGAGCTAGATGCTCAGACTCTTGGGCGAACGATTGCCGAGCCACAGCTCGTAGACGGAGCGCGTGAAGATCAACGCGCTGAACATGCTCGTCACGATTCCTACCGCCAAAGTCACCGCGAAGCCGCGGATAGGGCCCGTCCCGAAGAAGAGCAACACAAAAGCCGCGATCAGCGTCGTGATGTTGGCATCGACGATCGTCCGTGTCGCCAGCGCGTAGCCGGCATCGATGGCACCGCGCACGGTTCGGCCAGCCCGCATTTCCTCACGGATGCGCTCGAAGATGAGGACATTCGCGTCCACGGCCATTCCGACCGTCAGGATGATGCCGGCGATGCCCGGAAGAGTGAGCGTGAGTTTGAACTGGGCCAGGATTCCCAGGAGCGCGAGCAGAGTCAGCAACAAGCCCGACGTGGCGAGGACGCCCGCCGCGCGGTAGTAGATCATCATGAAAACGACGACGGCAATGCCGCCGATCACAACCGAGCGGATGCCCTTCTGGATCGAGTCCCTACCCAGGGTTGGCCCGACGGTGCGTTCCTCCTCGATGTGGACGTCGACGGGCAGCGCTCCGGCGCGCAGCATCAACGCCAGATCGCGCGCCTCCTCGTCACGGGCGAAGCCACCGGAGATCGTGGCCCGGCCGCCGCTGATCTTGTCGATGATGTTCGGCGCGCTGTGGACGATATCGTCGAGCACGATGCCCAGCTTGCGATTCACGTTGGCGCCCGTCACGTTGGAAAAGCGCAGGCCGCCGCGTTTGGTCAGGTCGAGGCTGACCTGGAGTTTACCGGGACGCGCGGGATTGGGGTCGGGCGTGACGTCGGCCGTCTCGATCTCGGCGCCCTCCAGCCGCACCTCCGTCTCGACGAGATACAAGACCTTCAGAGTGATCCCGTCACCGAAGCCGATGTCCTCGCGACCCCACAGCAGCTCCGCATCGCGGGGCAACACGCGCTGGGCGGCATCACTGGCCAGGAGCCGTTTCAGCTGTGCGACATTGGTGCTCTCCACGAGGATACCGCCGAAGCGCTCGTCGAATCCTCCCACCAGAGATCCGAAGGGACGGTCGTTGCTCGCAGTGGAGATCGCCTGGCCTGTCAACGGATCGACGAGACTACCGTCGGCGGCGCTCGCAGAGGTCGAGTCCACCACCGAAGCGCCATCCTCCTGCCCGCTCAGCGCGCGGTCGAGGCGCGTGATCAGGCTGTTCACGTTGCCGCCTTCGCGCACGAGGCGGAATTCCAACCGAGCCGTGCTGCCGATCAGCCGCTTCGCGCGCTCGGCGTCCTGGAGACCGGGGAGCTGTATGACGATGCGCTGGTTTCCCTCGTTCTGGATCACCGGCTCGGAGACGCCGAATTGGTCGATGCGGTTGCGGAGGATTTCGACGACGCGGGCCATGGCCTCTCCGCGATCGAGATCCTGCAGCTGCGTCTCGTCCAGCTCGAGGACGAGATACATGCCGCCCTTCAGGTCGAGACCCTGCTTGATGGCTCGGCTCTCGATCTTGGCCTGCTTCTCGGCCGGGAGACCCTCGATTCCCCTAGCCTGCTGGATCGTGGGCCAGAGACTCCAGAGCGACCAGCCGGCGACGACGACCACGACGAGAAGCTTGATTTGCAGAGAGCGGTTCATTCGACAATCCGATTCTGTGGCCGAAACCGTGGTCAAGGCCCTGGCGAAAGCTCTGACCAAAGCTCTGACCAAAAAAGAAGCCTGGGAATCGCCAGGCCCGCACCGGCGTCCATTTTCGCCGGAAAACCCATCAAGTATAGTCCCCTGGCAGGGCCTGTCAATTGACCCCGAAGGAGCGCGCTCGGGGGCGGCTAGCGCCGGGCGGGGGGCAGGGCGTGGACCAGATCGTCCAGCGGGACGAGCTGGACGTCGTCGGGCAAAAGGCGCGGCAGGACCCGCTCCAGGGCCGTCGCGGTGGCCTCGTTGACATGGCCGATTCCGACGGCATGGCCGTAGCGCCGTGCCAGCTCCACGAGCTTCCACAGGCGCGCCTCGACCAGATCCGGATCCTCGGTGTCGTCGTCGAGAAAGAGATCATTCCGCGCCGCCGGAACCCCTCGCTCGCGGGCCACGCGATACGCGATGCTCTGGGGCGTCGTCACGCTGTCCAGGAAGAACAGGCCGCGCCGGGCCAGGACCTCCATGACGGGACGCAGCGTCACCGGGTATTGAGTCGCCCGGCTCCCCATGTGGTTGTTCACCCCGCAGACACCGTTCATGCCGTCGAGCAGCGCCGCTGTCAGATCATGGATTTCGCCTTCGCTCATGTCGACCGAGATTGCCTGCTCGCCAGGCGACGTATCGCCGCCAGGCTCCGGCTCCATGGGCAGGTGCAGGAGCGTCCGCTTCCCGGCCCGATTCGCTTCCGTCAGGATACGGCGCGAGTAGCGGAGATTCGGGAGAATCGCGATGGTCAACGGTGCCGGGAGATTCAAGAGGCGCCGCGCCGGGCCAGCCAGATTGTGTCCCCAATCGTCGATGACGATGGCCAGCCGGCCCTGCGGCGACGGCGGTGGCTCGATCGGCGCCGCGCCGCGCTGCAACAGGACCCGGTGGGTCACATGCTCGCGCGTGCCGACTTCGAGCTCCAGCGTATCTCCGCCGCGCCCCTCGTGGCGTACACCCCAGTGGACACGCCCGCCCACGGCATCCACGGCCTCGCTGACGGCGAGATTGAGGGGAATGAAGCCGAGCGCGCTCGTCGCTCGAAGCGTGACCCGGCGACTACGGTCGGGTGAGCTGACGAGGATGCTGTCGGCCGAGACTCCCGCCCTCTCCAGGGCGTCGAGCAGCCGGTTTTCGACCTCCCGCCGCGCCCAACCCCGCGCGCTGGGCACGCCACGATCGGCGAGAATCATCCGGCCGGGGCCGCTCTCGGCCCAGCGCAACACGGCGATGCCCGCCAGGGCGAGCGCGCAGGCCACCCACAGCCACGGGCGGAGGGAGGGCGTCGTCTGCGTGGATTTCCGGCGTCTCTTTTGGGGCATGGGGCAGAGCGTGGCCGTCCAAAAAGAAGCCCCCGCCGCGATGGCGAGGGCTCCTGCAGTCTGTTCGCGCTGGTTTGCGCGAGTTCTTCTAGCGGGTCGAGTCGGCGAGCTTGGTCAGCTCGACACCGTTGTCACGCCAGAAGCGGAGCTTGTACTGAGTGTTGTCTCCCGAACCGACGGGCGCAACGTAGAACTCGTGCTTGCCGCGCACCTGGTAGATCGTGCCGCCCGAGACGGTGACGTCCATGCGGACGGTGTAGGTCCGCCGCTGGGTCCCGTCGAACTCGGTTTCGACGTTGTCGCTCCAGGGGATCGGATCCGCGACCATGCTCAGGTCGATGCTCTGGACGATTTCGCCGTCCTTGCTGGGCGAACCCTCGAACATGCCCTGGGTCGAGCCGCTATCGCGCTCGCGTTGCCAGCGGCCGTTGGCCGTCTCGGCCAGATCGAACTCGTCGACCGGAAACTGGAATTCGAAGCTCTCGTGGCGCAGCTCGTCGTACTTGTCGTAGTCCCGGTCGTTGTACGCCTTGATGAGATTCGTCAGCACATCGTCGGGAGTTTTCAAATTGGTGTAGCCGCCGCCGGTTCCGCCGCCGCCATCCGATGGCTCATCGGGCGAGAAAATGCCGCAGCCGCCGAGCAGAAAGAGGGCAGAAAGAGCGAGTATTGCGGGCAGTACCGTCAGGCGGCGCAGTGGGGTTTGCGGGCTCATCATGTCTAAGACCTCCGAAGTGCGTGTCCGCGAGACGGGACACGGCAGGGAGCGGTTGCAAAGCTGGGGCCGTTCAGGCCCGATAGGTGAATAAAAAGGAATAACAATAGGCTACTGGAGGAGCCCCCCTCGCAGGTTTCCCAGGGCTGAGTCCCCGCCGCCGGTATCGCGGTCGTCCCAGCTGCGGAGCACCCATTTCGTCCCAGACACCTCCAGAGTGTACAACCCCTGGCCGCGATACACAATGGCCCCGCCCCCGCGGGGCACATGGCGCAGCCGATAGCTCGCTTCGACCGTCGCCTGGTCGCCCGCGACGTTGACCTGGATGTCGCGCAGGCGGAGATCCGAGATGAGCGAATCGGTGTCGGCGAAGAGCACGTTGAGCCATTGCTGTTCTTGCGAGACGCCCCAGGGCTCGTCGAAGACCGACGGGAAAGAACTCTCCGCCGTCGCGGACGGAATGAACTCGAAATCTGGATGGATGAAGTCCAGATAGGTCGATTGCTCCAGGCACTCGAGGGAGCCATCGAGATTGGTGAAGACCTCACCGAAGTCGGAAGTCGCCGGGAGCGCCACGAAGCAAGCCGCACCGCCGCCGCCCTCCGGCTTGCGCGGCTCCAGAAGACAGCCGGCCACACAGGCGCAGATGACGATGAAGCAGACCGCACTCGTCAGGTTTCGACCCACGCTCGCTCCTCTCAGAAGTTCACCGTGACTGTGCTCGCCGCTTCCCAGAATCGCTGCTGCTCCTTACGAATATAATCGCCGTACTGGACCACGCGTGTTACGTCCAGCTTCACGTTGACCAGGCCCCTTCGGAAGCCCCGATTGCCCGACAACTGATATCGCACGGATCCGTAGTCCTTGTCCTCTTTCTCGATCCCGGTCGAAGGATTCTTCTCCAGGATGAGCCCGTGTTCGGAGACGACCCTCGCCGCGAATCCCCGCCAGGGAACACTGAGGGTACCACGTAGCAGGTGGTCATATTTTCGCAGCGACCGCGAGTAGATCGAAGCGAAAGGATTGAGGCCGACATCGCGCGATCCGGCCTCCCGGAAGTCGAACTCGTGGCGCAGCTCCACGACGGGTAACTTCCCATCGTCGCTGCGCCCGTCCTTGCCCAGGGTCGACCATTTGAGGCTCGTGTTGAGATGCCCGGACTTGTTGAACTGATCGCGGTCATCGTCCTGATGAAAGTCCTTGAAGAGGATCTCCATGCGGTAGACCTGCTCCAGATGAATTTTTCGCGAGACATGCCAGGCGTAGCCGCCTCGCACGTCGAACAGGCGATCCTCGCGATTCTCGCCCACGCGATTCGCGCTCACGTTGATGGTGTCCGTCCTCTTGACCGTCCCATTCACCGTGAGCGTCAGACTCTCGAAGGGATCGGCCTTGAGTTGGCCGTCGGCGATCTCCGAGAAGGTGTCCCTGTCATCCCTGTCCGACGGATCGGTCGGAATGATCTGGCTCAGGTCCTGCGTGAGCGTGAGACGCAGACTCAAGGCTTCCATGAGGGCCTGATTCACGGTGAGCCGCAGCTCGTAATCCTTGTTGAATTTCCTGCCGCGAAAGCTCGCGTCGCTGAGGCTACGCCGATTGAACCAGCTGTTTCCGTAGACGAATCCCAGCGTCGCCCGGCCCGAATCGAGATAGTCCAGCGTCAGCGTGTTCTGCATCCGCAGGCGGTTGTCGCGCACGCGACCTTCTTGCGAGAAGGAGAACTCCCGATCCTCGAAGCTCTGGGTGTAGTTCGTGTTGAGACTCAGAATCGGCAGAAGCTGGCTCGATAGATCGAACGCCACCCGGTCGATGACGCTGCGCTCGCGTTCACGGTCGACGATCGCCTCGTTCGCACCCACATCCAGGGTGTCGACGACGCCCGTCGAATTCCGCCGGAAGTCCAGCCGGCGCTCATCGAACGAGGAACGATCGACATCGATGTTCAGAACGAACTTGCTGCCGAAATTCAAGTCCAACCGCGTGCCCACGGTGTCCTGGCGAGCGCTGAGATCGCCTTCGGTTCCACGGAGGGCATTGTTCCCGTCCAGAGCGAGATAGCCGAACTTGGCGACGACGGTCGTCGGGCCCCGCGCATAGCGCCAGCGGCCGCTGCCGCCGCGCTCGAATCGATCCAACGCCTGGACCGTGCCCTGGTTGCTGCCCTCGCGTTCGAAATAGCCACCGCGGAGAGCCCAGGCGACTCCGAACGGCCCGTGGAGATCGCGGCTGCCGCTGAGCCCGAGCCGTGCGTCGCGGGTTTCGTTCTCGATCGCGAAGACCAGCGTCGAGTCGGCCGTATTGCTCCGATTGCGGATCTTCGTCCGCGACTCGTCGTCCATGGTGGATCGATTGAGGTCGAAGCGCAGGCTTGCCAACTGAGGAATCACACCGAACGCGCCGGCCCCCAGCGTGCTGAGTGTGGCATCACGATCCTGGCGCCGGTAGTTGTTTTCCGTGCGCGAGAAGGCGGCATTCGTGCCGATGTCGCCCCCGTTGCTCGCGACCGCAAGTTCAGTCTTTCCCGACAGCAGGGTGACATCCGCGTCGACCGTGAACGAGACCGTGCGGTTCCAGGGTCCGAACACTCCAGCCGGGACCGCCGCCAGCGTGGCAGCGGCGGCCGACAAACTGTCCGTCACGGCGCTGTCGGCGATGGCGATGGCGCGCAGCAAGCCGCCCCCAGCGCTTGCGCTGCTGTCCGCCGGCGCCGCCGTCTGCGACTGCGAGGCTGCGGAGTGCGCCGCCAGCGCGAGCAGCAAAACGCCCAGGAACGATCTCATGCCCTGTCCCAGCCGCGCAGCGCGAGGGCCAGCCGAGCGAAGTCGTCGATCGTGAGCAGCTCCGGGCGGGCGGTCGGATCGAGGCCGAGTCCGCCGAGGGTGCTCTCGACCTCGTCGGCGCTGCGCCCGTGCCGTCGACGCAACAGGCCGCCCAGCTGTTTGCGCCGCTGCTGGAAGAGATCCTTGACCAACAGGCGGCCATCGCCGCCCAGTTCGATGCGCTCAGGGCGAGGCCGCAGGCGCACCACCGCCGAATCCACGCCGGGAGGCGGCATGAAGGCGCCCGGCTTGAGGCGGAAGAGGAGTTCGATCTCGCATTCGGCGCCGAGCAGGACGCTGAGCACGCCATAGCTCTTGCTGCCGGGACTGGCGACGATGCGCTCGGCCACCTCGAGCTGCATCATCAGCACGGCGCCGCGCACACCCCGGCTGCGAAGGGCGGGAAGCAGGGCGAACAGGACGGGGCTCGTCACCTGATACGGGAGATTGCCGGCGAAGGCCAAGGCATCTCCCCGCGCGAACTCCGCGAAGTCCGTCTGCGCGAGATCGCACCGCTCCACGCTGAACGCGCGGCCTGCCGTCTCCTTCTTGAGGAGTTCGATCATGCGCGGATCGAGTTCCAGGGCGTGGACGGGCCAGCCGCGATCGAGCAGGGCGAAGCTCAGTGCACCCGCGCCCGCGCCCAACTCGACGACGCGGACCGGTTTCAATTCGGCGACGGCCGTCGCGATGCGTTCACAGATCTGCGGATCCTTCAGGAAGTGCTGCCCCAGCCGCTTGTCGAGCTTGAGCCCGTGCTGCCGCAAGAGATTCCCCTGGCTCGGTGGCCGGCTATCGACGGGATCCAGGCACGCGCTGGGATCGAGGCGGCGAAGTTCCTCGGGGAGGCGCACGGCGAAGAGTTCTTCGAAGCTCGCCGCGATCTGCTCGGCGAGTTCTGCGAAATCGACCTGGCACAGCTTCGCCAGCTCGCGGGCGGTGTGATGCAGATACGCCGGTTCGTTGCGCTTGCCCCGCCACGGCTGCGGCGGGAGCCATGGCGCATCCGTTTCCAGGAGGAAGCCGCTGGTGGGCAGGCCGCTCAGAGCGGCCGGAAGATTCGACTTCTTGTAGCTCAGCGGGCCACCGATACCGAGCTTGAATCCGGCGTCGACGGCCCAGCGCGCGAACAAGGCGTCGCCGGCGAAGGCATGGAAGACACCCCGGCGCGGGGGCAGGCCTTCGGTCTCCAGAATCTTCCGGGTTTCCGCATACGCGTCGCGCACGTGGAAGATCATGGGCAGGCCGAGTTCTTTCGCGAGAGCGATCTGCCGGCGGAACGCCGCGCGCTGGGCGTCGCGCGGGCTCAGGTCGCGGAAGAAATCGAGCCCGCACTCGCCGATGGCGACGATCCGCCCGTCGCGCCCGAGTTCGCGGAGCCACCCTTCGGTGAGATCGTCAAAACTCGACGCGTCGTGCGGATGGATGCCGGCGCTCGCCCAGCTGGCTTCGATTTCGCCCGCGAGCAGCAGCGCACGCTCGATGCTCGGCCGATCGAATCCGACGTGCAGAAAGGCCGCGACACCGGCCTGCCGAGCGCGCAGCAGGACCGCATCCCGATCGACATCGAATTCTTCCCGCCCCAGGTGGAGATGACTGTCGATGAGTGCGCTCATCGGGATCCGGCGGCTTCCCCGCGCAACAGGACATCGCGGGCCACGCCAAAGCAGTCGGTGAGCACGAGTGCGACGTTGACGTTCCGCGCGAGATCGGCGCGCCCGGCCATGAGGACGCGGGCCGTCTCGCCGTAGTGGGGATTCGAAGGCGCGCCCTCGTACAGGCCGTGGAGGGCGGCGGGGAGGTGGGCACCCTCGGTCAGCTTCTGCAGTTGCAAGAGGTCCGCGATCAGAAAATCCAGCACCCGCATGCCCACGTCGCGGGTCGCGCTCAGGCCCGCGTCGACGGCGAGCTTCTTCCCCTTGCCCCCGGGGGGTTGTGCCTTCGAGACGGCTTCCGCGGCCTTGAGCAAGGCGGCGCGCGAGGTTCCGAGGAGCAGCTCGCGCAGGTCGGTCGCCCATTCCGCGAGTTCCCGCGCGATGGGATCCAACAGATCGAAGGCGCGCCGGGCGTTGCCGCAGCTCACGGTCGCGATCCGCAGGGCCTCTGCCGCCGGCACCCCATGGGCAGCCTCGAGATGTCCGGCCAGGAGTTCCACTGCCAGATGTGGGAGATTCACGCGGGCGCAGCGCGACGGGATGGTGGCGGGGAGCAGATGTGGCTGATGCGTGCACAGAAAGAGATGCGTGTGGGCCGGCGGTTCCTCGAGGCTCTTCAGGAGAGCGTTGGCCGCCGCGCGATTCATGCGATGCGCATCGCCGATGACGACGACGCGGCGGGAAGCCTCGAACGGGCGCGCGCCGGCGAAGCGCCGGATCGAGCGAACATGAGCGGGATGCGGCGTGTCTTCCGAGCCGATGGGAATCTGCGCGCTCGACGGCTGCGCCACGGCGCGCAGGGGTTCCTCTGCCTTCGCGTCGAGGAGCTCGCGATAGCCGTCGATACTCAGCGACGACTCGACGGGGAAGACGTAGAGGAGATCCGGATGGGCGAGCCGGTCGAACTTGGCCGCGGCGCTGCCTTCGGTCGCGTCCAGCAGCAGCCGCGCCAGACTCAGGGCGGCCGCCTCTTTCCCGCAGCCCTCGGGGCCATTCAGCAGCACGCTGTTGGGCATCCGATCCGCGGAGATCCATTCGCGCATCTTGCGCAGGAGGGGGCTCTGGGCCAGGGGGTCCAAGCGCTGGGCCATATTGACTCTTCAGTGTCCTTGGAGAACGCGGCCGTCGATCAGGGAAGGATCTCGACGATAGCCCAGCGTCGCGGGCGCGGCAAGCCGCTGCCTAGCGGGCCGCTCGCTCGAGCCAGTCCATGGGATTGAGCGCATCGCGACCCTTCCGTAGCTCGAAATAGAGTTGATCACCCTCGAGCGATCCCGTGTCTCCGACCTCGGCAATGATCTCTCCCCGTTCGACGATCACGCCCTTGCGGGGAAAAACGACGGAGCTGTGTGCGTAGAGTGTGTAGTAACCACCGCCATGGCTGAGGATGATGCATCGACCATAGCCGGGCAGCCAGTCGACGAAATCGACGAGGCCACCGGCCACGGCGCGCACGGCGCTGCCCGCCGGGGCCGCGATGTGAATGCCCTTGTTGACGACCACCGTCTTGAAATCGGGGTGCACGCTCTTGCCGAAGGCGCGGATGATCTCGCCGTCCGTCGGCCAGAGCAGCTGGCCCCTCTGCGTTTCGAAGACTCCATCGCCGGCAGACCCTCCCTGCTGACGATGACGGTCGAGTTCCGCGAGCAGCTCTTCGAGCTTCTCGGCCGAGGCTTCGAGATCCGCAAGCAGGCGGCGCTGCGCCGAACGCGTGCTGCGGACCTGACTCAGCTGGCCTTCCCGGTCTGCCTGAAGCTCTTCCAGTCGCGCGCGCCGGTCGGACGCTTCACTCTGCATCAACTGAACTTCGGCCAGGCCCTGTTCCAGCTCGGCGCGGCCGCCGAGGCTCGCCTCTTGTGCCTGGCGTACTTCGCTCATGAGCGAACGCTCGGCGTGGGCGAGATAGGTGGTCCAGCGCCAACGGAGCGCGACCCCCTTCACGCTCTTGGCCTCGAGCAGCCGCGAGGCCGGTCGGGAGCGGCTCTCCTTGTACATCTGGCGGAGCCGCTCTGCGAGTTGCCCGCGACGGGCCTCGATCCGCGCGTCGGCGATGGCGATCTCCTCTTCGAGGCTGCCGATCTCGTCCTGCAGTGCGCCTTCCCGCGCGTCGAGGCCGCGGAGCAGATCGGTGGTGAGCGCCATCTCCTGGCCCAGCTCGTTCAGGCGCTGCAGCTCACCCTTCTCCTGGCTGTCGAGTCGCTGGACCTGCTGCTGGTGCTCCGAGATCCGGCTGCGTAGATCGCTCAGCTCCTGCGTCTTCTCGTCGAGCTCGGCCGCGATCGCCGGCGCCACGATGGCGACGACCATCGCCAGAAGCAGGATGCGCAACTTGGCCAAGAGGCTAAGGGGTGTTACGTCGGGACCGGGCATGACTCAGAGCATGAGGTGACGGCGCAGGGCCACCATGCTGCCGACTGCGCCCAGGACGGTCGAGAGGACGACGAAACCGAGCATCTGGCTCGCCGCGAAGAAGAAGACGCCATCCACGTGTTCTTGAACGAATTGGACGGAAAACAAGAGAACGGCCATGGCCACGGCGCCCGCGGCAAATCCCTGGAACGCCCCACTCAAGATGTAGGGGGTCCGGATGAACCAATTGGTCGCGCCGACCAGCTTCATGATCTCGACCTGTTGCGAACTCTCTTCGATGGTCAAGCGCACGGTATTGCTGATGACGAAGAGAGCCGAGAGCAGGACGAGCAGGCCGACGACCAAGTCGACGACCACGAAGACCCTGCCGGCGCGCTCCATGCGCTGCACCCACGCCGAATCGCTGAGCACGTCGTCGACATAGGGATACTGCTGGAGATTCCTCGCGAGATCCTCGACCCGCTCGGCGCTGTTCTGCTCGGGATCCAGTTGGATTTCGAAACTCGGCGGAAGCGGGCTCTGATGCAGCGCGTCCAGAAGCTGCGCGTCTTCGCCGAGCTCGACGCGGAAGCGCTCGAGGGCCTCTTGCGCGCTCACGTAGCGCACCGAGCGGATTCCTTTCGTGGCCAGGAGGTCTCCCTCGAGCCGAGCCCTGTCCTCGGGGTGGACGTCGTCGACCAAAAAGACGGTCATGTCGATTTCGCCCCGCATCGATTGGATGAATCGGTCCAGGTTGATCGTCACCAGCGAGAAGAGCGCGAGCGTCAGCAGCGCCGAACCCATGATGATGACGGCCACCGAGCCCGAAATCTTCCGCCGCGCCAAACCGCGCGCGCTCTCCTTGACCAGATGTCTGAGCTGCGTGGCGTTATACATTGTGGCGTTCCGGTTCATCGGAGCTGTTGGATCGAAGCAATTCGGAATCCCAGCCCGCCCGCTCGCGCTGGCGATAGCCCTCGGCGCCGTCGCGGATGCGCCTCTCGGCCACGCTTCTCTCCTCCCGCAGGCGCCCGCCGGCGACCCGTTCGAGATCGCTGATGACCTTTCCCTGCTCGAGCGAGAGGATGCGTTCGCCGTATTGGCGCACCATGATGTGGTCGTGCGTCGTCATGACGACGGCCGTGCCGCCGGCATTGATCCGAAACAGAATGTCGAGCACGTCCTGGCTGACTTCGGGATCGAGATTGCCCGTGGGTTCGTCGGCCAGGAGAATCTTCGGACGGTTGACGACGGCGCGGGCGATGGCCACGCGCTGTTTTTCTCCGCCGCTCAACGTCCGCACGTCCTGCTGGCGCTTGTGGTAGAGCCCGACCCAGTTCAGGACACGCGCGACGTTCTTCTTGATTTCCGAGCGGGAGATTCCGACGACGAGCTGCGCGAAGGCGACGTTGTCCTCGACGCTGCGGTCTTCGAGGAGACGGAAATCCTGGAAGACGATCCCGATCTCGCGGCGCAACGCGGGAATCTGACGGCGCTTGATGCGGCTGGCCACGAAACTGCCGACGACGACCTCGCCGCTGGTGGCGAATTCGTCCATGGTGATGAGTCTGAGGATGGAACTCTTCCCAGCTCCGGATGGGCCGACGACGAACGCGAATTCGCCATTTCCGAGCTGAAACGAGACGTCGGCCAGGGCGCTGTGTCCTTGGTACTCGAGCCCCACATGGTAGAGCGAGATGACCGTGCGTGCGTCACGCGCCTCGGCGGCGCGGGAGTCCTCGCTGGTTGCGCTGACGGTTTCTTCAGTCATGGGCCTAGCCAAAGAAAGGGTGGGATCGCCCTTTCGACTGCAACCCGAGGGCCAGGCGCCGGCTAAGCCTTGATTTCGATGTAGAAGCGGTCGCGTAGGCCGCCGATGAAGCGTTCCAGCTCGGATTCCATCTTCTGCTGGGTGACGATCCCGCGAATCTGGTCGACGAGGTCGTCGTAGCCCAGCTGACGCCCCTCGCGCCTTTCGCGCATCTGGAACACGAACCAGCCGGCTTCACCGGGCAGCGGCCCGGCGGCCTCTCCCACTCTCAGATCCTGCAGCGCCGCCGCGATCTCCGGGCTGAGCTGATCCAGGGGAATGAGCGGCATCTCCTGAGCGCTCAGGGCCGCGGGGGAATCCGTCGCCCTAGATCTGGCCAGCTCGGCCAGGGACTGGCCAGAACGCGCCTGCTCGGCCAGCTGCTCTCCCACCGCCTGCGCCGCGTCACGATCTGCGTCCTCCAGCTGGACGGTGAACATGATCTGCCGCAGATGGACCTGCTCGTCGCGCGCTTCGATCTTCAGCAGATGCACGCCGCGATCGGTGAAGATGGGCTGCGTGACGCTGCCGACTTCGAGGCCCCACGCCTGTTCTTCCAGGCGGGGATCGAAGAGTTCGCCGCGCCCGAAGGCGGGCAGCTCTCCCCCGCTGGCCGCCATGGGGCCCTGCGAGTACTTACGAGCCAGGGCGGCGAAGTCGGCGCCAGCGTCGAGTTCCGCCTGAACCTGTTCGAGCTTCGCCTCGAGGGCGGATCGCCGCTCCTCGGAGGGCCGCGGCGCGACGAGCACGCTGAGGAATCCGACGGTGTCTGCCTGCGCCGGCAGCACACTCGCGTTTTGTTCGAAGTAGTCGCGCAGATCGCCTTCGCGAATCTCGATGCGGGGACGGATGTAACGCTCCATCATCCGCGAGGTATAGAAGCGCAGCCGATTCAGCTCACGCTGGCGCGACCGCAGATCTTCCATGTCCATGCCGTAGTTCGCCAGATCGCGCTCGAGCTCGTTCAGGCTCCCATAGCGATCGAGGAGACCCTGGATGTCCTCGGCCACGGCCTCTTCGAGCATGTCCGGCTCGAGGAGAACCCCATCGACCTTGGCCTGCGCGATGAGCAGGCGCGCCTCGACGAGGCGGTCGAGCATCTTCGCGCGGATCTGGTCCGGCGACTCCTGCATGGCGCGTCCGAAGGTCTGGGCCTCGAAGCGATAGGTCTCGACTTCCGCCTGCAGATCGCTCTGCAGGATTGGCTCTTCGTCGACGATGGCGACGATCCGATCGACGAGCACCGGGCTGCTCTCGGGCGGGGTCGAAGGGTCGATCCGCGGCGCCTCCGTCGCGCTCTGTGCGAACGCCGAGACGCTCCCCAGGAGCAGGGCTGCAGCGGTGGCAAACCGAGTGTTCCGGGTCATCGCGAACCGGCGGGCATTCCCCCGCCAACGGTGATGGTCTGAGGCTTCGGGACGACGGGATCGTACACGGCCTTGTCGAGATTCTTCTCGTAGATGCGGATGAAGAGTTTCGATCTCCACTCCTCGACCCGGGTCTGGAAGAGCGCCTCTTCCTTCTCGCGCTGGATCAGCTCGCCGATTTCGATCCGCATCTGCTCCAACCCCGGATTACTGGCCGGGATGACCTCTTCGAGACGCAGCACAGCCCAGCGCCCGCCGTCGAGTTCCCGCGGGTAGGAGATTTCGCCGACATTGGAGAGTTCGAAGGCGAGCCGGCCGATCACCGATGGGTCGTCGCTCGTGAATTCTCCCATGAGTCCGCGCTGATGGCGCAGACGCGGGTCGACGCAGTGCTCCTGCACCAGCGCCTCGAAGTCGGCACCCGGCCCCTTCGCTTCGACCATGACGGCCAATGCGCTCTGCTCGCCCTCTGTCACGATCCCACGCACCACATGTCGCTCAGGCCGGTCGAACGCACCGGGATTGTCATCCCACCAGCGATCGACTTCCTTCGGCTCGACTTTGATCTGGCCCTTGACGAGTTCGTCGTGCAGCCGCGTGACCATCGCCTGCTCGCGACGCAGCTTGAACTCGTCGCGCACCTCGGGAAGTTGCGTGAAGCCTCGGTCCCGCGCCGCGCGTGTCATGAGTTCGCGAACGCCGATCTCCTTCAGTTTACGCCGCATGCCGCCGACCAGCTTCTCGCGACGCGGCCGTCCGAAGACGCTGGAGTCGTCGAAGAACTCCGCGTAGCGCTTGAGAGTCCAGACATCGCCGTCCCAGCTCATGAGCACCTTCTCGTAGTCGACCGGCTGAATATTCAGCCGAGGCAACTGATCGATCGAAGGCGGCGGAGTGAGCTGCACGTCGGTCGGGATTGCATCCCACGCGATCTTCAGAACTTCGTCGTCGATTTTGAAGTTGTACTCGGCAAAGACCTCATCGATGAAATCAGAGACAGCGAGCTGATTCTTCTGCTTTTGGATCGAGGCGATGATGCCGGCGCGCATGTGATCGAGAGGTTGCACGCGCTCCATCTCCTGTCCCTCGATGCGGATGACGAAGTAGCCGTAGACGGAGTCGATCGGGTCGCTGACCGCTCCCACGGGGAGCTTGAACACGGCGCGCTCGACGTCGTCGGACACCGTGCCGTACTTGATCTTCATCGTGTAATCGCCGTAGGTTCCCGGATCGCCGGCGCCCAGTCGCCGCGCGATGCTGGCCCAGTCCTCGCCACCCTCGACGAGCCTCTTACCCTCGACCGCGTCGTCGTGGTAGTCGAAGACCATGTAGGCGATCTTGAGCGAGCGGGCCAAATTCTCGTAGTACTCGAAGATCTCGTCTTCGCCGACGTTGTTGGCGTCCTTGGCGATGTCGGCGCGCATGAGTTCTGCGGCCTTGTACTCACTGACCACGCGCCCCTGATTGTCGGGCACGCCGTCCTGGCCGAAGCCGAGTTCCTCGGCCTTGATCGCCATGACCTCTTTGTTGATCATCACTTCGAGCAGCTCGAGTCGTCCCTCGCGCGACATGAGATCCTGCGGCAGATACTCCGGGCTCATCGAGTTCATCTTCCGCTCGTAGTAGTCCAGAGTGACGACCCGGTCTTCCACCTCGGCCACCTTGATCTTCGACTTGTCGCTCTCGCCGCAGGCTGTCAGGAGCGACAGTGCCAGGGGGAGGACAATGAGCGCGGGGCGACGTGACATCGTGGTCATCTCCTTCAAGATGCGCGAGGCAGGCAAAACAAAGTCATTTTCAGGCGGATGCCGAGGCGCTGCTCTGCCTCACGGCCTCGTAGAGGCGGCCGAGTACGACCAATGCGGCCGACAATGCCTGCTTCCTATCCGTCTCGACGGTCATCTCCAGCCGTTCGACGGCGTTGAACGTCAGTGGGGGCTCTCCGGTTCCGATCAAGTGCTCAAGAATAGCCGAGTCTGGTTGCCGCTCGCCACCGAAAAGCACCCGAACTCCCCGGCGGACCGTCCGAATCTCGGTGATTCCGCCGATGAGCGCGCGGAGCTTGAGCCGCGTGATGCCGATGAGATGAGACACCGGTTCCGGGAAGGGTCCGAAACGGTCCCTCAGCTCTGCCGCGAGCGCGTCCAGGTGGGCCTCGTCCTCGACGCGGCCGAGCTCCCGGTACCAGCGCAGCTTCACCTCCGGGTCTGCCATGTAGTCGTCGGGCAGGTAGGCGGGCAGCTTCATTTCGGCCTTCACGTCGGCAAGCCGAGGCAATCCATCTCCCTTGAGCTGGCGGATCTCTTCCTCGAGCAGTTTGCAATACAGGTCGAATCCGATGGCCGTGATGTGGCCGTGCTGGTTGTCGCCGAGGATGTTTCCCGCGCCGCGGATCTCCAGATCTCGCATGGCGATGTGATAGCCGCTGCCCAGATCGGTGAATTCAGTGATGGCTGAGAGACGTTGCCGCGCGTCGCGGTTGAGCGTCATGTCCTTGGGAATCATCAGATAGGCATAGGCCTGGTGGCGACTACGCCCCACGCGCCCGCGCAGCTGATAGAGTTGGCTCAGCCCGAAGCGATCCGCCCGATCGATGATGAGCGTGTTCACATTGGGCATGTCCAATCCGCTCTCGATGATCGTGGTGGTCACCATCACGTCGTATTCGCCGCCGACAAAGTCCCGCATGATTCCTTCCAGCTCGCCCTCGTGCATCTGGCCGTGCGCCGTGATGACGCGGGCGCTCGGCACGATTTGACGCACCATGTTTGCCATGGCAGAGATCGTCTCGACGCGGTTGTGGACGAAAAACGTCTGGCCGCCACGATGCATCTCGCGCAACAGTGCGTCGCGGATGGTCTCTTCGCTGAAAGGGACGACTTCGGTGAAGATGGGCAGGCGATCGCGCGGCGGCGTCGCGATGATCGACATGTCGCGCGCGCCCATGAGGCTCAGGTAGAGAGTGCGCGGGATCGGCGTCGCCGTCATAGTCAATACATCGACCTGTCGCCGCATCTCCTTGAACCGCTCCTTGTGGCGCACGCCGAAGCGCTGCTCCTCGTCGACGACCAACAGACCCAGTTCCTTGAACGCAACGTCGCGGCTGAGTAGCCGATGCGTGCCGATGAGGATGTCGATCCCACCCGCCTTGCATCGTCGCAGGATCTCCTTCTGCTCCTTGCTCGATTTGAAGCGGCTGAGCACGGCTACGTTCACGGGATAGTCCCGCATGCGCTGGGAGAAGGTGTCGCCGTGCTGCTCGGCGAGGATGGTCGTCGGGCAGAGCACGGCAACCTGTTTGCCCCCCATCACCGCCTTGAACGCGGCACGCATCGCGACTTCGGTCTTGCCGAAGCCGACATCTCCGCACACCAGCCTGTCCGTCGGCCGTGGCTGCTCCATGTCCCTCTTCACGGCGATGGCCGCGCTGAGCTGATCGGGCGTCTCCTCGTACAGGAAGGAATCCTCGAGCTCGCGCTGCAGATGCGTATCGGACGGGAACGCGTGGCCGGGCAACGCCGCCCTTGCCGCGTAGAGCTCCAGAAGTTCGGCGGCCATCATCTGGATGGCCTTCTTCGCGCGCTTCTTCGTCCGCTCCCAGGTGGCGCCGCCGAGCTTGTGCAGTTCGACCTGCGAGCCTTCGGGAATGTCGTAGCGCTCGATCAGGAGGAGTTTTTCCGTCGGCACGTAGAGGCGGTCTCCACCGGCATACCCGATGAGCAGACACTCGCTCTCGATCCCCTCGGCGGTGATGACGCGCAGCCCGAGGAATTTCCCGATCCCGTGATCGACGTGGACGCAGTGATCACCGGGACGCAACGAGTTGGGGTCGGCGACCTTTCCCGTGCCCCGGAATTTGGTCCGGCGCGCGCGCTTTCGATAGCGATCGAACAGTTCGTGGTCGGTGAAGACGGCGATCGCAGCTTCGGGCCAGACGAAGCCCGCGCTCTGGTGGCCGACCAGGAGCCGTGGCGCCTGAACTCGAAGGGCTTCGTCCTCCTCCTCGATCAGTTCACTCAGACGCTCCGCCTGGCCGCGGTTGTCGCAGAAGAGGACCGGGAACGCGGCGCCTTCGCGGGCCGCGGCCGACTGTGCGATGAGCTGGCTCAGCTGGCCGTTGCCGCGCTGCTGTGTCGTGATTTTCAGCTGTGCCAAGGCGGTCTCTGCCGATGGGCCGTAGGGCGCATCGACGCTTCCTGCGATCACGAGTTCGCCCAGCCAGAGCGTCGGCCGCCAAGAGTTCGCTTCGACGAACTCGCTGCGGGGCGCCATGAGCTCGTCGATCGCGGGCACCGGATCGCCGCGTTCGATGCGCTGAGCGCGCACGCGGAGTGCCTCTTCGTCCAGGAGCTCGCTGCGCTCGTGCAACTCGTCGGGCGAGAGCCAGACGAGGGGATCGCTGTGCTCGAAGTAGTCGAGGAGGCTCACCTGCGCGTGGAAGAAGGGCGCGAGTCCCTCGATGCCGGAGAAGTGAAGGCGATCCTGCAGCCGCTCGATCAGTTCCGTGCGGTCGTCCTCGCTCAGCTCTTCCATGGCCTCGATGCGCGCGAGCGCTTCGAGCAGCGTGTCGTCGTTGAGCACGAAGGGAGCGGCGGGAAGCACGCGCGCCTCGTCGAGTTCCTCGCGGCTGCGCTGGTCGACGGGTTCGAAGCTGCGGATGCCGTCGATCTCGTCTCCCTGGAGTTCGATGCGCAGCGGGAGATCATGGGCCGGCGACCAGATGTCCAGGAGCCCGCCGCGCAGGGCCATGTCGCCGGGCATCTCCACGACGCCGCCCGGTCGATAGCCGAGCCCGGCCAGCCGCTCGCCGATTTCATCCGTGTCGATCTCCTGGCCGACCTTCAACGTGATCGTGGCGTCGCGCAGGGTCTGCTTCGACATGACGCGATGGCGCAGGGCGTAGACCGTCGTGACGAAGATGCCGTTCTCGCCGCGCTGCAGCCTGTCCAGCATGGACTGCACCGTCGCCGCGAGTTCACGCGTCGGCGATTTTCGATCGAAGGGAAGGATTTCGAGCTCGGGAATGTAGTGGACCAATTCGCCGAGCCAGCATTCGAGATCGTCGGCGAGGGCCTCGGCGCTCGACAGGTCGGGCGTGACGACGAGCCAGCGGCCACCGCGCCGCCGGTAGAGCGAAGCCATGGCGAAAGCGGGCGCCGAGCCGCGCAGGCCCGCCACGCAGAGCCGCTTCTGTCGGCCCGAGGCGAACGCCTCCATGCCGGGATTCAGGCAGACCCCCGCGAGAAACTGCTCGAGCAGCTCTGCTTCGCTCTGGGAAGTCTCGCCGGGCGCTGGATTCATGGACTCGATCGGGCTTTCACGGCAGGCAGGCGAAAGACAATGCAAGTTAGGGCGACGGAGTGGGGCTGACAAGTCGCGGCAAGATGCCCACCCCCGGTCGCCTGGCACTCGTTCAGGCCTCGGCGAGCCCCTTGAGGCGGCCGACGGTCGCGACCAATTTCTCCGCCGCCTCGTCCATCTCTTCTGGCGTCGTCTCCCGGCTCAACGAGAGGCGCAGCGCGCCGTGCAGGCGGTCCTTCGCGACGCCCATCGCCAAAAGGACATGACTCGGCTCGAGCGCACCGGTCGAGCAGGCAGAACCCGAGGAACAGGCGATGCCGTCGCGATCGAGCGCGATCAACACGGCTTCGGCTTCGACCTTCGGCACGGTGAAATGGGTCGTATTGCAGACGCGCGGCGCGGCGGTACCAGTGATTCTCAAGTCCTGAACTCGCTCGATCAACGCCCGCTCCAACCCTTCACGCAATTCGGTCATCCGGCGCGCGGCGCTCTCGCGGCTTTCGATGGCGAATTCGAGGGCGGCGGCGAGGCCCACGATGCCCGCCGGATTCTCGGTCCCACTGCGGCGTCCGCGCTCCTGCCCGCCGCCGGTGACGGCCGGCGCCAACTCGACGCCCTTGCGCACGATCAGTGCACCGACGCCTTTCGGGCCGTGGAATTTGTGCGCGCTCATCGAGAGGAGATCGATGGCGACGCGATCCAACTCGAGGGGCAACTTGCCGACGCTCTGGACGGCGTCCACGTGAAATCGCGCACCCGCCGCGTGGGCAAGCTGGCCGATCGCTTCGATGGGATGGATCACGCCCGTCTCGTTGTTCGTCCACATGACGCTGACGAGACACGTCTCGCCCGGGCGCAGCGCCGTCTCCATGGCTTCCAGATCGATCCGGCCGTCGCCGTCGACGGGCACGACGCTCAGTGCGCAGAGACCTTCGCGTTCGAGGGCACGACAGGTCTCGAGCACCGCCGGATGTTCGACGGCGGAGCAGATCAGGTGGCGCGGCGCCTTGGCCTTTGATACGACGCCGCGGATGGCGAGATTGTCCGCCTCCGTTCCGCTGCCCGTGATGACGATCTCTTCCGGGGCGACGTCGAGCAGCGCCCCCATGTCGCGCCGCGCTTCGGCGACGAGTTTGCGCACGGGACGCCCGACCGAGTGCCCGCTGCCCGCGTTCCCCCAGTGCTCCGACAGGAGCGGCATCATCCGCTCGAGCACGCGGGGATCCAGTCTCGTGGTGGCGTTGTTGTCGAGATAGATCAAGCGATGCTCCCGGAGACGCGGCGCGACATGAGTCCCTCTGCGATGAGCAGCAGACCCGCCAGCGTCAGGAACCAGCGATGGATCGCCAACCCCTGACGCGCCCCGCGCAACGCATCGCGCGCCGACTCGCCTTCCAACGCGCGAAAGCGGGCGTTTCCGCTCTCGCCCAAACCGTCGCGGAAGGCCTGAGCCGTCAGCCGCAGAGGGTTCGATTCCGACTCGGGCACGTTCAGCGCCGCCAGCGCCCAGCGCTCGCCATCGCGCTCGAAGGAGTAGATCCCGGGAACCTCGGCGGCTTCGAACTGGACGCGCGCCGGCGCCACAGACGCGTCGAGGCGAGCGCTGTGTCTCCCGCCGCGCGGATCGACGACGTCGAATTGGTCCGTGGCGGAACTCCCGTCCGGCGCCGCCAGCGCGACCGATTCGCCCAGCTCGAAGTGCCGTCCGAAACGCCCCCAGCCGGCTGTCGCCAGATAGCCCGCCAGCCGCTGGATGAGCGGCAGGAACATCGGCGAATAGGGAAGATCACCCGCCGTCGCCGCCGTGTGGAAGCCGCAGAGAATGATGCGGCCGTGTCCGACCTCCAACTCCACGACCGCGGCTCCACCGTCCTGAAAACTCAGAAGCGGCCGGCCGAGCGTCTCCGGCAGGCGGTAGAAGTTGCGCAGCTGCACTTCTTTCAGGGTCTCCAGCTCTTCGGGCTCGAATCCGGCCAGCGCCGGATGATCGCGCGCGCTGATCTCGAGCCGCTCATGGGTCTCCTCCTCGCCCCGGAAGCTCCCGAGTCGAAGCTCTGTCCATTGGGGCAGCAATTTCTCGTTCGTGTAGCTGCGTACGCGCGGGTCGCCGACGAACAGCAGCATCGTCCCGCCGCTCTCGAGATAGTCCCCCAACGCGGCGAGACGCGCGGCGCCAAGACCGCGGACGTCCACGCCGATGACGACATGGCTCTTCACCAATTGATCGGGATCGAGTTCGGACGCGAGGCTACGCGTCAGCGCGAAGTTGCCGTCGCCGCGCCCGGTGGGATCCAGCGCGGCCTCGAGGAAGAGCATGGGGTCACGCTCGCCGACGAGTCCCTCGATCCCCGTGATGACCATGGCCGGCACCTGCGCGCCGACGGACAGCACGAAGAAGCGCTCGTCATCCACGGGCAATCGGTCGGGCCGCAGGCGTGAGGAGCCGGCGAGATCGCCCGTGTCGGGCAGCGTCAGCGGGAACACATGGCGCTGCGTGGATCCCACGCCGAGCCGCAGTTCGGTCTCTCCCACCGTCGTTCCGTCAATCTGGAGGAACAGCTGCACGGGCAGTTCCGAGTCGCCATCCTGCCGGACGACGACGCCAACCTCTGCGGTCTGCCCGCTCCGCAGGAGAGTGGGCGGACGGTCGACCCGCACTACCTGCCGATTGACGAACGGTTCGCCCGAGACCGGTCGCAGGTAGATGTTCGTCGGCAGCTCGCTCTTCAGACGTTCGCGGAAGCGAGCCAGACGCAATGTGTCCTGCTCGACGGCCTGAAAGTCACTGACCAGGTAGATTTCCCGATGATTCCGACTGCCGCGCTGGAGCAGGTCCATGGCTGACTCGATGGCGTTCAGATAATCGGTGCCGTGATAACTCGCCTCGGCTTCGTCGAGTTCGGCCAGGACAAGCCCCGGATCCCGGACGAATTCGCTGAAGAGAGCCTTCGCGGATTGGTCGAAGAGCATGACCGCGGCCTCGTCCTCGCGATTGAGACCCGCCGCGATCTGCGCGACCTCTCGGCGCGCCGCGTCGAAGAGCGTTCCTGTCGTCGTCTCGGCACGCATACTCGCGCTGGCGTCGACCAGCAGCACGACGCTCGCCCCCTCGCCCGTGCGGACGAGGCTCGCCAGCCCTCCCGTCAGCGTCGGACGGGCCATCGCCATGACGACCGCAGTCACGATGGCGATGCGTAGGAGCAACAGCAGCAGGCGACGCAGGTTGAGGCGGCGCATCTGGCGCTCCTGCGTCGGCAACAGGAAGCGGAGCGGAGCGAACGGGATCTCGTCGAGTCTGCGGCGGCTGAGAAAGTGCAGCAGGATGGGGATCGCGGTTGCCAGCAGCCCAAGCAGGAAGATGGGATTCAGAAATTGCATGCCGGCCTCAGCGGAGCTGCGCGCGCTTGTTCAGGAATGCGAGCAGCGCGCGATCGAACGGCATATCGGTGGTCAGGGGCACATAGTCGATCTGATGCATGCGGCACTCCCGGGCGAGGCGCCCGCGCCATGCGTCGATCGTCGCCCGATAGCTCTCGCGAAGATGCCACGGCTGCGCCTTGACCGGATCGATCTCGTGTTCAGGATCGATGAAACGGGCCTCACGGCCGAAGTCGAGGTCGACCTCGCGAGGGTCGAGCACATGGAAGACGATGACCTCGTGCTGCCGATGCCGAAAGTGCTTCAGGCCGCGCAAGACTTCGTCCGGCTCGTCGATGAGATCGCTGACGATGCAGATGAGGCCACGACGCCACATGCGCTCGGCGAGACGGTCGAGAACCTCGCCCACGGCGGTCTTCTCGCCAGGCTGCGCCTGATGCAGGACGCGTAGGAGATGGTTGAGCTGGCTGCGGCTGCTGCGCGGCGGGATGATTTCCCGCGGCATCGTGTCGAAGGTCACGAGCCCCGTCGCATCGTTCTGCTTGATGAAGAGATAGCTGAGCGCTGCGCACAGCAGGCGACCATATTCCAGCTTGCTGATGCGATCTTTCTCGGGCTGCGCCGCCATGCTCGCCGAGATGTCCAGGAGCAGCCGGGCATGGAGATTCGTCTCCTCGTGGAAGACCTTCACATAGTGCCGGTCGGTCTTTCCGTAGACGCGCCAATCGATGTTGTTGACGCTCTCGCCGGGGAGATATTGGCGATACTCGGCGAACTCGACCGAAAAGCCGTGATAGGGGCTGCGGTGGAGTCCTACGAGGAAGCCCTCGACCAGGCTCCGAGCGATGAAGTCGAGTGCCCCCAGCCGGCTGACCACTTCGGGCGCGAGCAGCGCGGCGGACGAGGGCGCGGCCATCAGCCCAGGCTCTCCACGAGCTCCGCGATGAGATCGTCCCGGCTGACGCCCTCGGCCTCGGCATGGAAATTCGTCACCAGACGGTGGCGCAGCACCGGCGGCGCGACGGAGCGGACGTCGTCCAAGCTGGGGGTCGGCCGACCTTCCAGCGCCGCCCATGCCTTGGCACCGAGGACGAGACATTGCGCCGCCCTGGGGCCGGCGCCCCAACTCAGGAACTCCTTGGCCTTCGGATGGGCTTCCGAGGTCGAGTTGCGGGTGCGCCGCACGAGTTCGACGGCGTACTCGAGCACGTTGTCCGCGACGGGGACGCCCCTTACCAATTTCTGGTAGGCCAAGATCTCCTCGCCGGTGACCACGGCGCGGAGTTCCTCCTCTTCGACGCCGGTCGTACGGCGCATGATGCGCACCTCGTCTTCCCGATCCGGGTAGTCGATCTTGATGTTGAACATGAAGCGGTCGAGCTGTGCCTCCGGCAGCGGATAGGTTCCCTCTTGCTCGATGGGATTCTGTGTCGCGAGCACGAAGAAGGGTGCGGACAGCGGGTAGTTGTCGCCGCCGATCGTCACCTCTCGCTCTTGCATCGCCTGCAGCAGCGCGGCCTGTGTCTTCGGAGGGGTCCGGTTGATCTCGTCCGCCAGGACGATGTTGGCGAAGATGGGGCCCTTGAGGAAGCGGAACACACGGTTCCCCGTCGACTGATCCTCTTCGAGCACTTCGCTGCCGGTGATGTCGCTCGGCATCAGGTCGGGCGTGAACTGGATCCTCTTGAACTGGAGGTCCAGCGCCCGTGCAACGGTGGAAATCAGCAGCGTCTTCGCCAGACCCGGAACTCCCTCGAGGAGCCCGTGGCCGCCGGCGAAGAGGGTGATGAGGAGTTGGTCGATCACCTGGCGCTGCCCGACGATCCTCTTGCCGATCTCCACGTAGAGAGACTCTCGCAGGCCCGCAAGCTGATCGAGACGGTCGATGTCGTTGCTCAAGATTCCCCCTCGACACATTGAATCGCCTGGCGCCCAAAATGGTCGCCCTTCCGAAACTAGCAGGCTGTTGCTACACTTGTCGCCATGTTTGCAACGTGCTACACCAACGAACGATCGTCCCTTTGGGTTCCCGGTCTGGCGCTCGCGTTCCTGCTCCTCCTCACCATGGCGGGCTGCCAGAGCGAGAAAACCGAGACCCAACTCCCCGACCAGATCTTCTTTCTGGCCGTAGACGCTCTCAGCTACGAGAGAATCGATATTCTCCTCGCCCGCGGCGAATTGCCAAACTTCCGTCAACTCATCGATGGAGGGGCCCGTCTCGAGCCGAAGAGCATCCGTCCGATCGAGCCGCTGAGCGCTTGGTCCACCGCTTTGACGGGAAAGCTGCCAAAGAAGCATAGGCATCTCGGGCATCTCAGCCAGATCCCCAACGGCTCGCTGAGCGTGACGCCGAGCAGTATGCGCCAGACGCAGCACATCTGGCAGCTGCTCAGCCAGAACAATGTCATGAGCGCCGGCGTCGGCTTCCCAGGAACCTGGCCCGCCGAGACGATCAACGGCTTCTTGGTCAGCAATGTCTACACACCGACGCGCTGGATGGAGACCGCGGAGAATAGCTTCCAGCGGCTGGTGGGCTTGGCCGAGTGTTTCCCGCCGCGCCTGTGCGAGGAGATCACACCCTACGTCCACGACGAGGAGATCGCGCGGGAGGCCGTGGCCCGTTTCTTCGTGTTGAACGAAGACGAGTACGGGATGATCTACGATGAACCCCTGGGTTCGGTGATCAACAAGGACAATCCACTACGGGACTTCGCCATCACCTATCTGGCCGACTCTAGCAACTGCGACGTGGCCCTCTATCTCCAGGAAAACTATTCGCCGCGTTTCATCGGCGTCTACATGGAGCTGCTGCAGACCTTGCAGTCGGCGTTCTGGCCCTTCGCCGAACCCGATCTCTATCAGACACCGCCGGAGAACAACCGGCGATTCAAGAAGACGATCGACGAAGGGTATCGCCTGGTCGACGAGCAGATCGGGCGCTGGCGCGAGCGCATGACCGAGCGCAGCGTCCTCATCGTCATGAGCGAGCACGGATTCGGGACCTCTTATCCCCCGGAAGACAGCGAACGCGAGCGCAAGCCCTATCCGGTATCGAAAGACCCCGCGGTCATGCTCCTCTATGGCTACGGGATCCGCGACGGCGTCAAGATCCAGGCGGGGAACATCGCGGATCTCGTGCCGACGGTGCTGGCCCTCTTCGGCAAGGACGTCGCTTCCGACATGGATGGCTCCGTCCCGCTCGACGCCCTCGAGCCGAGCTTCCTCGCAGCCCATCCCATCCGAGCGGTCCAGACCTATGACGACGGCTGGCCGGGCCCCGACCGCTATCCGCCCCTCGCCGGGGTCTCGGATCCCCGGAATCCCGGCCCATGAGCCGTACCGCCGATGTGGTCGTGATCGGCGGCGGGGTCATGGGGCTTTGCGTCGCGCTGCGGCTCCTCGAGGACGGCGCCGGCACGGTGGAGCTCCTCGAACGTTCGCATCCGGGGGCCGGCTCCTCAGGCAAGAGCGGCGCGATCTTGCGCCAGCACTACGCTCTCCCCGAGCTGGTGCGTCTCGCGCGCGAAGGCTTGCACGCCTATTCGGAATTCACCGAGAAGACGGGGCGCGAGATCGGCTTCGTCCGCCGCGGCATGCTGCTCGTCGCCTCCGAGGCACAGCGCGCGGCGCTGAGTTCGACGGTCGAGATGCAGCAGGCCGAGGGAGTCCTCTGCAACCTCGTCGACGAGCACGGCCTCGCCGAAATCGTGCGCGGTGGCTTCTTCGAGGCGGACAGTCTCGGCTGCTGGGAGGAGGAGGCCGCCACAGTCGACGCCTTCCAAACAGTCGAGGCCCTCGCCGCCGAGTTTCACGAACGCGGTGGCCGCCTCTCGCTCGGCGAGAGTTTCGAGGCGATCGAGCGCGAAGGCTGGAGACTGACGGGCATTCGGAGTTCTCACGGCCGCATCGCCACACGGCGGCTGGTCCTTGCCGCGGGCCCCTGGTCCGTCCGGCTCCTGGCCGAGGCGGGCATCGGCCTGCCGCTGGAGATCTGCCGCGCGCAGCAGGCCTGGCTGAGGCCACCCTCTGTCCTCCGCGAGGGCATGCCCGTCTTCGGCGATCTGAGGCAGGGCAAGTACTGGCGGCCGGAATTCGAAGGACTCATCCGCGTCGGCGATCTCAGCACGGCGTTCGACGAACGGGTCGAAGATCCCGATCGAATCGACGAGTCGGCCAGCGCCGAGTTCCTCGAGAGCTGTCGCGCCGCGCTGACCCATCGGTTGCCCGCCATGAGTCGCGGGCTCGTGAGCGGCGGCGGCTGTGGGCTCTACACCATGACTCCCGACAACCAAGCCACGATCGGCGCGCTGCCCCGCTGCGAAGGGGCCTATCTCCTGACGGGATTCAGTGGCCACGGTTTCAAGCTGGCGCCGGCCATCGCGCGTGGGATGAGCGAGTGGATCCGTGAAGGCGAACCGCAGGCCTTTCAGGCAGAGTTCTTCGATCCGATGCGCTTCGCCAGGGGTGAACTCCGCAGCGGCAACTACGAGGGCGCAGAGGTTCTGGGTTAGAGCGCGCCCAACGCGCCGAGTGCGATCCGCGACCAGTCTTCCCACTCGCCGCCCTCCGGCGCCGGCGGCACACTTTCCTCACGAGCGCGCAGCGCGTCACGTGATCGCCAGAGGACTTTGAAGGGCTCGGCCTGCTCCCGCACGCGTTCGAGAATCTGCTCACGTTCCATGTTCAGAGCCCCGAGATCGGCCGTGTAATAGAGGCCAAGATGGACGGTGCTGACGTCGGTCTGCTCGCTATTGATCAGCCCGGCGTGGTGGAGCATCTCGAACTGGACGTCGAGGCCCGTCTCCTCATGCAGTTCGCGGAGTGCCGCCGCTTCGAGCAGGCCGAGTTCGCGCGCCTGTGGCGTGTTGCGATCGAGAGGCTCGACATGGCCGCCGAAGCCGACCGTCCACAGCCCACCCAGACGCTGTTCGCTGTGCTTGCTCTGCCGTTGATAGCAGAGGATCTCATCGCCCAGCGTCAACGTGATGTAGGGGATGAGCTGCTTGAAGTGGCTGCACTGCTCCATGAATTCGCGCTCGGCGAAGAAGACCTGCTCGCGAAGCAAATCGAGATCGACGGCCTCCTTCGGAAGAAAGCCCTGGGGCGAGAGGCGTGGGAAGATCTGTTGCCTGGGCACGACGAGGATGAATTGCATGGGCTACCAGTACTCCGCTCGATGTTTTTTGTAGTAGCTCACCGTGCGTTCGAGCCCGACCTCCATCTCGACGCGGGGCTCCCAGCCCGTGGCCGCCGCGAATTTGCTGTAGTCGGCGAAGTAGTCTCCCGTCTCGATGGCCTTGCGGTCGTCCGGCCACGGAACGAGTTCGTAGCCGCCGCTCCCGGCGTATTTCACGACCAGTTCCGTCGCGTCGCGCAAGGTGCGAGCCTTTCCGCTGCCGAGATTGAACGCCTCGCCGACGCATTCGTCGGGGTGTGCTCCGGCGCGCAGGAAGGCGTCCGTCGCATCGTCGACATAGTTGTAGTCGCGCTTCTGGCCGCCATCGCCGTAGAGCGAGATCGTCTCTCCGTCCATGGCCATCCGGATGAACCAATTCAGGATGCCGTACTTCGCGTGGCGCATCTGATGACGTGGCCCGTAGCAGTTGTTGACTCGCAGACTCGAAAAGCGCATCGCGTGCGCCCGGTGATACACGAAGCCATAGGACTCGGCGGCCACCTTGTTGACGCCGTAGATGTCGGTGGGGCGCATCGGATGCGTTTCATCGACGGGGATGCGATCGAGCACGCCATACTGTCCCCGCGTTCCAGCGTAGATGACGAAACACTCGGGATTGTGATGTCGGACGGCCTCGTAGACGACCATGTTGCCGCGACAGTTGATGTCGATGTCCCAGAAGGGATCGGTCATGGAGTCGACATGGCTCGTCTGCATTCCGATGTGGAACAGGTAGTCCTGTCCCTTCACGAGCTGATTCATGGCGTCGACATCCCGGATGTCGCAGATGTTCAGGTCGTAACGCCCCTCGATCGGCTTCAGATTGAAGCGATTGGCGCCGAACATCGGATGGTGGCTGTCGACGATCGTGATCTTCGCGCCGAGTTCGACGAGCGCGATGGCCAGATGCGAGCCGAGGCAGCCGAGTCCGCCCGTGATGAGGACGCGCTTGTCCCTGTAACAGTCCCGATAGTCCACTGAGGCGGATCCTCCGAGCTTTCGTTTTCCTGCGCAAACGCCGAACCGACAGTGTAGTGTCCCCGGCCTCTGGGGTCTACTGGCTGGCCAGGCGCGCGCCGTCTCTGTTAGCCTGGACGGCCCCGTTCTCGGGCTCGCCCCGTGACGAACGCGATCCTCAGCAAGAAGACTCGCCCGTGGCCCGTTGGCTTTGGTACTGCGTCAATCCCTTCCAGACGCTGCTCTGCTTTGTCTGGACGGTCGGATCGATTCTCACCGTGGGTGTCGCCATGCTCTGCGGAGCCAAGCCGACGTTGGGAATGCGCGCGGCACAGCGCCCGTGGTCCACAGTCGTCCTCTGGATCGTGGGCGCACGCCTCGAACGGGTCGGCTTCCCGGAGTCGCTCGACGGGACGAAGTTGTTCGTCGCCAATCATCAGTCCGTGATCGACGTCACGGTGCTCGTCCGCGCGCTGCCGCCGCCGCTGCACTTCATCGCCAAGACGGAACTGTTCCGCCTCCCCATCTTCGGCTGGTATCTGCGCCGCACCGGCATGATTCCCGTCGACCGCCGCGGCGGCGCAGGACGGCTAGGTCTCGCTGCGGCCGTGGCTCGCACCGGCGGTGGCGGCATCGTCGCCTTCCCCGAAGGTACGCGGAGCCGCGATGGGCAGTTGGGCGCGTTCAAGCGGGGCAGCTTCGCCGCGGCCATTGCGGCCCAGATTCCGGTCGTGCCCATCGCCATCGAGAATGCCGCGCAGGTCGTCGGTCGGTCCGGCTTCACGGGTCGGCCCGGAGTCATCCGCCTTCACTACGGCCGCGAGATCCAAACGGCAGGCCTTGGCCAGTCGGCGCGCGGAGCCGTCGCCGATCAGGCTCGCGACGAGGTGGCGCGCCTGCTCGGACTCGAGCGCGGCGGCCCGGCCTCAACTCCGCAGGTAGGACGCGCCGTTGACGTCGATGATGCTCCCGGAGGAGAAGGCGCTTCGTTCGTCGGCCAGGAATAGCACGGCGTGCGCCACTTCCTCGGCCTTGGCCACACGGTTGTAGCCGCTCTGCCCTCGAATCTCGTCGCCCTCCGGACCCGCCAGGCGCTCGCGGCTCAATTCGGTCTCCACGAAGCCCGGAGCCACGATTCCGACGGCGATTCCATGGGGGGAGAGCGCCTGCGCCAGTGACTGGTGCAGAGCGTTGAGCCCCGCCTTGCTGGCGCCGTAACCCACCTTGATGGGTTCGCCGCGGAACGCGCCGCGCGAGGAGACGGCCACGATGCGCCCGCCGCCGTGAACCTGCATGTGCTTCGCCGCGGCGATGCTCACATACGCGGGCCCGAGGAGATTGGCCTCGACGGTCGCCAGGAAGGCATCCCCCCACTCCTCCTCGCTGCTCGTGTCGAAGGGGTGAGGGATGGAGACACCCGCGTTGTTGACCAACACCTCGAGTCCGCCCAGGGCCTCGACGGCTCGGGAGACGAGCTTCGCGGCTGCCTCGCGCCGCGACAGATCCGCCTGAAGCAGGCAGTGACCCTTCCCATCGAGGGCAGCGAGCGCCGCGGCGGCGTCTGCTTCGCGTCGCACGAAATTCATGGCGACCCGGGCCCCCTCCCGCGCGAACGCGCGCGCGCAGGCCAAACCAATGCCCCGCGTCCCGCCGGTGATGAGGATTCGCTGATCTCGAAATCGCATGGCGGATCTCCTTGTTGCGTCTTTTCAGATGGCGGGTGATCACGCAGACTCAAGACCCACTCAAAGACATGGCCGAAATCGGACGGAGAGGATCGATGCAGATACTTCGCGGTGAGCAACACCACATGCTCCGCATCCTGCGTGGCGAAGAAATTATGGATTCGGTGACGCGATTTGCCCAGCAGGAGGATCTGGAGCACGCGGTGGTCCTGGGGCTGGGCGCCGTCATGGACGTCGAAATCGGCGCCTACATCCTGGAGGAGAAGCGCTACGTCCGGCGGCAACTCGAGGGTTACTACGAATTGACGAATCTGACTGGAAATCTGGCGTGGGTCGACGGTGCGCCCTACCTCCACGCGCATGTCAGCCTGAGCGATCACGAATGCCAAGGGTTGGGCGGCCATCTCTTCCGGGCAACCTGCTACGCCTCGGTGGAACTCACGATCTGGCCCGGCCGCCAGCGCATCGAGCGGCGGCTGGATGACGCGATCGGCCTCAAGTTGCTGGATCTTCCGGAGTGGATGGACTGAGCCCTTCTTCGGCCTCCATCTCGAGCAGGCGCCGGCTCGTCCGGCGCCGACTCATCCACGCGCCGAGCAGGAACAGGACCGTCATGACGCCGAAGAGGCTGGGCGGATCGCTGAGCAGCGCGAGCCATCCGTAGCGCATCCGCAGACCCGCCGCGCTCTCGGCCGCGTACTGCGCCGGACGGCGGCCCGTCAACTCCTCGAACGCCAGGTCGAAACGGCCGGATTCCGTGGCCTTGTCGATAAGCACGGGCAGCCCACCCCGCGCGCTCAAATCGGCGCTCAGACGGGAGACGGTCCACAGACTGGCCACATAGGCTACGTGGGCCTGCTGCGCGTTCCCGGCGAAATCGCCGGCGTCCCGCAGCTGGGGCAGCCTCCCCGTCGCGCCCGCCCGCACCAGGGCGAGACGATCGGCCACGCGCCATTCGCCGGCCTGCAGCTGCGCGAGCCCCTCGATGAACCAGCGCGGCGGCGGCGCCCGGCCGAGTCGCTGCCCGAGATAGACATGGGAGAGCTCGTGGCGCACGAGTTCGGCGAGGTTCTTCTGATCTCGGGCGAGCCGCTCCAGATCGAGCACGATGGGTCCGCCCGGCCAGGTGGCGTAGCCGAGGCCCCATTCGGCGACGCTGCCGCGGGCCAGGAGCGCGAATCGCCGCGAGCCGAAGAGATAGATGCGCAGCGGCGCCGGCCGCGGGAGGCCGATTCCTTCCCCGACAGCATTGGCCCACGCACCCCACTGCGCCTCGATTTCCCTGGCCGCTCCCGCGAACTGTGTCTCGGCGAGAATCTCGGCGGGGGGATCCTCGAGCAGGACGCGAAAGAAAGGCTCGTCGGCCCGGGCGGCGGCGACCGAAAGCAACGCGACGGTGAGAACGAGCGCGAGGCAGGAGGCGAGAGCGACGCGGGAGATCAGCCTCCCCAGTCCTCCTGCGGCCCGACGAGCCCGCCAAAGAAGTTCAAGATGTCGTTCCACGCCTTCTCCGCGTCGCGCAGCTCCTCTACGGGATGCAGCTTCGGATCGTCCCAGAAGAGAAAGCCGTGGGCCCCGTGCTCATAGAGCCGGCAATCATCGACCTGCCGACCACTCTCACGCAGCGCGCGATACATGTCGAGGGCCTGCTCCTTGGGAACGATGCGATCGAGCGCGCCCTGCACCAGGAAGATCGGCGCGGCGCCCAGCCGTGGGATGAGCGAATGCGCGTGCCGCTGGGCGAACGCCTCGGGCTTGTCGTCGGGGCCGGTCCCGTACACGCGCAGCGAGAGGGAATCGCCCACGTCAAAGTCGTTGTCGACGAGATACTGATACCAGCCGTACATATCCATGACGCCATAGGCGGCGACGATTCCCTTGACCCACGGCTTTGCCTCGTCCCGGGCGGCAACATGGACGGAGACCAGCGCTCCGTGACTGGTACCCAACAGGACGAATTCGCCGGAGCGAATCCCCGGGTGCGTCGACAATAGACGCATCGCCGCGATGACGTCGTCGATCTCGCCCGCCGCGACCTCGACCTCTCCCTCGCTGTCGTCTTCGCCGCGATAGCTGGGCGCAAAGACGATGTAGCCCTTCTTCGCGAGCCAGCGGCAGCGTTCCCGCGTGCCCTCGCTGACTCCCGAGACCCCACCATGATTGAAGATCACGCAGGGCTCGGTGTCCACTTCACTGAATGGATGGACGAAGAGCCAGCCCGTGACGGTCAGTTCGCCCGAGCGATAGCTCACGTAGGCCTGCTCCACATCGTCGACCATCTCGCGCCGCACGATCTCGAAACCCTCGTCTGCCACCGATTGGCCGCAAGCCAGGAGCGCGATGAAGAGGAGGGGCACGGCGGCCAGACGCGCGAACCTGGCTGCAAAGCGTCTCTCGGTTGTCTTTCGCACGTCCGCATCTCCTGCCGTTGAGCGTGGGACAGGCATTCTATACGTCCTCCGTCTCCGATTCCACCCGATGAACTTTGACGTCGGTGGCGCTAGACTCACCCAGGCGTCGCCGCCGTGAGCGGGAAGGGAGAATCCATGACCGACGAGCCTCTGCGGCACCGCCGCTTCATGCTGCTACTCGCGTTCTGCGCCGTCGCCAGCGCGCCTTTCCCCTTCGCAGGGCGTCCGCTGAGGCTGCTCGGCGGGCTCCCGCTCTGGCTGTGGTGGAGTCTCATATTCACGGCGGCACTGGCCTTCCTGTGCTGTGTTGCCCTGCTTCGCTACTGGAAGGACGACGCGCGTGACTGAGTTCGCCCGCGAATTGCTCGTCGCCAGCAGCCTCTACGTCGTTCTTCTGATCGTGCTGGGCTGGCTCGGCCGGCGCGCACGGCGCGAAGACTCGCTGTCGGACCACTATCTCGCCGGACGCAATCTGGGCTTCTTCGTCCTCCTCCTCACCCTCTTCGCGACCCAATACAGCGGAAACTCACTCTCTGGATTCCCGGGGAAGACCTACCGTGCGGGGCTGGCCTATGTCATGAGCGTCACCTTCATGGTGGCGATCGTGGGCGGTTACACCCTCTTCGCTCCACGCCTGTTTCGCCTGGCCCGGGACCGTTCCTATCTCACGCCGACCGACTTTCTCGACGACCGCTTCAGGTCGAAGACGCTTAACGCACTCGCCACACTGATCTTCCTCTTCGTGCTCGGAAATTTCCTGCTGGCACAGCTCATGGCGATGGGACACGCCTTCAGCGGCCTGACCGATGGCGCGTTCAGCTACCGCGCCTCCATCCTCTGCGGCGCCGCGATCATCCTCGCCTACGAGTTGCTCGGGGGCATGCGCGCCGTCGCCTGGACCGATGCCCTGCAGGGCGGCATCCTGATGATCGGCCTGACGATCGTCGCGTTCCTGTTGGTTTTGGATGTTGGGGGCCCCACCGCGGTCATCGGGCAGATCGCCGCGGTTGCGCCGGAGAAAGTGACACCGCCAGATCTGCGCTCGTGTTGGACCTGGCTCGGAAATCTGATCCTGTTGGGAATGGGCGGTCCGCTCTATCCCCAGGCGATCCAACGCATCTACGCGGCGAGACGGCTTGGCGACCTGAGGCGCGCGCTGGCGACGATGTCCATCCTGCCGCTCCTTGCCATCACGACGGTGGTTTTCATCGGCCTGTGCGGCATTCTCCTGTTTCCGGGCCTCGACGCGGTGGAGTCGGACAGCGTGACCTTTCTCGTGCTGGGCCATCTCTCCCAGGCCCAGCCGGGCGCACATCTCCTCATCCTGATCGTCATGCTGGCCGTCGTGGCCGCGATCATGTCCACGGCCGACTCCTGCCTGCTGTCGCTCGGTTCCATCGTCAGCCGCGACCTGCTCGGACGCCTCAGGAAGATCCCCCCAGAGGAAATCGACCGCTTCACGAGATTCTCGCCGCTGGTCAGCGTCTTCGTCATGTTGCTGCTCTGCCTCGTTGCACTGAACTCGCAGACGACGCTGTGGAAGCTCCTCGTCCTCAAGTTCGAGATCCTGATCCAGCTTTCCCCCGCGTTCGTCCTCGGCAGCCGCCCGTCGCTGGGCGTCACCGGGGGCCACATCCTCGCCGGTCTGTTCAGCGGCCTCTGGATCTTCGCCCTCTGCTGGTCGTTCGGACTGCGCGACGTGGGAGGATTCCACAGCGGCAGCCTGGCCATGCTCATCAACTACGCGGTGGTCCTGGTATCGTGCCGAATCGGCCGCGGAGGCGCCCTGACGGCCGCCTAGGCCGGGATTGGTGGGCTGGGCGGCGGGACGTGCTATAGTCGGGGCGCATGCAAACTGATCCACTAGATTCCGGTTCCGTCAGTCGCGTCCAAGATCAGATTGGCCTGCCGCTCTCTCTCATCGAACGCCTCGCCGAAGGCGTCGCCGTCGTCGATCTACAGGGCCAGTTTCTGATTCTCAATCGCCCGGCGGCGGGGCTCTTCGGCCTGTCCGAAGCCACGCGCTCTCTCGAGGGAGCGCGGATGGGGAGTCCCGTCTACCGCGAAAACGAGCGCGAGCCGCTCCCTCCCGAGGAGTGGCCGCTCGCGCGTGTGCTGTCCGGCGAGGCGGTGGCCTGTGACATCCTGCGTGTCGAGCACCCAAGGGACGGCGGCGAGTCCTGGGTCTCGGCCCAGTGTTTTCCGCTGTTGGATGCGAACGACGCGCTCGTCGGCGCCGCGGCGATCTTCACCGAGCTTACCCCGCAGCGGTTTCAAGAGCGGCCGCTCCAGAAGCCCAGCGGATCGGGCGACGGCCATTCGACGCTGAAGACGATTTCGCGCGATCTCGCGCATGAGCTCAACCAGCCTCTCACCACGATTTCGCTCTATGCGCGCGGTTGTATCCGCAGAGTGAAGAGCGGCTGGCGCGAAGAAGACGAGATGCTGGAGGCGCTGGAGGCGATCCACGAGCAGGCGCTCCGCGCGGGCGACCTCATCCGGCGAGCGCGAGAGTTCTCGCCCTGGGCACCCCTACAGACGACGCACATGAATCTGAACACTGTCCTGCGCGACATGGAAGAATCAGCGCGTTCGCGCGCATTCCATGGCGGTTGTTCGTTCGAGATCCACGCCGAGCCGGATCTGCCGGACTGCGCGGTTGACCTGAGCCGCATCCAAGATCTCCTCTGGCGCGTGACCGAACTGGGTATCGACGCGGCGCGCGTGGTGAGCGACTCTCCCGTCGTCGTGTGGAGCACGCACGCGCACGACGAGATGGTCGAACTTCGCATCACGGGCAGCGCGACACACGTGCCAACGGCGACGGAGATCCTCGCCGGCGCCAAGGCGACGGAG
>Ga0326597_10001213_pt1 | contig 42293 bp, 30 predicted proteins | sample RVTome_12_FD_203789 | JGI IMG/M metagenome (GOLD analysis project Ga0326597, IMG submission 203789) | Soil microbial communities from uranium-contaminated site in the Upper Colorado River Basin, Wyoming, United States - RVT100D185 | ecosystem: Environmental > Terrestrial > Soil > Contaminated >... | reverse complement strand
GGCCACGTGCCGCATCGCGTCGTCGCGCATCGTCAGGAGCCGGCGCGCGTAGTCGGCCAGCACGCGGCCCGCCTCGGTGAGCGTGACCTTGAGCATGTCGCGCGCGAAGAGCGGCGAGCCCACTTCCTCTTCGAGGCGGCGCAGGCTCTGGCTGATCGCGGGCTAGGTCCGGCTGACGCGCTCGGCCGCCCGCGTCAGGGTGCCCTCCTCGACGACGGCGAGGAAGTGCTCGAGGTGCAGAAGGTCCATATGGCTTTTCCCCGGCGAGAGGATAGCAGGTGTCGGGGTCCGATGGTAGAATCCGGCCACATCCGCATCGCGCATCGGAGGGCCGGGGCTTCAGACCCGGCCGGTCAGGGGGGCACATGGAGATCGATCGTCGGGCATTTATCGCCAGCCTGGGCGGGCCGACCGCCATCGCGCTGATGACGCCGGACCAGAAGGCCGATGCGCTCGAGCACTACATGGAGGAGCAGTTGAACGCCGCCCTCCAGAGCCAGGCCCAACCCCGGTTTCCCACCATGGCCGACATCGAGGCGCAGAACCTCGACCTGGCGCGCCGCGCGCGGCGCGGCGCCGGGGGCCTGTTCGTGCCGGGCTCGAACGGGCAACTGAAGAGGCTCGAGAAGATGCCCGACAAGCCCACCCTTCTCGACTTCTTCAAGTACCGGTTCGACCCGGCGAACCACGTGCTGCAGAGCGCGAACCGCGCGGTGCAGAACGGCATGAAGGAGGAGATCGTCCTCGCGTGCCTCCTTCACGACGTCGTGCTCAACATGATTCACCCGGATCACGGCTGGTGGGGCGCCCAGCTCGTCGAGCCCTACGTGCCGGAGATCACGACGTTCGCGATCCGGTACCACCAGACGCTGCGGTTCTATCCCGACTCGGCGTTCGGCTACGAGTACCCGGAGATGTACTTCCGGATGTTCGGCGAGGACTACACGCCGGAGCCGTACCTGCAGCGCACGTACGAGTACGTCCGCAACCACAAGTGGTACGAGCACCCGCGGCTCGTGACGGTCAACGATCTGTACTCGTTCGACGCGAACGTGAAGGTGTCGATCGATCCGTTCGTCGACATCATCGGCCGCCACTTCAAGCAGCCGAAGGAAGGCCTCGGCTGGGACAACACGGCCTCCTCGCACATGTGGCGGACGATGATCTGGCCGGATCGGCCGCTCTGATGACGAGAGCGGGCCGGTTGCTCGTGGCCGCGACGGTCGCCGGCGGGCTCGCGCTGACCGCCGTCGTCGCGTACCCCGACGCCCTCGCTCGCGCGCGGGAGCACGGCGACGCCGCCCCCGCCCGCGGTCAGGCGCAGGCGACGCCGCAGGTCGTCAAGGGCTTGGCGGTCACCCCGACCGCCGTGGCGCGGGGCAGGATCGTGAGCCTGCGCGATTGCCCGCCGGGCGCCAACACGCAGCGCGGCGTCATCCGGCCGATCGAAGACAGCGAGTTCGTCACCGTCTCGGTGAGCATCAAGGTGCTGCCGGCGTTCGTGCCGGTCGCGATCGCGAAGCCGGTCCTGGTGGACGCCGCGGGCAACACGTTCAACACGGGGCAGGCGTTCGCGGACGTCGCGGCCGAGCCTTCCTACGCGTGCGACTTCTCGTTTCGCGTGCCCGCGGGAACCGAGGCCGCGCGACTCGTCATCGACGGGGTGACGTTCGACCTGACGAACATCAAACGTTGACGGTTCGCCTCACCGCGCGTCGATCATCCGCACACCGTAGATCGGCGCGACGCGTCCCTCGCCCTCGTCGGCCTGAAAACGCACGGTGACCTTCGTCTTGCCGCGGACGAGCGCGGGCGGCACGACGTACCGGGCCTCCCAGAAGTTCTCGACGCTGCCGTTCGGCTCGAACCGCGCGATGGGCGTGCCGTCCACGAGGATCTGGAACTGCCCCTCGGTCGGCTCGCGCTCGGGCCGGTTCCAGTAGGTGACGACGAGCGCCATGGGCCGGGCGGGATCGACGGGCAGATCGTAGGAGAACCAGCCGGGACCGCCGCGGCCGGACCGGCCGTCGGTTCGCTGCACGGTTCGGTCCGGCTGGCTCTGATAGTTCGCCTCGACCTCGGCGCCCGGCTCGCCCGGCCGGACGAAGAGGAGCGTCGCCGCCTCGAGCCGGCTGAGGCGCTCGCGCTCGGCGGCGACGTCGCGCGCGCGCGCGTCGAACGCTTCGGGTGTCAGCAGGTCGACGTAGACGCTGTAGCGCCGGCGATGGGTCCGGTAGAACGGGGCGAACGCGAGGTCGGCGGGCGGCGCGGCGGGCGTCCCGGGCGCGCGCGCGACGGCGACCGCCCGGAAGTGGCCCGGGCTTCCGGCGACCGGCCGGATCCAGTCGTCGAGCGGGCGGCCCGCGGCCACGAGCGCAGGCACCGGCTCGGCCTCGCCGCGGCCGCGACCTTCAGTGCGCGGCCCGTGGTCGGCGGCGAGCGCGAGCGGCCCCCACATGATCGCCGTCACCTGCGGGTCGTCGGGCGCCGGCTCGAGCCGAAGCGCCTTGGGCAGGCGCAGCTCGACCGTATCGCCGCTGCGCCAGGTGCGCGCGATCTCCACGTACTCGCTCGGCTGCAGCCCGCCGTCGTACATCGTCCGGACGCGGCGGTTGCCGGCGCCGCCGGGCCTGAAGCTCGCGAGCGGCGGCTGCTCGAGGGTCTCGCCGTTCACGCGGACATGGAACCCGTCGCCGGCCCAGCTCGGCCGGCGCACCGCCAGCGTGAACGCCCTCGGCGCGGCCATCGTCAAGCGGATCCCCGCCTCGTCGCCGTCCGGGAAGCCCGTCGTCATCTCGAGACGGGCTCCTCCCATCTCCAGCTCGGCTGTCGAAGGCGCGAAGAGGTTGACCCACACGGTGTCGCCGGACTCGTAGTACAGGCCGTCGCCGTGGAGTGCATGGCTCTCCATGCCGGAGCCCACGCAGCAGGTGAAGCTGCGCAGCATGTTCTGGTATTCCTGCTGGACGCCGCGTCCGACGGGCACCATGTAGGACGTCCGGCCGTCCTCGGGATCGATCGAGCCGAGGATGTGATTGAAGAGCGCGCGCTCGTGGAAGTCCGCGTACAGCGGGTCGGGCCTGAGGGCGAACAGCCGCCGCGTGAGCTTGAGCATGTTATAGACGTTGCAGGTCTCGGCGGTCCGGCCGTCCACGCGCCGGGCGAGCTGGTCCGCCGGCCCGAAGTACTCCTCGTAGCCGTGGCCGCCGGTCGCGTAGCTGTGGTGCTGCGCCACGCGATCCCAGAAGAACGCCGCGGCGATGATGTCGGCCGGGTTGCCCTCGTAGCCGTAGCGCGCGGCCGATCCGACCAGTTTCGGGATCTGGGTGTTGCCGTGCTTGCCGTTCAGGTTGTCCTGGTGGCGCTCGAGCGCGCCGACGAACGCGTGGTGCTCGAACCGGTACGAGAGGTCGAGCCAGCGCGTGTCGCCGGTGTCCGCGTAGAGATCCGCGAGCACCTCGCCCATCCCGCCGAACTCGGTGAGCAGCATCCGCTGCACCTGCTCGTCGGTGAGCGGCCGCAGCACGCCCTCGGCCCACGCCGCGAACTTCACCTCCAGCTCGAGGGCCGCGGCATTGCCGGCGTGCCGGTACGCGTCGCGGAGGCCGGCGTACGTCTTGTGTAGCGTGTACCACGGCGACCAGAGTCCGTTCAGGTCGAAGGCGCCCGACCGGATCTCGTTCTTCGCCATGGCCGCGAACGCCTCGCGGCAGCCTTCGAGCGCACCGAGGTAGCCGTCACCGTGCGCGTCCTGCACGGCCTTCAGCTCCGAGACGATGTAGTCGGCCCGGTCCTTGAAGCGCGCGTCACCCGTGGCGCGATACATCAGGCTCACGGCCGACAGGTGATGGCCGGCGATGTGCCCGGTGAGGTTGCGGCCGCCGCCGTCCCACCCGCCGTACGGCTCGCCCTTCGTCGGCAGCCCCGCGCGCTCGCGGTAGTACGCCAGCATGCGGTCCGCCTCGAGCGAGAGAAGATAGCCCGCCGTGACGTCCTGCGCGCGCTTGAGCGGTCCGCCGGTGAGCCGCACCTTGTCGAGCGGCACCGGCCGGGCGCGCAGCCTCGCGATCTCGCGGGCGCGGATCGCCGGGTCCCGCGCGAACTGGCCGACGCCAGCCGGCCGATCGGCGAAGCCGAGCCGCCCGAGCGCCAGCGCGGACGCCGCGGTGGTGGAAAGCTGGATGAAATCGCGTCTGGTCGAGGTCATGACGGCATGAGTGTGGGACAGGTCGCCGGGTTTGGCAAGAACGCGAATCACGTGCGTTGCCGAAGCCAGCCTGCGGGCTATGCGATCAACGCGGCCGGCCGGCCGGTCTCGCGGCGGTAGCGCGCGGCGATGGCTTCGAGCGCGGCCCGGCTGCCGGGCCGCGCTAGAACCGCGATCGTGCCGCCGCTCCCGCCGCCGGTGATCTTCGCCCCGAAGAGACCGGCAGCCGGGCCGGCCTCGCGGACGAGCGCGACCAGGAAGTCGGTGCCGTCCGACCCCAGGCCGCACGCGCTGTAGCTCTCGTGCGACTCGTACATCAGCTCGCCCAGGCGCGCCATGACGGCGTCCTCCGCGCCGGCGGCCGATTCGACGAGCAGGGCCCGGAAGCGTTGGACCCTGGCATGCTCGTAGATCGGGTGCGCCGTCGGCTGACGGATGGCGTAATCGCGGCCGGGCTCGACGGCCGTGGCCGTGTCGGTGGTGCCGTCATGGCGCGAGAGGAACTCCGCGCCGGTCATCCGCTCGGGCACGCGATCGCGAAAGCGCGACTCCCAGTCGGCCGGCGACACGTTCGCGAGATAGCCGTTCCAGACCGGATCGTCCACGCTCACGGCGCCGCCGGCACGCCGCGCCTTCAAACCGGAGAGGTCCGCGATGATGCGATAGCCCATGAACGCGCCGACGCGCACCGAGCCGTAGTCGGCTCCGGCAACCGCGTGCCTGATGCCGGAGTCCACCCCGATGAACATCAGATCCCGTGGCATCGCCACCGGCGGCATCAGCTCGGCCGGTTGACACAGCAGGGCCATCAGGCTCCCGCTCGCGCCGCAGGCCGCCGTCATCTGGTCCATCACGCCGCACGGCGCGCCGACGACGAGGTTCTCGACTTTCTGGCAGACGAGCGCGAGCTCGCGAGGCGGGATCGAAAGGTCGAGCAGCCGCGCCAGCGCGCGCGTCGCGGCCACCTCGATCGCCGCAGACGACGCGACGCCCTTGCCGGACGGCACGTCGGACGCGATGAGGATCCGGACGCCGCGCGGGAACCTCGCGGCGAGCTCGTGATGCAGCACGGTGACCGCCCCGGCCGCGTACGCGCCCCAGCGCGCGGCCGAATCGCGCGCCCATCGGGCACGGACCGCGTCGCAGGGTTCGAGCAGGTCCTTCAGGGGCAGGCGGACTTCGGGGACGCCTCCGGCCGCGGCGGCGCTCGTCGTCCGCACGGTGACCGACGGCGGGTCGCTCGCGTCCCACTGCGCCTCTGCGGTCGCTTCGACCTGCGTCGGCAGCTGAAGGACCAGGGCGCCCGAGTAGTCCGCGATGCCGCCCATCACGTCGAGGCGGCCCGGGGCGCGCCCGGACGCGATCGGCTGTGTCTCGTCGAAGAACCCGCCGCGCGAGATCACGTCGTCAACCCGCCGCGCGCGGCCCGTCGCCCGTCGTGTAGTGGACGGCCGGCACGGACTTCAGCTCGGCGGCCTTCTCCTCGGGCGAGGTGTCGCTGAGGAAGTTGCCGCCGCCCACTTCGGGTCCCGCGAGGTACTTCAGCAGGTTCGGCTGACGGAGCGGCGGATGGAACGCGATGAAGAAGTGGTACGCGCCGTACTCGCCGCTGTCGGTCGGCGCCTGGTGCAGGACCTGCACGTAGGGAAACGACACCCGCCACAGATTGTCGTACCTCACCGTGACGTCCTTCAGCGCCCTGGCCAGCGACTCGGCCTCGGCCGTCGTCAGCGCGAAGACGTGCGCGACGCGCCGCCGGGGCACGACGTAGACCTCGTACGCGTACCGGGCGAAGTACGGCACGAACGCCAGCGTGTGCTCGTCCTCGTACAACACGCGCCGGCCGTCGGCGATCTCCGCGGCGACGAGGTCGTCCACCAGCCCCCGGCCGGTCCCGGCAAGGTGTCGCCTCGAAGCCTCCAATTCGATCTCCATCGTCTTGAAGACGAAGTTGGTGGCGTAGAGCTGCCCGTGCGGGTGCGGGTTCGACACGCCGACGACCTCGCCCTTGTTTTCGAACGCGTGGACGTAGCGCACGCCGGGACGGCCGCCGAGATCGCGCGTCTGCTCCTGCCACAGCGCCACGACGTCGGCGATCTCGGCAACCGTCATCTCGGCCAGGGTGAGGTCGTGGCGGGGGCTGAAGCAGGCCACGCGGGACAGCCCGCCGGCGCGGCGGTTCCCGAAGAACGGATGCGGCGGCGCGCCGGGATCGGCCGCGGCGTCGCCGACGCAGGGATGATCGTTGTCGAAGACGAACGTGCGCGCGTAGGTGGGATTGCGAACGCCGCCCACGCGCGCGTTACCCGGGCACAGGTAGCAGGCCGGATCGTACGGGGGCAGCGCGGGCGCCGGGCGTCGCACCTGCTCGCCCTTCCACGGGCGCCCCTGGCGGTGCGCGGCGACGATGACCCACTCCTCGCGGAGCGGGTGCCAGCGCTGTTCCCAGGCGCCGTTCGGTTCGCTCGGTTTACCGGGCAAAGCGGCACGATTCTGTCAGGCGCGGCCGCCTCTGGCAATTGCCGGACGCGATCGCGCTTGGGTCGCCGCGCGCTCCGGACGTAGAATCCGCGGCACGGCAGCGGGAGGCGTCCGTCCCGGCCGCCACGACGGAGGTCGTCCATGCGCGCGTGGCTGACAACGGCACTGGCAGGCGCGGTGCTTTGCGGAACGCTTTCGGCTGGTGGGAGGCAGACGTCGAGCCACGACAACCTCGTCGTCGCGCTCGTGGCGGCGAAGCGGCCCGTGTTCGGCCTGTACGCGCCGAGCGCCCGGCAGGGCGGCGGCGGACGGCGCGGGGCGGCGCCCACGACTCCCCCGCCGGCGCCGAAGACGCCGATGGATCTGGCCCGGGAAACGACGGCGTACCCGCAAAACGACTACGTGTTCAGCGGCGGCTTCGAAGGCGGCGTCGAACGGGCGCTGCCGGCGTTCGTCGAGTACGTCGCCGCGATGCGCGCCGCCGGCGCGTCCGCCCGGACGCACCCGCTCATCGTCAAGACCCCGAAGATCGCCGGCGATGCCGCGACGACCACGGCAGAGTTCAGTCGCATCCTGAACACCGGCGTGAGCGGGCTCATGTTCGTCGGCGTCGAGAGCGCCGAGGAAGTGCGACAGGGCCTGGCCGCGATGCGTTTCCGGTCGCAGGGCGGCACACGCCCGGACGACGTTGGCGACGCGCCGGCGTACTGGGGCGTCGGCGATGCCGAGTACCGGCAGAAGGCCGATCTCTGGCCGCTCAATCCGGCCGGCGCGCTCATCAACTGGGCGATCGTCGAAAGCCGGGAGGGCCTCGCGCGGCTGCGCGAGATCGCGGCGGTGCCGGGCGTCGGCGTCCTGTGGCCGGGCGCGGGCACGCTGCGGGGCGTGTTCACGACAACGGGCCCGGACGGCCAGCGGGTCTTCGACGCCGAGGGCTGGGAGAGCGCGATCCAGCGGGTGCTGGCCGCGTGCAAGGAGTTCAACGTCGCGTGCGGCTACCCGGCCAGCGAGAACGACATCGAGACGCGGATGCAGCAGGGCTTCAGCGTGTTCGTCATGAACTGGGGCGACGCCGGATTCCGGGCGGTGGAAAAGGGGCGAAAGGCGGCGGGGAGGTAAACGGTTCGCGGTTCGCGGTGCGGAGCATCAGCCAGGAGGCGGCATGACCCGGAGTTCCCGTCACGCGCTCGGCGCCCTGGCCGTGCTGCTGGCGCTCGTCAGCGCGGCGCCGGTCGCGCGCACGCGCGAGCTGCCCGCCCGGCTTGCGGACGCGGAGTTCTGGCAGCTCGTCACCGACGTCTCCGAACCGGGCGGCTACTTCCGCATCACGGACAACTACACGTCGAACGAAGGCGAAATCGGCCGGATCTTCACGATGCTGCGCGACGCGGGCGTCGAGGGCGGCGTGTACGTGGGCGTGGGCCCCGAGCAGAACCTCACCTACATCGCGGCGACCCGTCCGGCGATGGCGTTCATTGTCGACATCCGGCGCCAGGCGGTCGTCCAGCACCTGATGTTCAAGGCGATCGCCGAGCTGGCGCGCGATCGCGCGGAGTTCATCTCGTTGCTCTTTGCCAAGCCGCGGCCGGACGGCCTCGCCGCGGGCGCGTCCATTCAGCAGATCTGGAACGCCTACTTCGCCGTGGCCACCGACGCGGCGCTGGCCGGGCGGACCTACGAGCGCATCACCCGCCGGCTGACCGACACCCACGGCTTCACCCTCACGGACGACGAGCGCGCGCAGCTGCGGTCGGTGTACGACGCATTCGTCTACTTCGGGCCCGGCATCACGACCCGCGGATCGGCGCAGGGCCGCGGCGGCGGGAACAACTGGTCGTTCGCGGACCTGACGGGCTGGTCGTACGACGCGGCGGGCGAGCCGAGAAGCTTCCTGTCGAGCGAGGACCACTTCCGCACGGTCAAGACGCTCCACGAGCGCAACCTGATCGTGCCGGTGAGCGGCGACTTCGGCGGCGCCAAGGCGCTCGGCGCGATCGGCTCGTGGGTGCGGCGGCACGAGGGCGTCGTGCGCGCCTTCTACGTCTCGAACGTGGAGCAGTACCTGTTCCAGGACGGCAGGGCGTCCGCCTTCTACGCCAACGTCGCTGCGCTCCCGATCGACGAGCGCAGCGTGTTCATCCGGCCCTACTCGCTCCGGCGGTCGAGCAATCCGACGGTGAGCCTGTGCGGCATCGGCGGGTTCCTCGGCGCCGCGAGCGCCGGCCGCGTCCGCACGAACAACGAGGCACTCGCCTGCCCCCAGTGATCGAACCCTCCCTGAGATTGGACCTGCAGACGTGGCCGAGGTCTCTTAGGCGCAACGCGGTACCGTGGCGTGGACCGGCCGGAAACGATCATACAATGCGGCCTCAATGTCGCTTCGTGCCGGTGCGCGGCTCGGGCCGTATGAGATCGTGGGTCCACTCGGCGCCGGAGGAATGGGCGAAGTGTATCGAGCCCGCGATCCCCGGCTCGGACGGGACGTCGCCGTCAAGGCGCTGCCGGCCGCATCCAGCCTCGACGCGGATCGTGTGGCGAGGTTCGAGCGCGAAGCGCAGATCCTCGCCGCCCTGAATCACCCGCACATCGCCGCCATCTACGGCCTGGAAGAGGCGGCGGCGGACGGCCCGGGCCAACCGGCGCGATCGCAGTTTCTGATCCTCGAGCTCGTCGAGGGCGGCACGCTTGCCGATCGCATCGCCCGTGGTCCGATGCCCGCGCGCGAAGCCCTGCCGATCGCACGGCAGGTCGCCGATGCGCTCCACGCGGCCCACGACAAGGGCATCATCCATCGCGATCTGAAGCCAGCCAATATCGCGCTGACGCGCGACGGACAAGCCAAGATCCTCGATTTCGGACTCGCGAAGGCGCCCGCGGCTGGTCCCGATGCCACGACGGCCGCGGTTCCGGCGACCGAGAGCGGCATCGTGCTTGGGACCGCCGGCTACATGAGCCCCGAGCAGACGCGCGGCCTCCCGCTCGACAAGCGCAGCGACATCTGGTCGTTCGGGTGCCTGTGGTTCGAGGCGCTGACCGGCCGCCATCCGTTCGTGGGACGGACCGTGTCAGACACGTTGGTGGCCATCCTCGGACGCGAACCCGAGTGGTCGCTGCTGCCACCCGGCACGCCGCCGCGCGTCGAGTGGCTGCTGCGGCGGTGCCTGGAGAAGGACCCACCACGCCGCCTGCACGATATCGCCGACGCTCGCATCGAGCTGGACGAGGCGATCGCGAGGCCCGGCGACAGCGGATCGATCGAGTCCTCCACTGGCGCATCCGGCCTCGACCTTCGTCGGGCACGCACGCGCGAGCGCATCGCGTGGGCGTCTGCCGGGCTGGGCATCGCCGCGGCGATCGGAGTGTTCCTCATGGGCGGCGCCTCGGACGTGCCGCATGCCGCGGATGCGCCGTTCCACACCGCGATCGTGCTCCCGGCCGACGTCCGCCTCTCGGTCTCGGAAGACCCGTCCGGGCGGTTTGCGCTGTCGCCCGACGGACGTCGCCTTGCCGTCGTCGCGGTCGACGCGATGGGCGAGTCACGGCTCTGGGTGCGGCCGCTCGATGGCCTCGCGGCGCAGCCGTTGGCTGGCACCGAAGGCGCGGCTCATCCGTTCTGGTCCCCGGACTCGCGATCGATCGGGTTTGTCGCACGCCCTGCGTCCCAAGGGCTTGTCGGCAGCCAGGCCAAGCTGAAGAGAATCGAGATCGCCACCGGCCAGGTGCGCACCATCGGAGACGTCGCACTCGCGGCCTCGAGCAGCTGGAGCCGCGACGACGTCATCCTGTTCACGCCGACCGGGAGTTCGCCCATCCATCGCATCTCTGCCTCAGGCGGGCCGTCGTCTCCGGCGACGACCTTGGATGCGGCTGGCGGGGAGGTTCAGCACACAAATCCCTTCTTCCTGCCGGGCGGGCGCCGTTTTCTGTACTCGGCCATCGGAAGTCCGACAGGCGGCGCCACGGATCCACGAGCGGTGTATGTGGGGTCGCTCGACGCGAATGAGCGGGCCACGCTGCTGATGAAAGGCGGCGCCAACGCCAAGTACGCCAACGGACACCTGCTCTTCGTCCGCGGCGGCAGGCTGATGGCACAGCCGCTCGACGTCGAGCGTCTGCAGCTCAAGGAGGATGCCGACCCGGTGCAGATCGCCGACGGCGTGCAGGATGCTGGGGGCGCTAGCGGCGGTGGCAGCGCGGCCTTCAGCGTGTCCGACGCCGGCGTCATCGCGTATCAAGCGGTCGTGCCCGTGCGTATGCAGCTCGAGTGGTTCGACCGCAGCGGCCAGAAAACCGGCTCGCTCGGCGATCGGGCCGACTACAGCGAGGTCGTGCTGGCGCCGGACGGCCTGCGGGCGGCAGTGGCCCTCCTCGACCCGGGGGCCGGCACGCGTGACCTCTGGGTCTTCGACGTGAAGCGCGGCGCGCGCGAGCGGATCACGTCCAACCCGGCCGACGACTTCGCACCGGTGTGGTCGCAAGACGGCGACCGCCTCATCTTCACGTCGGTTCGACAGGGACGGTCCGATCTGTACGAGACGCAGTCAAGCGGCGCGGACGGCGAATCTCTGCTGGCCACGGCGGGGCTCGACGTCGGGAAGTTCGCCTCGGACTGGTCGCCAGACGGCACGGCCTTGATCTTCGTGGCCGGGGGCAGAGTCATCGCCAGGAGCGATCTCTGGGTCCTGCCGCTCCCCAGCGGAAAGCCGTTCGCCTTCGCGGAAGCCCCGGCTGTCGAAACGCAGCCGCGGTTTTCCCCGGATGGGCGATGGGTGTCGTACACGTCGAACGAGTCCGGGCAACTCGAGGTGTACGTGCGGCCGTTTCCAGGTGCGGGCGGACGGAAGCGGGTCTCGCTCGCTGGCGGCAGCTACGCGTTGTGGCGGCGGGACAGCACCGAGATCTTTTTCCTGTCGCCGGACAATCGGCTCATGGCCGCCAGCATCCGCACGCAGGGGACGGAATTTCATGTCGGGACGATTCGTCCCCTCTTTCCTATCCAGTTCCGGCGGGTCCGGCTCGACGCCTATCCGTATGCTGTCTCGGCGGACGGCCAGCGCTTCCTGGTCAATTCCCTCGTGGACGAAACCGCGCCGCCTGCCGTCTCGCTGCTCGTCAACTGGCCTGCGTTTCTGAATCGCTGACGAGCTCCGCCAGGCCCCTACGTGTGCCCTCCGGGGTGTAGGATCGGGGCTTCACACGAACCAGTCATCGGAGGTTTCACCATGCGACCACTGAGAGCGCTGTTGCTGGCGTTTGCCGCCGCCTTGTTGTCCGCGCCGCCGGGCCTCGCGCAGGAGCCCGAGCGGCAGGCGGAGTCGTCTGGCGACCTCAAGCCGTTCGCCGAGCTCACGACCGGCGCGGCGGCCCACACGGGCTTTCTCGACGCCTATGTGAAAGGCGACCGGCTCTGGCTGGCCGTGAGACCCGAGCAACTGGGCGTGGACTTTCTGATGGAGGCGAAGGTCGCGCAGGGCATCGGGGCGGGCGGTCTCTTCGGCGGGACGATGCTCAACAGCGGCGAAGGCAAGATCGTGGCGCTCGAGCGTCACGGCGACCGCGTGTTCCTCGTGCAGCGACCCCACCGGTTCCGGGCCGGCGGCGATCCCGAGATCCAGAACGCGATCGACATCACGTTCAGCTCGTCGGTCGTCGAGTCGGCACCCATCGAGGCGATCCGGCCCGACGGCGCGCTCGTCTTCTCGGCCTACAACTGGTTCGTGGGCGACGTGTCGGCGGTCTCGACGCGGGTCCGGGGCGCCGCCGACGGGAACGCCACGTTCGACCGCGCGCGCAGCTACGTCGAGTCGGTCAAGTCGTTCCCCGGGAACACGAACATCCGGGCGAAGCTGACGTTCCGGCCGGCCACCACGCCGAGCGTCGACAGCGTGCCCGACAACCGGTCGTTCTCCGTCTCCGTGTTCCACTCCCTCGTCGCGCTGCCCGCCTCGCCGATGACACCTCGGCTCGCCGACGACCGCGTCGGCAACTTCCTGGTCGCGCACAAGGACTACTCCGATGAAGACTCGGACTACTTCGTCCGCTACGTCCGTCGGTGGCGCCTGGAGCCCGGTCAGCGCGTCGGCAACCTGATCCGGCCGGTGCGCCCGATCACCTACTACATCGATCGCAGCGTGCCGCAGGAGTACCGGCAGATCTTCAAGGACGGCGTCGAGGCATGGAACGCGGCCTTCGAGGCGGCCGGGTGGACCGGCGCGGTCCGGGCGCTCGACCTGCCCGCCGACGCCGATCCCGAGGACATCCGCTACGCGACGCTGCGCTGGAACGTGTCGAACGACACCGGCTACGGGGCCATCGGGCCGTCGGTCGCCGATCCGCGGACCGGCGAGATCCTCGACGCGGACATCCTCTTCGAGTCGAACCTCTTCCGCGGCCAGCACCGGACGTGGCGCGCGCTCGTCGGCCCGGTGACGACGGCGGCCGACGCCTACGAGCAGGCGCTCGGCGTGGGAGCTTTCGATCCCGCGCTCGCGACCAACGGCACCGAGCTCTACGGCTTCACGAGCGCGCTGGCCGACCAGAGCGCGGTCGCCGCGCTCGCGCTCGTCGCGCAGGGCGTCATCGCGCCCGACGAGCCGGTGCCGGCCGAGTTCCTCCGGCAGGCCGGACTCTGGGTCGTCATGCACGAGGTCGGGCACACGCTGGGACTCGCCCACAACTTCCGATCGTCGGCGAGCACGCCGTTCGAGCGGCTGCACGACACGGCCTTCACCGCCGAGAACGGCGTGTTCAGCTCGGTCATGGAGTATCCCAACGTGAACGTCGCGCCGCCCGGTAAGACCCAGGGCCACTTCTACACTCACAGCCCCGGCTCCTACGACCGCTGGGTAATCTCGTACGGCTACACGCCCGACGACGCCCGGGCGGCGCAGTTGGCGCGCGAGGTGGCCGACCGGCGGCACATGTACGGCACCAACGCCGAATCGAGCGGCGCGGGCGCGCTCGACCCGAGCATCACGACGTACGACCTGAGTGCCGATCCGCTGGCCTGGGGCGCCGAGCGCGCCGGGCTGGTGCGGTCGATCTGGAACCGGCTGCCCGGCCTCGTGCTCGAGGACAACGAGAGCTACTTCACGGTGACGACGGCGTTCCGGAACCTGCTGCGAGAGTACGCGCGCGGCGTGGCGCCAGCCACAAAGTACCTCGGCGGGCAGTACCTCAACCGCGATCACATCGGGGACCCAAACGGACGGATGCCGTTCGAGAACGTGCCGGTGGCCGATCAGCGCCGCGCCCTCCAGCTCATCGTGCGCAACGTGTTCGACGAGACGGCGCTCGCCGTGCCGCCGGCGCTCCTGACCCATCTTGGCGCGAACCGCTGGCTGCACTGGGGTGAGACGAACACGTTCGGCGACCGGCTCGACTTCCCGTTCCATCAGGAGATCGTGGATCTCCAGGCGTCGACGATCCGGCAGCTCCTGGAGCCGAACCGGCTGGCGCGCATCCGCGACGCCGAGACGAAGTACGGCCCGGCGAACGTGGTGTCGATCCCCGAGCTCATGGACGCGATGACGTCGGCGATCTGGTCGGAGCTGGATCGCGGCGGCAACATCGGCGCGATGCGCCGGGATCTCCAGCGGGCCCATCTCGAGGCGCTGGTGGCGATCGTCGTCGAGCCGGCGGACGGCATGCCGAACGACGCGCGCGCCGTCGCACGAATGCAGCTCGACGGGCTGGGCGCGCGCGTCGGACAGCGGCTGGCGCCGGCCGGGGCGCTCGACGGGTACACGCGCGCGCACCTGATGGAGGCGCGCGCGCGAATCGCGAAGGCGCTCGACGCGTCGATCGCGACGAAGTAGGCGGGGCGCCGCAGAATCCGGGGGATGTGTCGAGTCGTTGCATTGACATCTGATGCGTGATGCGTGATGATCCAACGGATGCGGACCACGCTCGACCTCGACGAGGACGTCCTGCAGGCCGCGAAGGAGCTGGCCGCCGCGCGGGGTCGCACGACCGGACAGGTCGTGTCCGAGCTTGTCCGCAAGGCCCTGGCGCCGACGCGGCAGGGCCGCGTGCGCAACGGCGTGCCGCTGCTGCCACCGCTGCCCCGCGGCTCGGCCCCGCTGACGATGGCCCGCGTGAACCGGCTGCGGGACGAGTAGCCGTGGCACGCGTCGCCCTGCTCGACGTCAACGTGCTCGTCGCCCTCTTCTACGCCGAGCACGTCCACCACGAGATCGCGCACGACTGGTTTGCCGACCATCGCGCGGGCGGCTGGGCGACGTGTCCGCTGACGGAAAACGGGTTCGTCCGCGTCGTCGCCCAGCTCGGTCAGGGTGAAGCGACGCTGCGCCCAAAAGCCATCATCGAGCACCTGCGCCGGTTCTGCGGGGACGAGCACCATCACTTCTGGCCCGACGGGATCTCGCTCACCGACCCGGCGGTCTTCGACGACACTCTCGTACGGGGCCACCGGCAGGTTGCAGACGTGTACCTGCTTGGTTTGGCGCGAACGATGGGCGGGTGTCTCGCCACGCTCGACGACACGATTCCGATCCAGGCCGTGCGCGGCGCGACGCGCGGCCACCTGGCTGTTATTTCAGCCTGACAGGAGCTGCCCATGTCCCGATCATGCCTGCTGGCGTTCTCCGCCCTTGCCGTCGCGGCGGCCTGCGCAACTCCGACGCCTCAGGCGCCCGCGGCCGTCAAGGTGCTGGTTCTCTACGACATGGAGGGCATCACCAGCGCGATGCAGCCCACCGACGTCAACTTCGGGTCGCCGACGTACGAGGCGACCCGCGAGTCGCTCGTGGAAGATGTCAACGCGGCGATCCGCGGGCTGCTCAAAGCGGGTGCCACGGAGATCGTCGTCACCGACGGCCACGGCAGCGGCAGCCCGGATCCGGACTACGTCCTCGAGCGGATGCCCGAGGGCGCGCGGCATGAGATCCGCGACGCGCCGTACGACCCGTACATCGATCTCATCGACGGGTCGTACACGGCGATGGTCGCCATCGCGATGCACAGCAAGGCGGCGGGCGGCGGGTTTCTCGCGCACACCTACAACGGGCACACGCGGTGGATGATGGGCGGCCACGACATGAACGAGAGCATGCTCGTCGCCGCGTCGGCCGCGCGGTTCGGCGTGCCACTCATCCTGGTCACGGGCGACAACGTCCTGGAGCGCGAGGTCGAGGCGTTCTCGCCGGGGACCGAATACGTCGTCGTCAAGACGGCCGAGAGCGTCGAGCGCGCCGTTTCACGGCCGCGCGCGGAGGTCTCGGCCGACATCGAGGCCGCGGCTGAGCGCGCGCTCCGCAACGTCGCGAGCATCCCGCCCTGGACCGGCAACCTGCCGGCGCCGTTCGACAACGACTACGGCTACATTCTGCCCGAGCAGGCCGCCATCGCCGTCGGGTTCCCGGGCGCCACCGTCGTGGACAACAAGACGATTCGCGTGCCCGCGTCGAGCTTCCTCGAGGCGTACCTCGCGTTCCGCGCGCTCGCGGGGTTTACCGGTCTCGCCAATCAGCGGATTCTGGTCCAGGCCGTGCGCGAGCAGCCGGGCGGTCCGGAGCTGCTGCAAACCGCCCGCGGCCGGCTGCCGTCGCGGGCCGAGCGCTCCTTCGAGCCCACGGGGACGACCCTGCCCCGCGGTTACGGAAACCACGGGTACCGGTAGGGTGCCGGGTCACCGCGCGACAAGGGCGGCGACGTGGCCACGAGCGCGGTCAACTGGATGCCGACGAGCCGGATGAACTGGCGGACGGACCGGGGCGTCACTTCGGTCGCCGATCTCGATCGCGAGCTGAAGTACCTGCTGCCGGAGGGCCGTGCCGCTTTCGCCGAGCGCTGGCTTGCCGCCCTCTGTCGCGCCGATTCCCGACACCCGGCGAGCGACGTCTGGACCGTCTACTACGACACGCCAGCGCAGGTATCCCTGCGCGAGAAGGTGAACAGCGATTATCTCAAGGCCAAGGTCCGCGTGCGCTGGTACGCTCCCGCGGGAGGGTCGGCCGCCGGAGACGCGTTCGTCGAGATGAAGCGCCGAATCGGAGACCGCCGGGACAAAGTTCGCCTGGTGCTGCCCTCAGCCGCGCCGGATCTGACGCGGCGCGATCTCGACGATCCGATTTGGGGCCATCTGCTGCAGACGCTCCTGGCCGAAGGCGTGCGACCCGGGCCGGCCTGGCGTCCCGTGCTGACTCTCGTGTATCGTCGGACCCGGTTTGTGGACGTGGCCAGCGGCGCCCGGGTGAACTGCGACAGCGGGATTCGAGCGACAGCCATGGCCCGGCCGCCGGGTGCGACCTTGCGACGGGCGCCGCTGCCGGTTGGCGTCATCGAGGTGAAGGGGCCGGCTCTCGAGCTGCCGCGGAACCTGCGGGCGATCACGCGGTTCGGCGGCCGCCTGGCCTCCTTTTCGAAGTATGTGGCAGTCTGGGAGCACGCGCGGCTGCGGCCGGCGTGACACGACGAGAATATGCCGCAGTCTCTTCAAGATGTGCTCGACGCGCTGACCAGCGGGGCGGGAACCGGCCCGAGCATGGGCATGCTGCCGTTCGCGCTGCTGCTCGTCGTCTCGCTTGCGTCGTCACTCGTCATCGCCTACCTCTACACGGTGTTCTACGCCAGCCGGGCCACCGGCAGCCAGGTGCACCGGTCGTTCCCGCTGCTGGGCATCTCGATCACCGCGATTTTCGTGTGCGTGCAGTACTCGCTGCCGCTGTCGCTCGGCCTGCTCGGCGCGCTCTCGATCGTCCGGTTCAGAACGCCGATCAAGGAGCCGGAGGAGATCGGCTTCATCATGGTCGTGATTGCCGCGTCAATCGCCACGGCCACCTTCCAGCTCGTCTTCGTTGCGGTGCTCTTCGTGCTGGCGGTTGTCGCGCTGCTCGTGCAGCGCGCGTTTCACATGCTGCACGACGCCGGCAGCGAGGGCGCCATCGTCGTCTCGCTGCCCCGAACGGGTGGCCCGGCCGCCCCGGCGGCGATCGCCGACCTGGTGCGGCGCCATGCGCCAAGGGCACGGCTCGAAAGCGTGGCGCATTCGGACAGTGAGACCGTCCTGTCGTTCGGCGTGAGCCGGATCGGCGAAGGGGCCCTGCTGGCCCTGCCGAACGAGGTGCGCGCGCAGGTCGAGGGCGCGACGTGCAACATCTTCTTCGCTCGACCGAACGCCGTGTGATCGGCGCGCCGGCACGGCTCGGGCGCCTGGCGCTCCTGGCGATCGCGATCGGCGCGGCGCTCTGGGGGCTCGATCGGGCTGGCGTGTTCCAGGGCGCCCGTCTCGACGTGCGCTGGACGCCGAACGCCCAGGCGGCGGTGGGTGCGGTCCCTCAGGAGGAGATCGCGCGCCGGTGGCCGATCCTGTCGCTGGTGATGGCCGAGGGCGATCTGTACGATCCGGCGCGCGGCCTGCTGGCCAACGTGCTCGAGCACGGACCCGACTGGGAGCGCCCCGGCATCGTGGCGTACTTCGACGAAGGACGTTTGCGCTTCGCAACTACGGCCGGCGTCCGGGTGCACGGCGGCGGCAGCCGCATCACATCGGAGCGACAGGGATTCCGCCTGTACTTCCGGCGGCGTCACGGCGCCCGGCAGGTGCCGCCCGGCGTGCTCTTCGAGGCCGAGGCCCAGCCGATTCGCCGGCTCGTCGTGCACAACGACGCCCGGGACGGCGGCGACACCTGGCGATGGCACCTCGTCAACCCGCTCGCCTACGACATCGCCGAAGCGATGGGCGGCGTGGCCCCCGACACCAGGCCCGTCCGGTTCTTCCTGAACGGCGAGCTGCAAGGCCTGTTCGTCCTGACCGAGCGAATCGACGAGGAGTTCTTCGCCGCGCACGCCGGCCACCGGCAGGTGAGCGCCAGCCAGGCCGAGTTCGACGAGCTCTGGCGGTGGGTCGTCGCCCGGCGGCCGCTGCTCATGGCGGACGTCGCCAGCCGGGTCGATCTGGACAACCTGACGCGCTGGTTTCTGTCCGTCGCCTTCTGTGCGACCCGGGACGCGTATCAGGGACCGGGGCAGTTCAGGGATCTGACCCGGGCCGAGGCGTCGTGGTTCTGGGTCAACTGGGACATGGACCTGAGTTTCCGCGTCTGGGACAGCGACAGCTACGCCTTTCTGCTCGAACCGGTGGGCGGCCCGCGGAGGGGCCGGAATCCGGCCGAGCCGCGCGCCACGATTCTGACACGACTGCTCCTGGACGACCCCGCGTACCGCGAGTTCTTCGCCCGGACGTTCGACCGGGTGATGAACCACCGCGTCACAACCGCGATGCTCAGGGAGCGCTTCGAGCACTATCGCGAGGTTGCCACGACGATGGGCGGGGACGATCTTGCCTTCCTCGACCAGTTGAAACGCTTCCTCGATCGGCGTCCGGCCTTCTTCAGGACGTTGACCGAACAGTGGCTGAACATCGGTCCCAGTCAACCGCTTCACGTCTCGACTTCGGGCGATGGCGCGGTATCGATCGACGGGGAGGTCGTCCGGGGACGGTTCGAAGGGCTGTACTTGCCGGAACGGGACATTCGCTTCGCCGCGCGCCAGGCCCGCGAACGCTTCGTCGAATGGCGTGTCAACGGCGTTTCGTCGGGTCGCGAGCCCGAGCTGCGGCTGGCCCTCGACGGGCCGACGGAGGTCGAGGCCGTCTATGGGGACGAGACGCCCGCCCCGTTTCAGGCGGCGCCCGCACCTCCGCAGAGCCAGGAGCCCGAGTGGCGCGCGACGCCGCTCACCTGGGTTGGGATGCCGGCCGGCCGGTTCCGTGCCGGCTGCATCCCGGGCGATCCCGACTGCGGCGACGAGGAGCGGGTGCAGTACGAGGCCGTGATCGAGAAGCCGTTTTCGATGCTCGCCACTGAGGTGACGGTCGGCCAGTTTGCCGCGTTCGCCGCGCGATCGGGCCAGCGACTGCCGCGGCAGCCGACGTGGGTGGCGGGCTCCACCCATCCGGTGGTCAACGTGACGTGGGATGAGGCCACCGCGTTCTGCGAGGCCCGGCAGGCGAGGCTTCCTACCGAGCACGAGTGGGAATTCGCGGCGCGCGGCGGCGTCTCGGGCTGGCTGTTCCCGTGGGAAGGTGGTTTCGACGGTCAGGCCAATCTCGAGGACGTCAAGGCGGCGGACCAGTTTCCGACCACCTCGCCGGTCGGTTCATTTCCATTCAGTCGATTCGGCCTCGCCGATATCGTCGGCAACGTCTGGGAATGGACCGCGGATAAGCACGATCCGCTGGCGCCCGATGACGCCTTCGACCTGCGGGTGGTGCGCGGCGGGTCCTGGATGACGGGTCCGCGCGGCGCAAGGATCTCAGCGCGCGCGGGGCTCTCACGATCGGGCCGCCACAACCGCGAGGTCGGCTTTCGCTGCGTACGCTGAAGACGCTTGAATCGTGTAAAACGCCGTGAAGGCGGTCCGCCCGTCGCGGGATCGGACGGTCGGATCCCAAGGAAGAGACCGACTTCAAGGACTTCAACCCCGGGGTCATCCAGGCGATCGATCGGATTGTCTCGGCGTTCTGTCGGTCACCATGGCGAGCGCGAGTGCGGCGTCACGAAGGTGAAAGGCCGTCTCAGCGAAGACGGCTTCGCACGTGAGGAGCGGCTCGCCCACGCCGTCGGCGAGCCGCACCGCCCACCCGTGGTGCTCGTCGTCGCGGTTGGCGAACGCGACAAGGAACCCGGTGTCCGCGATGCCGTTCACGAGCGGGCGAAGCCCTTGCGCGAGGACAAGCGGCGCGGGCCCTTCACCGCGCCGGCCAGGCGCATGAAGGCCCGGCCTTTGGCGCCCGCGCGGGCCTTGTACAGCTCGTCGCGGACGATCTGGCTCCGCGATCGGCCGGTGCCCGCCGCCGCGCGCTCCAGCCAGTCGGCCAGTTCCTGTGGACCGCTTCTCCGGGAAGAGTTGCACCTTCACGTACCGCTCGGGCGTGAGGTATCGCTTCGCGGCCTCGTGCACGTCGGCCAGGGCGATCGCGCGGTAGTCGGCCGGCACCGAGAACACCTGATCGACGGGCATGCCGTCTCGAAGCGCGAAGCCGAGCTGGCCCGCGACGTAGGCGTTCTGCTCCATCCCGGTTTCGTTGGCCCGCAACACGGCCGCCAGCGCGTCGTTCAGCTCCTGCCCGGTGGGCCCTGACGTTCGGAACTTCGCGATTTCCTCGAAGGTCCGCGCGACAAGCGCGTCGCTGCGCTCCGGGGCGCTGCCGAAGCTGATCGTAATCTGGTACTCGCCCCGGGGCCGGCTCCAGTAGGTGGCCCCCGCGCTGACGCTGTAAGTGCCGCCCAGGTCCTCGCGGAGCACCTCGCGCAGACGGGTCTGCAGAATCGAGGTCATCATCCGAATCGTGCCGCGCGCCGGACGCGTGTACTCGAACGGCCCGATGAAGACGATCGACGCGCGGCTCTGCGGCTCGAGCCCCTTCTCGACCCGCCGCTCGACGATGCCCGCCGGCCGGGTCACGCCGACGTCCCGCCACGTCTCGGCCCGGCCGGTCGACGGCAGCGCGCCCAGGTAGCGCTCGACGAGGGGCCGCATCGTGTCGAGGTCGAAACTGCCGACGAACAGGAACGTGAAGTCGGTCGCGTCGGCGAACCGGTCCTTGTAGATGGCGAGCGACTTCTCCAGGCTCAACTCGCGGAGCAGCTCGGGCGTGACGGGCCGCGACCGGATGTGGTCCTGCGTGAGCGCCGACCGCAAGGCGGCGGAGAACACGAAGGCCGGCGAGGCCACCTGATTCGCGAGCACGGCGCTCATCTGATTGCGAAAGACCTGGAACGCCTCGGCATCAGCGCGTGGCTGCGTGAACCGGAGATAGATCAACTGGAAGAAGGTCTCAAGGTCCTTCTTCGAGGCGCTGCCCGACAACGTCTCCTCGAGCTCACCAATTCCAGCGCTGACGCTCGCCACCTTGCCGGTGAGTTTCTTGCGCAGGTCGATCGCGCTGAAGGCGCCCAGGCCGCCGGAGGTGAGCACCGCCGTCGCCGAGTCGGCCGCGACGAAGTCCGCGTCGGAGACGAGCGACGACCCGCCGGGGCTGAACGCGCGCAGGACCACCTCGTCGTCCTTGAACGCCGTGGGCATCAGCACGACGCGGACGCCGTTGGAGAGGCGCCATTCGGAGATGCCGTGCGTGTCGGTCGGCACCGTCCGCGCGATGCGGCCGGGTTCGGGCAGCGGGTCGAGGAGCGGCGCATCGGCGGCGCTGTCGACGTACGCGTCGAGCGGCGCCTCGGCCACTGCGGCCATCGCCCGCGCCAGCGCGGCCTCGTCGGGCACGGGCACGCCGGGCTTGTCCGGCGCGCTGACGAGAATCACGCGGTTGCCGTCCGGCACCCAGCTTTGTGCCAGCCGATTGACTTCGTCGAGACGGATCTCCGGCAGGAACCGGCCTGCCAGCTCGTACTCGAGCTCAATGCCCGGCACGGGCTCCCGCTGCAGGAAATGACGGACGTACTGCGACGCCAGAAGCGCGGACGGCTGGTTGCGTCGCTCGGTCGCCTGCCGCTCGACGCCTCGCAGCATGCTGGTCTTCTGCCGGTCCAGCTCGGTGGCCGTAAAGCCGTGCCGGGCGACGCGCTCGGCCTCGCGCAGCATCGCGGCGAGCGCGTCCGCAATCCGGCCTTCTTTCGCGAGGCCGCTGAGGATCGTGGCCTCCTTGGTGCGCACGAAGGCGCCGCGGCCCGCGCCGGCCCCGACAAACGGCGCATCGGGTTTCTGCGCCAGCTCGGAGAACCGCGCCGACAGCATGCCGGCGAACAGCCGCTCGACGAGCGACTCGCGATAGGCCGCGACGGTCGTCGGGTCGCGCAGGTCGTCCTTGCGGTACACCGCGATGCTCGACGACGTCGCTTCGGGATCGGTCGCAATGGCAAAGGCGGTGCCGGGCTGATCGGGCACGTCGTACACGGGGCGCGGCCGGGGTGAGGCGGCGGCCGGTATCCGGCCGAAGTGCCGCTTGATCAGGCCCTCGATCGCGCTCGTGTCAACGTCGCCGACGGCCACGACCGCCATCAGATCCGGTCGGTACCAGTCCCGATAGAACCGGCGGAGGCGGTCGTGCGGGAAGGTCTGGAGGTTCTCGAGCGTGCCGATCGGCAGCCGCTCGGCGTAGTGCGACCCGCGCAGCAGGATGGGGAATTGCTTGTCCTGCATCCGCGCCCCGGCGCCGCGCCGTCCGCGCCATTCCTCGATGACGACGCCGCGTTCCTTGTCGATCTCGTCGGCCTCCAGGCTGACGTTCCACGCCCAGTCCTCGAGGATCTGGAACGACGTCGCTGCAACCTCCGGCTTGTCCGTCGGAATCTGGAGCATGAACACGGTCTCGTCGAAGCTCGTGTACGCGTTCACGCTCGGCCCAAACCGCATCCCGATCGACTCCATGAACGCCACCAGCGCCTGCTTCGGGAAGTTCCGGGTGCCGTTGAACGCCATGTGCTCGACGAAGTGCGCGAGGCCGAGCTGGTCGTCCTCCTCGACGATCGATCCGACGTTGACGACGAGCCGCAGCTCGGCGCGGTTGGCCGGCTCACGGTTGGCGCGGATGTAGTAGCGAAGGCCGTTGGGGAGCTCGCCGGTCGTGACCGCCGGGTCCATCGGAATCTGCTGGTCCAGGCCGGACCGGACCTGCCCGGCCGGCGCCTGCGCCCGCGGACGGGCCAGCCCGGCCACTGCCAGGGCGATCACGAGGCACGCGAGCGAAGTGCGGATGCGGACGGTCATGAGACACCCCCGATGACAACCACCGATGACCTGTAACGCAAGACGCCGGTCCTGTTACAACAGGCAGCATACGCCGGGCGGGGGGGGATCAGCCCACGCCTCATGCCTTCAAGGACGGCGCACACCTCCAGCGCATGGGCGGCGTGCAACCGTATAATCGCGTCCATGACGCCGCTGAGCCTCGACACATCGCCCGAGATCGAGCGCAGGCAGATCGAGTCGTGGCGGCTGATGACCGCCGCGGCAAAGGCGGCCATCGTCTCCGGGCTGACGGGGGCCGCGTACGCGATGACCCGGGCGGGCGTCCGCCACCGCCACCCGGACGCGGGCGCTCGTGAGGTCTTTCTGCGGGTTGCGATCATCGCGCTCGGGCCGGAGCTGGCCTGTGCCGCCTATCCGGACGCGAGGCTCTACCTGTCAACGCCATGACAAATCCGGATCCGATCGAGGTCGCGCTGCTCGTTGCCGGCTACCTCGACGGGCTCGGTATCGCCCACACGGTCGGCGGATCGATCGCCAGCTCCTTCGCCGGAGAGCCCCGGTCAACCGTGGACATCGATGTGGTCGTGGACCTTCACGACCGGCATGTCGACAAGCTCGTGCAGGTACTCTCGGCGGAGTTCTACGTGGACGCCGACGCCGTGCGCCGCGCGATTCGAACCCGGGCCAGCGCCAACCTGATCCACCAGGCCACCCAGCTCAAGGTCGATCTGTTCATCGCGGGCGGCACGCCCCTCGACGTTCAGCAAATCGCGCGTCGTCAGTCGGTCGATCTCGGCAACGGGCGCCGCCTTCACGTGCACCCGCCGGAAGACATCCTTCTGCAGAAGCTGCGTTGGCACCGGCAAGGTGGAGGCGTATCCGACCGGCAATGGCGAGACATCCTCGCCATTGTCCGGGTACAGGGCCCCCGCCTCGATCGGGATTACCTGCGCGCCAACGCGCCGGTCCTCGGTGTTGCGGATTCGCTCGCGCGGGCGCTCGGCGAAACGGAGCCTGGACCGTAGCGGATCCGCCTGGGCTGAAGATGCCTGGCGGACCTGACGTTAATCCTGCTGGAGGTGGTAGGTGAACGTGAGCGCTGCGATCTTGAACTGGCCCTGCGTCTCGATCATCAGCAACATCAGCTGGCCGCGACGTGTCGTACCGGCGCTCGTGAAGTCGAAGCCGGCGACGACGTGCGCCAGCCGGCCCTGGCGCGCGATGCGGACGTCATGCAGGGTCTCGCTGACCGTGCCGCGCACGAACGCGGCCTGCTGCCGCTCGTAGAACTCCTCGAGCGTTCTCGTCGTCACGCTCCCGTCATCATTCGTGTAGGTGGCCGCAAATCCCGGCAGGAACAGCGTCTTCCACTCGAGAAGACGGTCCGTTCGATACAGGCCGATGTAATCGCCGAGAACGCGCTCGACCGCGGCGGTGTCGGTTCTGCTTTGCGTGGCGCGGCCGGCCGCCTCCAGTCCGACCAGGGCGGCCCCGGCACAGGCGATGACGAGCACTGGCGAGAAGCGGAGATGGGACAGCATTCGAGCACTATAACGCCTCGAGACCAGGCGGACGCGCGTCGCGTACTCGAGGAGGCTCCGGTCGCGCGTCACGAGCGGGCCAGCAGCCGGCGCGTCCTCGATCCGAGCTGTCGCCGGTCATCGCTCGCTGCCCAGATCCAGACGTGCGTATCGAGCAGCACCCCGGCGTCGGTCACGGCTCGTCGGGCAACCCGCCGGTGTCCACGCCCCAGGCGCCCAGGATGGGGATCGAACGGCGCTCCATGTGACGTCGTTACCGCCCGCCGCCGCCACCGCGCCGGCCACGCCCGCCGGTCGTGGTCGTCGTGCCGCCGGTCGTGCCGCTGCGGCCGCTGTTCCGGTTCACGCCGCGCCCGCCTTCACGAGCGCGCTCGTTGTTGATCTCCTCGATGTCGGCGTCGGTCCGGCGCGCGCCGAGCAGGTGCTCGGCGAAGTACTCGGCGCGCAGCCAGAACCAGTAATCCGCCATGTTCCCGTAGCCGTGGCGCTGGCCGGGGAACACGAAGAAATCAAAACGCTTGTTCGCGCGGATGAGCGCCTCGGCCACGCGGAACGTGCCGGCGTGGTGGACATTGTTGTCGATGTCGCCGGTCGTGAGGAGCAGCTTGCCCTTGAGATTCGCGGCCAGGTCCGAGTTGGTCTCGATGTCGTACTCGAACGTGACGTTCCCCTCGGCGTCGGTCACTTCCTTCACGCCGTCGTGCTTCTCCGACCAGTTCAGGTTGTACACGTCGTTGTTGTGGTTGCCCGACGAGGACACGGCGACCTTGAAGAAGTCCGGATAGACCAGCATCGCGGCGGTGGACATGAAGCCGCCGCCCGAGTGGCCGTAGATGCCGACCCGGTCGATGTCGATCCACTTGTGCCGGTCGGCGAGCTGCTCGATGCCGGCTTTCTTGTCGCCCAGGCCGTAGTCGCGGAGGTCGCCGTAGCCGAAGTTGTGGTACCACTTCGACCGCGCCGGGTTGCCGCCGCGGTTGCCGATCGTGATGACGATGAACCCGAGCTGCGCGAGCGCGACCTCGGTCGCGTTCGTCCGGAACGACTTCTGGACGCTCTCGGTCTGCGGCCCGGGATAGACGTAGGCGACGATCGGGTACTTCTTCGCCGGGTCGAAGTCGAACGGCTTGTACATGACGCCGTAGAGGTCCGTCACGCCGTCGGCGGCCTTCACCCAGAACGGCTCGGGGAATTTGAACCCGGCCGCGAGCAGCCGGCCGAGGTCGGCGTCCTCCAGCTTGACGCGCACCTCGCCCTCGCGATCGACCACCACGGCGCCCGGCGTCTCGTCCACGCGCGAGTAGTTGTCCACGAAGTAGCGGACCGACTCGCCGGCGGTCACCAGGTGATCGAAATTGCCCGGCGTCAGCAACCGCAGGCCGGTGCCGTCCAGGTTCACGCGGTAGAGGTGCTGGTAGTACGGGTCCTCCTCCGGCTCGCGCGCGTTGGCCACGAAGAACGCGAGGCCGGCCTTCTCGTCGACCCCGGCCAGATTGCGCACGGCCCACGGGCCCTCGGTGAGCCGGTTCTTCAAGGTCCCGTCCGGAGCGAACCGGTACAGGTGCGCCCAGCCGTCGCGCTCGGACCACCAGATCAGGTCGCCGTTGGCCAGCCGCTCGGGGTTCTGGTGCTCGACGTAGGTGTTGAGACGCTCCTCTATCACGACTTTCACCTCGCCCGTCGCCGGGTTCACCCGCGCGACGTCCACGCGGTGCTGGTCGCGGCTGCGCCGCCAGAAGTACAGCTCGTCCGGGCTCGGCGACAGCCACCTGCTGATGTTCGGCTCGTTGGCGTCGGGGTAGTTGAACTGGCGCGCGTTGAACACGCCCATCGTCTGGTCCTTCCAGGCGCTGGCGGCGTCGAGTTTCTTCATCTGCCGGGCGGCCATGTCGAAGGCGACGAGCTCGCGCTGCGTGACGTCCTTTTCGCCGGGCATGTCGTACTTGTAGGTCTCGAGCTCGGGCCGGTTGTTGCCGACGACGTGCACGACCCAGAGGTCGCCGACCTTGCGCCGGTCGCTACGCAACATCGAGAAATACTGCGAGTTGTGCGACCACGAGATCTGCGCCGACCGGCGCAGGTCCTTGTTCCGCTCCTTCTCGGCGTCGGTCTGGCCCCGCGCGTCGCCGACGTAGCTGTAGTGCCGCTCGCCGTCCTGCGTCAGCCGGATCTCCTCGACCTTGACCGCCTTCTCCGCGGTCTCGGCCTCGTCGCCCGTCTTGCCGCGCCGCGCGTCAAGGATCTTCTGGTAGTCGGCATACGACATCATGAAGAGGTCGTATTCGCGACCGAACACGACCCACTGCTTGTCGGGCGACACCGACGCCCACGCGGGATGGCTGTCGGGCTCCTCGTAGTCGCGGAGCTCGCGCAGCGTGCGCGTGCTGACCGTGTACTCGAAGTGGTGGACGAGCTTGCGGGCGCGGGCGGCGCGCTGCTGCTGTTGTTGCCGCTCCTGCTGCTGTTGCTGGTCCCGCATGTCGTTCTCGGCGGGGTCCGGGGGCGCGTCCTGCGTCGAGGTCACGTCGAACTGAATCGTGTCCGGGCCCGTGAAGCGGATGGACGTGATCGGCAGGTGCTGGCCGTCGTGCGGGTCCTTTGTGATTCGCGTCAGCTCGGCCGCGATGCGATCGTTGTCGAAAACCGGCTGCTTCGTGCCCGCGGCCGGGTCGGCCAGCATGAACTGGGCCCCCGCCGACGTCTCGTGCCGGTACCAGAACCTCTCGGTGCCCTGGACCCAGCGGGGCTGGATCGAGAGCGAGCTCGTCAGGTCGTCCATCTTGTACGGCGCAAAGCGCGCAGCAAGCTGCCAGTTGGCCTGGCCGTAGACGGGAATCGACCCGTCGGTGGCGGCGGCACCGTTCCCGGCGGGCGCGGGGGCGGACCCCGGCGCCTGCTGGGCGACGACCGTCGTGCCGGCCGAGCCGACGAGGAACGCGGGTGCGACAAGGGCGACGAGGACCAGGACAAAGGGGCGTGCGAAGCGCTTCACGGGGACACCTCCGGGCGTGACCAGAACGAATCGCGATAACCCTACCGCCGAAGGCCGGCGTACGCCAAGCCTCCCCGGGCGGCTCATCGACTCAGGCGGACCAGCGCATCGCCCAGGCCGCCGAGATAGACCGGACCGTCGCCCGGCGAAAGGATCACGCCGGTCAGCAGCCCCGGCAGCGGCGCCCACGTGTCCGGGGTCATCAAGTCGAGCCGCGGCTCGCCGGCCGCGCCGCGGCGCTGCCACTCGGCCGAGATGCGGTCGCTCGTCGCGCCCCCGGCGCGGAACACCGACCGCTTTTCTCCACTGGGCGGATCGACGACGACGATCTCGTTGCGGATGGGCGAGACGATCCACAGCCGTCCGGCGTCGTCCACTTCGAGATTGTCCGGGGTCATGACCTCCGCCACCACGCGGCGGTCCGAAAGCTCTCCCGTCGCCAGCCCGACGTGGAACGCGTACACCCGATCCCGCCCCGTCTCCGCCAGATACAAGTGCCCGGTGTTCTCGTCGATGGCGAACCCGTTGGCGAAGTACAGGCCGCTCACCACACGGACCGGCTCGGGCAGCGGCTCACCGGCGGCGACCGGCCCGATCCTGAAGAGCGCGCCGTCGGGCACGGGCACGTCCACCACGGCAAACAACCTGGCCTCCGAATCGGGCCCGGCGTTCTCGGTGGACTGGGTGAACCAGAGCGCGCCGGTGCCATCGCGGCGCGCCGCGTTGACGCCGAACGCGTGCCGGTAGACGACCTCGGTCGCCTCGCTCGCGACGTTCACGCGGTAGATCGCTCCGGTGAAGACATCGGCCACGAGCACGTGCGCGCCGTCCGACTCGAGCGAGACGCCGTTCGGTCCGCCCGCCCGGCCGGGCGGCTCGTGCACGTAACCGGCTTCCGCGAACCGGCCGAAGGGCCGGCTCGACCCGTCGGGGTCGATCGCGCGCAGGCCGTGCACCTGATCCGCGACGACGATCCGGCCATCGGCGAGCGCGACGCCATCCTCGGGCCGCGCGAGCCCCCGGCCGGTCGGGAAGACCATCTCTGGATTGAACGACCAGGTGGGCAGGGTGTCGAGCGAACGGTCGGCGGCTGGAGAACAGGCCCAGGACGCGGCGAGCAGGACCGAAGCCACGGTCACACGTCGCACGAGGGCCTCAAGCCTTCGCGAGCTCTTCCATCGCCGAGGCGAACCGGTCCACCTCGTCGATGCTCGTGTAGACGTTCGGCGTGACGCGCACGCCCTGGTACTCGAACTGCGGGCCCGGGAACGGGCCGCTCGAGATGCCGGCGACGAGAATGCGGTGCTGGTCCCATAAGTAGGACGTGATGCTCGCGGCCGGCAGGCCCTCGATGCCCACCGTCGCCAGCCCCCACGTCTCGCCGGGCTTGAGGCTCGAGAACATCTGGAACCTTGGCTGGGTCCGCAGCCGGTTTGCCCAGCGCATCGTCAGGTAGTGGAGGCGCGCGGCCTTGCGCTCCGCGCCGATGGCGCGATGGAACGCGAGCGCGTCGGCAATGGCGGACTTCAGCGCCGCGGGCTGGGTGCCGATCTCCTCGAACTTGCGGATGTCGTTGTCGGCGCTGGCGCGCGCGGCCTGGAGCGGCCAGAACTTCGGGATCTGCTCGCGCCGGACGAACAGGATGCCCGTGCCGAACGGCGCGAGCAGCCACTTGTGGAGGCTGACGCCGTAGCCGTCGCACTCGAGCTCGTGCAGCTTGAACGGAAACTGCGCGCCGGCGTGCGCGCCGTCCACGATGCTCGTGATGCCGCGGGCGCGCGCCATCCGGCTGATGCGCTGCACGGGGAAGAGCTGGCCCGTGAGGTTCGTGATGTGGCAGAAGTGCAGCACTTTCGTCCGCGGCGTGATCGCCCGCTCCATCCGGTCGTACAGGTCGTCGGCGGTCGTCGGCACCGGAAACGACACGCGCGTCACCGCGATCTTGTGGCGCCGCATCCGCTGATCCCACGTCGTGAGCATGCGTCCGTAGTCCTGCTCGGTCGTGATCACCTCGTCGCCGGCCTGGAGGTCGATGCCGTTCTGCAGGATCTGGAGCGACTCGCTCGCATTGCGCGTCACGGCCAGTTCTTCAGGATCGCATCCGAACTCCGCGGCGAGGTTCCGGCGGACCGTTTCCTTGTTGCCGAGCAGCTGCGCCTGGTAGTGGCCCGGCGCCTGGTTCTGAAAGTCGAGGTAGCGCTTGACCGCGTCGGCCACGACCCGCGGGTGCGAGCAGTGGTTGCCCGAGTTGAGGTTCACGATCGTCCGGTCGATCGCGAACTGCTGCTGGACCAGGCCCCAGTAGGCTTCGTCCCGCGCGACGTCAGCCGGCGCCTGACCGGCGACCGCGTTCGACGCCTCGACGACCGCCTCGAGGCCCGCGTGCTTCACCGAGACGAGCGCGGTGCCGAGGACACTGGACGTGCGCAGAAACGCTCGCCGGCTGAGCATGGGACGCCTCCTGGATGGCGACAGCATACACGCTCCCGCCCGGGAGGACGCGCTCAGGCGAACATCTCGCGGTAGTGACGGTACCAGTCGCTCTGAAAGACCTCGTCCGGATCGTGCAGGCGCTTGCGCGCCAGGAACTCGCGCATCTGCGGATAGCAGCGCTCCACCTGATCCGGCCTCGCCCAGCGGTGGTAGGTCAGGTAGTAGCTGCCCCCATGCTCGATGCCGAGGTCGATCAGGTCGCGGAACGTGTCGGCCGCGGCAGCGATGCCTTCGGGTGTGTGCTCGACGTGAAGATTGAAGATGACGCACGCGTAGCGGTCCTTCGCCCACGCCAGGAAACTCTCGTCATCGCGTTCGATCAGGCGGATTGTGCCGTAGATCATGTTGGCCTTTCGCCGCCGCAGCATTCCGCGGGCGGCTTCCATGAACGCCGCGAGCTGCGGCCGCTGGACGTAGATCTCGGAGATCATCTCGGTGGCCCTTACCCGCGCCTTGAGGGCGCGATCGAGATCGGCGTGGTAGCCGTCCACGTACGAAGCCGCGAGCTGGGCGTCGGCCCAGTAGATCTGCCCGGACGTCTCCAGATAGCGGGAGGAATAGACCTCGAACGCACGCCGCTTGTACCGGTGCGAATAGAACGTCAGCCGGGCCCAGTCTTCCGGACTCAGGCGCGCCGGACTCGGTGTGAGCGGCGTGTCGATCGGCACGGGCTGGTAGCAGGCGAACACGCCCCGGCGAAGGAAGCTGTCACGGCTCTGGTCGGTCGCAAACTGAAAGTCGCCGTACAGATAGCCGTCGCGGATCCGCTCCTCGAATCGCTCCATGATGCCGGCGACGTCGGTGAGCTCGACGACCCGGCGCACCTTGACGCGCGGCCTGAGCCTCAGCCGAACGACCGACACGACGCCGAACAGGCCGTAGCCGCCGATCGCGAGCCCGAACAGGTCGCGGTTCTCGACGCGCGAGCAGGTGCGAATCGCGCCCGCGGGGTCGACCAGGTCGAACGACTCGACCTGCTGGATGATGGGCTTGAGGGTCAGTCCGCGGCCGTGCGCGTTACAGGCGAGCGCGCCACCCAGGCTGAGCCGGTCGGCCCCGGTCTGCTTCTGATAGATGCCCCACTGCCGCTCGGATCCCTCCTGCGCCTGCGCGATGTGTCCGATCAGTTCCGGCCACTGAATGCCGCCTTCGGCCGCGATCACGCCGTTCTCCTGATCGAAGGCGAGCAGGCGGCTGAGCGCGCGCGTGTCCACGAGCATCCCGTCGGCCCGGAACTGCTGCCCGCCCATGGCGTGGCGACCGCCCGCTACGGAGACCGGCAGACCTCTGGCGCGCGCGTCGAGCACCGCCGCCGCGAGATCATCCACGCGCTCCGGTTTGACGATGTCGCCGACGCGGGTGGCGTTCAGTTGTGAGTGGATGTCGTTGACGACCGTCGTGGCGGTCTCGTCGGCGGGAATCAGCGATCCGTACGGCGACCGGACGGGCAGCGGTCGCGCGATGCACGCGCCGCCTGCCAGACCCGGCAGCGCGGCCGACGACAGTTTCAGGAAGCGGCGACGCGAGACGCGGGAGTCGGGCACATCCGTTCATGAAGCGACGGGTGCACCGTGTTACGGGCGGGCTGGCCGGCTCCCCTGCTCCAGCCCGGGCCTCTTCCTACCGCCTCCGCGCCTTCAGGATGACATCGATCGAATCCGGCCGCGGGTTGATGAACGCGATCCGCGTCCGTCCGTCGGGCTCGGTGGTGATGACCCCGGGGATCGAGCTCGTCGTCAGGTACCAGCCTTCGGGCAGGACGACGTCGTTGGCCGGGCGGCCGAAGCTCCGGTGCCACACGAGCTGGCCGTCCACGACGCCGTAGCGCGACGGGTCGGTGTACGTCTCCGAGATGCGGAGTCGCGCGGACTGGCCGGGCTTGACCGCCGGGAATCGAATGACGACCACCTCGGTGTCCGGTGCGACGTCGCGCACGCCGAGATCGGCGCGTGTGACGGCCTCGCCCTTGAGCGTCTCGACCGCGAGCACCTCGCCGGTGTCGAGCAAGATGGCGGATGGATTCGACACGGTGCTGCCGGCCCGCACGATGTTCAGATAGCGATCGGTGCCCGGCCGGGTCTCCGCGTAGTCGTGGTACAGGCTGAACGCGTGGGTTCCCGGCTGCTGGAGAAAGTAGACGATCTCGCGGTCCTGGATCGCGCGCTCCGAGACGGTCAGATTCCGCAGCTCGTCGATCTCGGCGGCCGGCATGGCCGGGGTGATGGTGAGGGGCCCGATGATGCTCGGCCCGCGCGAAGAGGGACGCCCGGCGCCCGGCAGTTTCCGGGCCCGGATCAGCACCGGCGCCGCCGACGGCGTGTCGTTCCAATGGCTGATCGACAGGCGCCCGTCGGCTTCTTCGATCACCTGCGACGGAAAGTTCGACGAGACGATCTCGTAGCCGGCCGGCAGCACGATCGCGTTGCGCTTGATGCCGAGCGACCGGTCGAACACGATGAGGTCACCGTCGCGGTAGTAGCTGGCCGGGTCCTTGTACGACTTGATGATGCGGACGCGGACCTCGCCGCCCTCGGGCACCGGCCGCGCCAGGTGCACCTTTATATAGTGGCCGTCCGCGGCGGCGCCCCGCATGCCGTCCCGGCGCGCGACCTCGCCCGTCACCACCTCGAACTTGAGCGGCTGGCCGGTCATCCGGTCGATCACCGACTCGTCGCTGGCCTCGCTGCCCTGCCGGATCGCGTTGAAATAGAACTTCGCGCCCGCGGTCGTGGCCGTCACGTCGTAGATGATCTTGAAGGTGGCCGAAGCCGGGTCGAGCAGCTCGTAGCGGGTATAGGAGTCGGCGCTGGCCGACTGGGCGGCGGCCAGGCCCGGGGCGGCAAGCAGGAGCGTCGCCAGGGTCAGTTGTCGCATCCGGGAATGATACACAGCTTATAGTTACGCCATGCGACTGACCCTTCTGGTCACTCTTTTCGCGACTTCGGTCCTCGCAGCCCAGCAGCACGACATGGGGCCCTCGATGCCGAGCCGCTTCGACGATCCCATGCCGCTCGTGTCGAAGGCCCTCGGCCCGTTCACGCGGCCGATTTCCTCCACGAACGCCGAGGCGCAGGCGTACTTCAACCAGGGCTTTCAGCTCATGTACGCGTTCGCCAAGGTGGACGCGGCGCGGTCGTTCCGGGAGTCGTGGAAGCGCGACCCGGACTGCGCCATCTGCTACTGGGGCGAGGCCTGGGCGTGGGGGTCGTACCTGAACGGCGCGATGACGACCGAGGAGGCGCCGCGGGCGTACGCGGCGATCCAGAAGGCCCTGTCGCTGAGCGATCGGGCCACGCCGAAGGAGCGGGCGTTCATCGACGCCCTGTCGGTCCGGTACGTCGAGCGCTTCGAGCCGTCGAAGCGCCGCGAGCAGGACGAGCTGTACGCGGAGGCGATGCGCAAGGTCTACGAGCAGTTTCCCGACGATCTCGACGCCGCCACGCTCTACGCCGACGCGCTGTTCCTGCTCGAGCCCCGCCGGGGCACGCGCGACCTGAACAGCCCGAGCGTCCAGCGCCTTCACCGGGTGCTCGAGGGCGTGCTCGCCCGCGACGTCACGCATCCGGGCGCGTGTCACCTGTACGTGCACGCGACAGAATCGACCGTCGCTCCCGAGAAGGCCGTGCCCTGCGCCGAGCATCTCGGCAATTCGATTCCCGGCGCCAGCCACATCAACCACATGCCGTCGCACACCTGGAATCGCGTCGGGCGCTGGGGCGACGGCGTGCGCGCCAACCTCCAGGCGTGGCACTCCGATCTGAAGGCCGACGTCGGCGAAGGCGTCGCCATCTATCCGTCGCACAACCTGCACATGCTGCTCTTCGCCGCGTCGATGGACGGTCAGGGCGCGGTGGCCATGCAGGCGGGCAGGGACTACGCGAAGGCCGGCGGCGACACGATGTACCAGGTGCTGACGCTCGTCCGCTTCGGCCGCTTCGACGAGATTCCCGCGATCGCGCGCCGGCCCGCCAACGAGGTCGCGGCCGGCATGTGGGACTTCGCGCAGGGCTACGCGAAGCTCCGGCTGGGCGAGCTCGACTTCGCGAAGGTCTATCTGGAACGCGTGCAGAAGACCGCGGCCGGGTCCAAGGCGTCCTTCCGGGGCCATCCCGCCGCGCGCCTCCTCGGCGTCGTCGGCGGCATCCTCGAGGGTGAGATCCTGCGAGGCGCCGGCGATCTGGCGGGCGCGATCGCCGCGTTCGAGCGCGCCGTCGAGCACGACGACCAGATCGAGTACGACGAACCGGAGCCGCTGCCCTTCGCCGCGCATCACTGGCTGGGCGCGGCGCTCATCGAGGCGAAGCGGTTCGCCGAGGCCGAGCGCGTGTACCGCGCCGATCTCGCCAAGCACCCGCGCAACGGCTGGTCGCTCCACGGGCTCGCACAGGCGCTCGCGGGCCAGGGGAAGCCCACCGCGGGCGCCGACGCCGAGTTTGCGAAGAGCTGGGAGCGATCGGACACCTGGATTCGGGCGTCGCGCTTCTGATCCATGGAGGCCCGGACACTGCTCCAGGACCTCCGGCTGGCCGCCCGGGCGTTTCTCGGGACACCCGGTTTCACCGCCGCGGTCGTCCTCTCGCTCGGCATCGGCATCGGCGCCAACACGGCCATCTTCAGCGTCAGCCACGCGCTCCTGCTGCGTCCGCTGCCGTATCCCGACCCCAATCGTCTCGCGATTCTCTGGAACCGCTCACCCGGCCTGAACATCGCCGAGGACTGGTTCTCGACCGCGCAGTACTTCGACATCAAGACGCGGCACTCCGGCCTCGAGGACGTCGCGATCGCGCACGGCGTTCACCGGACGCTCACGGGCGACGGCGGCGAACCCGAGCGCATCGGGACGATCCGTGTCTCGTCCAACCTGCTCCCGATGCTGGGCGCGCGCGCCCGGCACGGACGGCTGCTGCTGCCGGCAGACGATCGGCCCGGCTCGGCGAGCGTCGCGATGCTCAGCCATCGCACGTGGATGCGGCGCTTCGGGGCCGACCCGTCGGTCGTCGGCCGCGCGATCTCGCTCGACGGCCTGCCCCACGAGATCGTCGGCGTGCTCGGGCGGGAGTTTTCCCTGCCTCGGGAGGTCCTCCCGACGCTGGGCGTGGTCGAGGACGGCGACGTCATCCTGCCCCTCAGACTCGCCGCAACGGCCACCACCGTGCGCAACCGCGAGGACTACAACATCGTCGCGCGGCTCAAGCCGGGCGTCACATTTGCGGCCGCGCAGGCCGAAATGGACGGCCTCACCGCCAGCCTCCGGAACGAGTTTCCCGATGTCTATCCACCGAACGGCGGGCTGACCTTCAGTCTCGTGCCGATCCTCGACGAGGTCGTCGGCGACGTCCGGACGGCGCTTCTCGTGCTTTCCGGCGCGGTCGCCTTCGTGCTCCTCATCGCGTGCGCGAACGTCGCGAACCTCCTGCTCGCGCGCGCGCTCGGCCGGCAGCGCGAGATGGCCGTGCGGTCCGCGCTCGGCGCGAGCCGGCGGCGTCTCGTCTGCCAGTTGATGTCCGAGAGCCTGCTGCTCGCGCTCGCCGGCGGCGCCGTCGGCGTGCTGCTGGCCCTGGCGGGGGTGCGCTGGATCCACGCGATCCAGCCCGAGGACGTTCCTCGGCTCGGCACCATCGCGGTTAACGGGCAGGTGCTGCTGTTCACCTCGGCGGTGAGCGTCCTGTCCGGCCTGTTCTTCGGCCTCGCGCCGGCGGCGGGGCTGTCGAGGCTCGACGTGCACGGCCGGTTGAAGGACGCCGGCCGCGGATCGTCGGGCGCGGGGGCCGTCTGGAGCCGCCGGCACAGCCTGCGCCGCCTCCTCGTCGTGGCGGAGCTCGCGCTCGCCGTCGTCCTGCTCATCGGAGCGGGTCTGCTCATCCGCAGCTTTGCGAACGTGCAGCGGGTGCCGGGGGGATTCACCGCGGACGGCGTGCTCACGTTCGAGCTGGCGCTCATGGGCCCCCGGTACCCCGACAGCCCGTCCGTGCAGAACGCGTACAAAGACTTCTGGGAGCGGATCGCCCGGGTGCCCGGCGTCGTGTCCGCCGGCGGCGTCACGCCGCTTCCCCTCAGCCACTTCTTCGCGTGGGGCCCGATCCAGGTCGAGGGCCGCATCCCGCCGGCCGGCGAGCGCTTCATCAACGCCGATCAGCGCGTCGCCACGACACGCTACTTCGACACGCTCGAGATCCCGCTGGTCGAGGGACGCCTGTTCACCGACCAGGACCTGCCTTCGACCGAACGGGTCGTCATCGTGGACGACCACATGGCGCAACAGTTGTGGCCTGGTGAGTCGCCCGTCGGCAGGCGGATCCGCTTCGGCGACCAGGCGACGAGTGCCTCCTGGGAAACGGTCGTTGGCGTCGTGCGCCGCGTGAAGCAGTACGGGCTCGACGCCGACGCCCGCATCGCGCTCTACCGGCCGCATACCCAGCAGCCCGCCCGGTCGCTCTTCGTCACCATCCGGTCCGGGGGCGATCCGGCGAGCCTGGCGGGCCCGGTTCGTGACGTCGTGCGCGCGATCGACCCGGAGCTGCCGATCTTCCGGATGAAGACCATGCGCGCGCGCGTCGACGAATCGCTGGCGCGGCGCCGGTTCCTGACGACGCTGCTCTCGCTCTTCGCGGGCGTGGCCGCCGTCCTCGCGGTCATCGGCATTTACGGCGTCATCTCCTATCTCGTCTCCCAAGGCACGCGCGAACTGGGGATTCGGATCGCCCTCGGCGCCACGCCCGGCGCGATTCGAGGTCACGTGCTGAGACACGGACTCGTCGTCGGCGCCGCCGGCGTCGGCGCCGGTCTCGGCGCGGCGCTCGGGCTGACCCGCGTCCTCGGCAGCCTGCTCTTCGGCATCGAGCCGACCGACCCCGCGACCTTCGCCGCGATCGCCGCCGCCCTGCTGGCCGTGGCCCTCGCGGCGAGCGCCGTCCCGGCGCGGCGCGCCGCGCGAACCGATCCGGTCGTGGCCCTCAGGAGCGAGTAACCACGTATCATGGTATGATTCATACCATGACTACTACCATGGATGCGGCCGGGCGTCTCGTGATCCCGCGCGAGATTCGCCGCGAGGCGGGCCTCGAGCCGGGCGTGCCGCTCGAGGTGCGGTGGCGGGAGGGCGTCGTCGAAATCGAGCCGCTGCCGCTCGCCGTCACGCTGCGCCGCGAGGGGCGCCTGCTCGTCGCCTCGCCGAGCGATGCGGTCGGGACGCTCGGCACGCGCACGGTCGAGCGTGCCCGGGCCCGGATCCGCGGCCGCACCGGCCGGCGCTGATGGCGGCTGTCTTTTCGCTGGACTCGAGCTGCATGGTGGCGGCCGTGTGCGCCTGGCACGAACGCCACGCCGCGACGGCGGCTGCGATTGAAGCGCGTCTCGATCGCGGCGATCGATTGACCGTCGCCGCGCACGCCGTCGTCGAAACCTATGCCGTGTTGAGCCGGCTGCCGTCGCCGCACCGGCTCGCGCCGGCCGACGCCTGGGCGCTCGTCCGGGCCAACTTCGTGGAATCGGCGACGCTGGCGACCCTGCCGGTTTCGGCGCACGTCCGGCTGCTCGATCGGCTTTCGGCAGCGGGCATCGGCGGCGGCCGGAGTTACGACGCGCTGATCGCCGCGACCGCGGCGCATGCGAAGGCCGGTGAACTGCTGACGCTGAACCCCCGGCACTTCGACGCCGCGTCGGCCGGCGTCGCCATCGTCGAGCCTGCGGAGGCCTGAAGACACCGTCCCACGAGCGGCTGGGCTTCGGCGGCGAGGGTTCCTCCGCGGTCGATGCGGACTATGCCGCGCGTCGAGGAGGCTCGATCGCTGCCTGCGGGCCCTCCCGGTTCTGATTCAGCCCTGGTGGGCCCGGCACGCAGGTTGCATCGTCTCGATTATCTCGGACGCCGTCGCCATCGCAGGAGCCCGCCCCATGCCACGCCAGTGGATTACGGTCGACGGAAATGAAGCCGCCGCCCTCGTCGCCCACCGGACGAACGAGGTCATCGCCCTCTACCCCATCACGCCGTCCTCGTCGATGGGCGAGCTCTCCGACGAGTGGTCGGCGAAGGGCCGGACGAACATCTGGGGCCAGGTGCCGGCCATCGTCGAGATGCAGTCGGAAGCCGGCGTCGCGGGCGCCGTCCACGGCGCGCTCCAGGCCGGATCGCTGACGACGACGTTCACGGCGAGCCAGGGCCTGCTGCTGATGATCCCGAACTTGTACAAGATCGCGGGCGAGCTGACGTCGTTCGCGATGCACGTCTCGGCGCGCACCGTCGCCACGCACGCGCTCTCGATCTTCGGCGATCACTCCGACGTCATGGCCTGCCGGCAGACCGGCTTCGCGATGCTCGCGTCGGCGTCGGTTCAGGAGGCGCACGACTTCGCGCTCGTCGCGCAGGCCGCGACGCTTCGCAGCCGCGTGCCGTTCCTGCACTTCTTCGACGGGTTCCGGACGTCGCACGAGGTCAACAAGATCGAGGCGCTCGCCGACGACGACCTCCGCGCGATGCTGCCCGACGACCTGCTGGCGCCGCATCGCCGCCGCGCGCTCTCGCCCGAGGCGCCGGTCATCCGCGGCACGGCGCAGAACCCGGACGTGTTCTTTCAGGCGCGCGAGGCCTGCAACCCGTTCTACGCCGCGTGCCCCGGCATCGTGCAGGACACGATGGACGACTTCGCGCGTCTCACGGGCCGGCAGTATCGCCTGTTCGACTACGCCGGCCACCCCGATCCCGACCGGGTCATCGTCATCATCGGGTCCGGGGGCGAGACCGTCGCCGAGACGGTCGCCTGGCTCGTCGCGCGTGGCGAGCGGGTGGGCGTGCTCCGAGTCCGGCTGTACCGGCCGTTCGCGGGCGACGTCCTCGCGGGCGTGCTGCCGCCGACCACCCGCACGATCGCGGTGCTCGATCGCACCAAGGAACCGGGCTCGGTCGGCGAGCCGCTCTACCAGGACGTCGTCGCGTCGCTTGCCGAGGCGCGGGCGAGCGGCGCGGTGGACGAGTCGTTCACGCCCCGGGTGATCGGCGGCCGCTACGGGCTGGCATCGAAGGAGTTCACGCCGGCGATGGTGAAGGCCGTGTTCGACGAGGCCGCCAAGGCGCGGCCGAAGGCCCACTTCACGGTCGGCATCGTGGACGACGTCACGCGGCAGTCGCTGGTTGTGGACGAGGACTTCGACCTGGACGCCACGCGGCCCGACGTCGTGCGCGCGGTGTTCTTCGGCCTCGGCGCCGACGGCACGGTCGGCGCGAACAAGAACTCGATCAAGATTATCGGCGAGGAGACGGGCAACCACGCGCAGGGCTTCTTCGTGTACGACTCGAAGAAGTCGGGCGCCATGACCATCTCGCACCTGCGATTCGGCCCGAGGCCCATCCGGTCGCCGTACCTCATCCGCCGCGCGACGTTCGTGGCCTGTCACCAGTTCGACTTCCTCGACCGCTACGACGTGCTGGACCTGGCCGAGCCGGGCGGGATCGTGCTGCTCAACGCCCCGTTTGCCCCCGACGAGCTCTGGGATCGTCTGCCCGCCGAAGTGCAGGGCGCGATCCTCGAGAAAGGGCTCGAGGTGTACACGATCGACGCGTCGAAGGTGGCGCGCGATGTCGGCATGGGGACGCGGATCAACACGATCATGCAGACGTGCTTCTTCGCGATCTCCCGCGTGCTGCCGCGTGAGGAGGCCATCGATCGGATCAAGCAGGCCATTCGCAAGACCTACGGCAAGCGGGGCGAGCACGTCGTCCAGGCCAACTTCGCGGCCGTGGAAGGTACGCTCGCCAACCTGCACCGGATCGCGGTGCCGGAGGCCGTCACGGCGACGCGGAGCCGGCCGCCCGCGGTCGCGGCCGAGGCGCCCGACTTCGTGCGGCGCGTGACGGCCGTGATGCTGGCCAACCAGGGCGACCGGCTGCCGGTGAGCGCGTTTCCGGTGGACGGCACGTGGCCGGTGGGCACGGCGAAGTGGGAGAAGCGGAACATCGCGCCCGACATCCCGGTGTGGGACGAGGCCTTGTGCATCCAGTGCAACAAGTGCGCGATGGTGTGCCCGCACGCCGCGATCCGCGCGAAGGTCTACAGCCCCGACGCGCTCGCCGACCGGCCGCCGACCTTCAAAGCGATCGATTTCAAGGGCGCCGAGCACGCCGGCATGACGTACACGATTCAGGTCGCGCCCGAGGACTGCACCGGCTGCACGCTCTGCGCGGTCGTCTGCCCCGCCAAGGACAAGGCCAACCCGCGCCACCGGGCGCTCGACATGCACCCGCAGCGGCCGCTCCGCGACCCCGAACGCGAGAACTACGCGTTCTTCCTCGACCTTCCGGAAGTGGACCGGGCCACCGTCAAGCCCGACATCAAGCACGTGCAGTTCCTCGAGCCGCTGTTCGAGTACTCGGGCGCGTGCTCGGGCTGCGGCGAGACGCCGTACCTCAAGCTGCTGACCCAGCTCTTCGGCGACCGCGCGCTCGTTGCGAATGCGACCGGCTGCTCGTCGATCTACGGCGGCAACCTGCCGACGACGCCGTGGACGGCCAACCGCGACGGGCGCGGGCCGGCCTGGTCGAACTCGCTCTTCGAGGACAACGCGGAGTTCGGCCTGGGCATCCGGCTGGCCGTGGACCAGCAGGCCGAGCTGGCCCGGTCGCTCGTCCGCTCGCTCGCCGCCCGGGGCATCGTCGGCGAGGGGCTCGCGGCGGCGCTCGTCGAGTCCGATCAGTGCACCGAAGCCGGTCTCGCCGTGGTGCGGGCGCGCGTCGGTGAGCTGCGCGCCGCGCTGGCCGGCCGGGAGGACGGCGACGCGGCGCGCCTGTCGATGCTGGCCGATTACCTCGTCACGAGGAGCGTGTGGATCGTCGGCGGCGACGGCTGGGCGTACGACATCGGGTTCGGCGGGCTCGACCACGTGCTGTCGCTCGGTCGCAACGTCAACATCCTCGTGCTCGACACGGAGGTGTACTCGAACACGGGCGGGCAGCAGTCGAAGGCGACGCCGCTCGGCGCCGCGGCCAAGTTCGCGGCGGCGGGCAAGGCGACGGCCAAGAAGGACCTGGGCATGATGGCGATGGCGTACGGCAGCGCGTACGTCGCGCGGGTGGCGTTCGGCGCGCGCGACGCGCAGACGGTCAAGGCGTTCGTGGAAGCCGAGTCGTACCCCGGGACGTCGCTCATCATCGCCTACAGCCACTGCATCGCGCACGGGTACGACATGGCCGACGGCCTGTCGCAGCAGAAGCTGGCGGTGGACTCGGGGCACTGGCCGCTCTTCCGCTTCGACCCGCGCCGGCAGGCAGCCGGTGAGCCCGCGCTCGCGCTCGACTCGGGGGCGCCCAAGGTGCCGCTCGGGAAGTACGTCCGGAATGAATCGCGCTACCGGATGGTGGAGCAGGCGAACCCGGAGCGGTTCAAGGCGCTGCTCGAGGCGGCGCAGGTTGTCGTTGACGAGCGGCACGCGCGCTATGAGGCCATGGCGCGCAGAAGCGACGCCTAAGGCGCAAGGAGGGCGGCGATGGATCTCACGACCACGTACCTGGGCCTCGCACTCGACCACCCGCTGATGCCGGGCGCGTCGCCGCTGGTCGACGACCTCGACACCGTCCGGGAGCTCGAAGATGCCGGGGCCTCGGCCATCGTCATGCACTCGCTGTTCGAGGAGCAACTCGACGCGGAGGCGCTCGGGCGGGAGGCCTTCGTCGAGGCCCACGAGTACTCGCACGGCGAGGCGCTCTCCTACTTTCCGCGGCCGGCCGACTACCACCTGGGGCCCGGCCGGTACCTGGAGCAGGTGCGCGCCATCAAGGCAGCCGTGGGCGTGCCCGTGATCGGGTCGCTCAACGGCACGACGGCCGAGGGGTGGCTGAGCTACGCGTCGCTCATCCAGGAGGCCGGTGCCGACGCGTTGGAGCTGAACTTTTACTACGTCGCGACCGATCCGGAAGAGAGCG
>Ga0326597_10001212_pt1 | contig 42318 bp, 42 predicted proteins | sample RVTome_12_FD_203789 | JGI IMG/M metagenome (GOLD analysis project Ga0326597, IMG submission 203789) | Soil microbial communities from uranium-contaminated site in the Upper Colorado River Basin, Wyoming, United States - RVT100D185 | ecosystem: Environmental > Terrestrial > Soil > Contaminated >... | reverse complement strand
TCTAACGATGGTCTGAGGGAAAGGGGAGTGCAGAGGGGCCGAGCCCCTCTGCCGGGGGTCTGGGGGTGTCCCCCAGATCCCCCAACTCCCCTGGGCGGGTGGGTGGGAAGGCAAGACATCCGCCTTTGAGCAACCCGCGGGGAGCTCCGGAACGCTCCCAACGGCGAATCGCCTCCGGCGACAGGTGAACCCATCCATCCAAACAGGTCCGTCCGTCATGCCGCTGCCTCCCGCACGATCTGCGCGATGCGGCGCGCGGCATCGGGGCGCGCGAGGCGGCGCGCTGCCGCCGCCATGGCGAGGCGCCTCGGCTCGTCTGCGAGCAGCTCGCGCACGACGTCAGCGAGCCGGTCGAGCCTGTCGTCTTCGAGCACGACCGCCGCGCCCTGCTCTTCGAGGTAGCGGGCGTTCGGGGTCTGGTCCCAGCCTTCATAGACGCCGGGGACGAGCACCGCCGGCAGGCCGGCGGCGGGCAGCTCGCCCAGCGTCGACGCGCCGGCGCGCATGACGGCGAGGTCGGCGGCGGCCATCGCGCCGGCCATGTCATCCATGTACGCCGAGACGTGGTAGCGCCGCTGCTGCCCGTCCGGAAGCGAGGCGCGCCGCTCGAGCAGCGCCGCCTCGTCCGCGGCGCCAGTCTGGTGGACGACGCGACAGACCGCGAGCAGCGCTTCGAGCTGTCCGGCGACCGCGTTGTTGAGGCGGCGCGCGCCCTGGCTGGCGCCCGTCACGAGCAGCACCGGCTCATCGAGCGGCAGGCCGAGTTTCTGCCGCGCCTGGTCTCGATTGGCCGTCCAGAACGCCGCGCGCACGGGGTAGCCGGCCGCCTCGGCCTTGCCGGCGGGCAGCTCGGCCAGCGAGCGCTCGGTCGTGGTAGCAATACGCGTCGCCAGGCGCGCGAGCAGGCGGACAGCCCAGCCGGGACGCACGTCCGGGAGGTAGACGACCAGCGGGCGGCGGCGGGCTCGCGCGGCGAGGCCGACCGGCACGCTGGCGTAACCGCCGGTGGCGAAGACGGCGTCGGGCCGGAAGCGGCCGAGCAGCCGCCAGGCCTGCGCGCTGCCGAGGAGCAGGTTCGCGATGCCGCGCGCGAAGCCGACCGGAGAACGAACGCGCAGCGGGCCCGCGCGGACGGCCTCGAAGCGCAGGCCGGACGGGCCGACGATCTGCTCGTCCATCCGCCCGCGCACGCCGATGTAAAGCAGCTCAGGCGGGCCCTCGGGCCCCGCCTCGCGGCGGAGCGCTTCGGCCACCGCCAGCGCGGGGTAGATGTGCCCTCCTGTGCCGCCTCCGGAGAGGACCACCTTCACCTCGCTCCTCGTCGCCCGGCAGGCTGCGGGCGTCTGGACAGGCCGTCCTTGCGTTCGACGGCGGGCTCGGCGTCGGCCCGCCGCGAGATGCTGAGCAGGATGCCGACGGCGGCCAGCAGCGCGGCGAGCGCCGACCCGCCGTAGCTGAGGAAGGGCATCGGGATGCCGGTCATCGGGATCGCGCGGGTAATGCCGCCGACGTTGATCAGCGCCTGATAGGCGATCCAGCAGACGATGCCCGTCGCCAGCAGCGCGCCGAAGTCGTCGCGCGCCCGCACGATGACGCGGAAGCCGCGGTAGACGAGCACCGCGAAGAGGACGATGACGCCCAGCGCGCCGATGAAGCCCAGCTCTTCGCCGACGATGGCGAAGACGCCGTCGGTGTGGGAGCTGGGCACGTAGAAGAACTTCTGCCGGCTGGCGCCCAGCCCGAGCCCGCCGATGCCGCCGCTGCCCAGCGCGATCAGGAGCTGGAGGGTGTGGAAGCCGACGCCGCCCGGGTCGTCCTCCGCGCCGAGGAAGGCGAGGATGCGGTCGGCCCGGTAGCCGGAGGTCAGGATGAGCATCATCGCCGCGACGCCGCCGATGCCGACCAGCGCCCCGAGGTGCGTCAGCGAGGCGCCCGCGATGAAGAAGAGCGTCACGGTGGTCAGCACCAGCACCGCGGCCGTGCCGGTGTCCGGCTCGAGGAGGACGAGGCCCGCCACAAGGCCCACCATCGTCACGAAGGGCACGAAGCCCATCGCGAAGCTCTGGATGTGCGTCGTTCCCTTGCCCGCCAGCCACGCCGAGACGTAGATGATGAGCGCGAGCTTGGCGAACTCGCTCGGCTGGAGCGGCGGCAGCGGCCCGAGCGCGATCCAGCGGTGCGCGCCGCCGCGTTCGATGCCGAAGCCGGGCACCAGCACGGCGACGAGCAGCACGATGGCGGCCAGCATGAGCAGCGGGCTGATCGAGCGCAGCCAGCGGTAGTCGATGCGCATCAGCGTCAGCAGCAGTCCGACGCCGATCACGGCCCAGATCGCCTGCCGCGCCACGAAATAGTTGGCGTCGTTGAACGTCTGCAGGCCCACAGCGAAGCTGGCGCTGTAGACGATGAGCAGCCCCAGCACGACCAGCCCCAGGACGAGGCCCAGGATCAGGTAGTCCGGCTGTCCGGCGCTTACCCGACGCGTCTCGGCGACCGCGATAGCTGGTTCCCTCCCTTGGCGGCAAGACTGCGCACGATGCGGCGGAAGTCCTCGCCTCGCTCCTCAAAGTTGGCGTAGGCGTCGTAGCTGGCGCAGGCGGGCGAGAGCAGCACCACGTCGCCCTTCTGCGCGTGCAGGTTGGCGGCCTCCACCGCCTCGTCCAGCGTCTCGACGCGCTCGATCGGCAGCTCGCGTCCCGACTGGCCGCTGGCGTAGCTGAGCGCCTCGTCGAGCAGCGAGGCGGCCTCGCCGAAGCAGACGACGGCGCGGCAGCGCTCGACGGCTTCCTGCGCCAGGTCCTCCATCGGCAGGTGCTTCTCGCGCCCGCCGAGGAGCAGGACGACCGGCTCCTGGTAGGAGCGCAGGCCGGCCTGCGCGCGCTCCGGCGTCGTCGCGATGCTGTCGTTGTAGTAGTCGACGCCGGCGACCGTGCCGACGAACTCCAGGCGGTGGGGCACCGGCTGGAACTCGCGGATGGCGCGCGCGACGGCGTCCGACTCCAGGCCGGCGCTGCACGCGATCGCGATCGCGGCGAGGACGTTCTCGATGTTGTGGGCGCCGCGCAGCGGCACGTCGTCGACGGCGAGGAGCTTCGTCTCGACGGAGCCCTGGCGCCAGATCAGCGACTCTTCGCGCAGATAGGCGGCGGCGTCGCCGTTCGGGACGCGGTGGCTGCTGAACCAGACGATGCGCGCCGGCGTCTCGGTGGCGAAGGCGCAGGTCACCTCGTCGTCGAGGTTGAGCACCGCGATGTCGCCGCGCTGCTGCCCCTGCAGGATGCGCAGCTTCAGGCCGATGTACTCCTCCCACTCGTAGCGGTCGAGGTGGTTGGGCGTGACGTTGAGGACGCAGGCGATGTGCGGGCTGCGTCCGGCCGTCTCAAGCTGGGTGTGGCTCATCTCCAACACCACCGAGGTCTCGGGGGTGATACGCTCCAGCAGGCCGAGCAGCCCGACGCCGATGTTGCCGCCGACGACGTGCTTGCGCCCTGCCGCCGTGAACATCGCCCCGACCAGCGCCGTTGTCGTCGTCTTGCCGCTGCTGCCCGTAATGCCGATGACGATGCCGGGGCAGCGCTCCAGAAAGAGGCGCGTCATCGAGCTGATCGGGACGCCGCGCTCGCGCGCCGCCTCGACGGCGGGCAGCGTCAGCGGGACGCCCTGGGAGACCATCAGGAGATCGGCGGAGACCGCGTCGTCGACCCGGTTCCCGCCGAGCGAGAACCGCACCGGCAGGCCTTCTAGCTCAGTGATGCGGGTGGAGAGCTCTTCCGGAGACCTTGAATCAGAGACGGTGACGGTGGCGCCGTGAGCCGCCAGGTAACGCACCACGTCGACCCCCTCGATGCCCAGCCCGAGGACGGTCACATTCGTTCCCACCAGGAGCTCTCGATCACCTGTCATAGCACTTTCACACTAATCTGTCAAGACCAGGGCCACGCCCAACAGCGCGCCGGCGATGCCGACGAGCCAAAATCGCGTCACCACCTGCGGCTCGGCCCAGCCGGCCAGCTCGAAGTGGTGGTGCAGCGGCGCCATCTTGAAGACGCGCCGGCCGGTGAGCTGGAACGAGCCGATCTGGACGATGTCCGAGACCGCCTCCGCGACGAAGACGACGCCGATCACGGGCAGCACCAGCCACCAGCCGGTCATCAGCGCGACGGCGGCGAGGCCCGCGCCCAGCGCCAACGCGCCGGTCTCGCCCATGAAGACGCGCGCCGGGTGGCCGTTGTGCCAGAGGAAGCCGGTCAGCGCCCCGGCGACGGTGAAGCAAAAGGTCGCCAGATAGGTCTGCCCCTGCAGCCCCGCGATCACGCCGAACGCGCCGTAAGCGAACAGCATCAGCCCCGCCAGCAGCCCGTCGAGGCCGTCCGTGATTGCGGCAGCACTCGTCGTGCCGGCGACGACGGCGATCGAGGCGAGGACGACGGCGGCGGCGCTCCAGTGGTACTGGCCGTAGTGCGGCACGTTCACGTGCTCCACCTCGAGCGGGTAGTAGACGAGCAGTCCCGCGATCAGCCCGATGACCGCCCCCACGAGCGCCTTGACGACCAACCCGCCGCGCTCGTGCCCGCCGATGCGCTCGCGCCCCTGGAGCGTCAGCAGGTCGTCGGCGAAGCCGACGGCGCCGGCGAGCGCCATCACGCCCAGCGGCAGCAGCACGGAACCCCGGCCGAACAGGTTCGCCGGCACCGTGACCGCCGCGATCGTGCCGAGCAGCAGCAGCCCGCCCATCGTCGGCGTGCCGGCCTTGGCCTGGTGCGACGCCGGGCCTTCGTCGCTGATCGCCTTGCCCACGCCGAGCCGGCGCAGCAGGTCGATAAACGGCCCGCCCGCCAGAAGCGCGACTGCGGACGCCGCGGAGCCGATTACCAGCGCGCGAACCATCTCACTCCTTCAGCACGTCCAGCAGCGTCTCGAACGCCATCGCGCGCGAGGCCTTGAGCAGTACGACATCGTCCGGTCGCAGGTCCGCCGCGACCGCCGCCGCGGCCCGCTCCTTCGAGGGCCAGTGATGCACGTCGCCGTGGCCTCCCTCGCGCGCGGCGCCGGCGATGAGCTGTGCTTCCTCGCCCACGGCGTGAATGATGTCGGCCGTCTCGGCGGCGCGGCGCCCCATGGCCAGGTGGCCTTCTCGAGAAGCCGCGCCCAGCTCCGCCATGTCGCCGAGCAGCGCGATGCGGCGGCCCGGGATCTCGGCGAGCAGGTCGAGCGCGGCCGCCATCGAGGCCGGGCTGGCGTTGTACGTGTCGTCGAGGATGGTCGCGCCGTTCCGGCCGCGGTGGACCTGGAGGCGCAGCGGCACCTGGGCCGCCGCCAGGGCCGCCGCCACTTCAGCAAGCGGCATGCCGTCGGCGAGGCCGACGGCCGCGGCGGCGAGCGCGTTCGAGACGATGTGCCGTCCCGGCAGGCGTGTCGCGACGCGCTCGCTCCCACCCCGCCAGTGCAGCACGAACGAGACGCCCTCGAGCCCGCGGCTCTCGATGTCAGTCGCGCGAACGTCGGCGCCCTCGGAGGCGCCGTAGGCCAGCACCTGCGCGCGGGTACGGCCGGCCATCGTCATCACGAGCGGGTCGTCGGCGTTGAGGATGGCGTAGCCCTGCGGGGGCAGGCTCTCGACCAGCTCCGCTTTTGCGGCGGCGATCGCCTCCATGCTGCCGAGCCGCTCGAGGTGCGACGGCCCGACGTTCGTGACGACGCCCACCTCCGGCCGGGCGATCTCGCACAGCGTGCGGATCTCGCCCAGGGCGTACATGCCCATCTCCAGCACGGCCCGCTGGTGGCGCTGCGTCAGCCGCAGCAGCGTCAGCGGCAGACCGATCTCGTTGTTGTAGTTCGCCTCGTTTTTCAGCACGCGGTAGCGCGCGCCGAGCACCGCCGCGACGATCTCCTTCGTCGTCGTCTTGCCCACGCTGCCCGTGACGCCGATCACGCGCGCGTGGCGCCGGTCGCGCCGGCCGGCCGCCAGCCGCTGGAGCGCGGCCAGCGTGTCATCGACGGCGAAGACGGCGACCCCGTCCGGCACCTCCGGCGAGAGCTCGCGCACGAGCAGGCCGCCCGCCCCCGCCGCGACGGCGTCGAGGACGAACTCCTGGCCGTCGCGGCGCTCACCGGGCAGCGCGACGAAGAGGTCGCCCCGGCGCACCTGCCGCGAGTCGACGACGACGCGCCGCAGGCGCTCGCCGCCGGTCGCGCGGTGGCTGCGCAGCAGCGAGCCCAGGCTCTCGATGATCTCCCTGGTCCCGATCATGGCAGGCTACTGGCCGGCCACCAGCGCGGCGTCCGGCCGGACGCCCAGGTAGGTGAGCATCGACGGCGCCAGGTCGCGGAAGACCGGCGCGGCGACCACGCCGCCAAGCGAGCTGTCCTTGGGCCCATCGATTGTAATCAGCATGACGAAGCGCGGGTCCTCCACGGGCGCGAACCCGACGAAGGAGGCGATGGTGTCGGCGCGGTCCGGGAACGTGGTGGTGCCGGTCTTCCCGCCCACGGAGTAGCCCTTGACGCGGGCCAGGTGGCTGGGCATGCCGTCGACGACGGCGTGCATCATCTCGACCAGCGTGCGGGAGGTCTCCTCAGACACGGCCCGGCGGACCACCACCGGCTCGTAGATCCGGCGGCCCTCGGGGCCCGCCACCTCCTTCACCACGTAGGGTCGCATGAGGAGACCGCCGTTGACAAGGGCGGAGACCGCCGTGACCATCTGCACCGGCGAGACGGAGATGCCCTGCCCGAAGCTGTTCGTGGCCAGGTCGATCGGGTACCAGGTGGCCTCCTGGTTGGTGCGGACGATGCCCGCCGGGTCGCCGCCCAGGCCGATACCGCTCGGCTCGCCGAAGCCGAAGCGCGCCACGTAGTCGTAGAAGCGCACGGCGCCGAGCTGATCGCTCAGCCAGACCGCCCCCGTATTGAGGCTGAACTGCAGCAGCTCGACCATGGTCGTCGCGCCGTGCGCGCTGAAGTCCCAGTTCTTGATCGTCTCGCCACCATCGATTTCCGCGATGCCGTCGTCGTTGTACGTCGTGCCGGGCGAGACGAGGCCGAGGTCGACCGCGGCCGCCATCGTGATCGTCTTCATCACGGAGCCGGGCGAGTAGATGTCGGTCACGGCCCGGTTGCGGAAGAGATCGACCTGCGATTCGTCCCCGAGGTTCAGCTTGCTGAGCTGGAAGCTGGGCCGGCTCGCGACGGCGATGACCTCGCCGGTCCTGGGGTCCATCACGATGATGTTGCCACCCGCCGCGCCGTGGGCTTTGATCGCGGCGTCGAGATGCTGCTCCACCAGGCGCTGAATGTAGCGGTCGATCGTGAGCGTGACGTCGCCGCCAGGACGAGGGTCGTCGCCCAGCCTGCGGCCGAACGGGATCTTGTTGCCCAGCGCGTCGCGCTCGAAGTAGACCGTGCCCGGCACGCCGCCCAGCTCGGTGTCGAAGTCGGCTTCGACGCCGGCGAGGCCGATCTCGTCGCGGCCGATGAAGCCGAGGAGCGCCGAGGCGAGGTCGCCTTCAGGGTAGAAGCGACGGCTGATGCTCACGGTCTTCACCCCCGGCGGCGCCGACTGGGCGATCTGGAGGCCGGCCTGGGCGTCGACGGAGCGCGCTGCCAGGTAGTCGCCCTGCGCCTGCGAGCGCACCGCGGCGATCAGCTCCGCCGGCTCGCGGCCGAGCAGGGGCGCCAGCACCGAGGCGCCCTGGAGCGCCGCGCCGTCGTCCTTCCATGTCCGCGGGTCGACATAGATATCGAAGGCGCCGATCGTCGTCGCCAGCGGGAAACCGTTGCGGTCCAGGATCGCGCCGCGCGGCGCGCGGACGGTCGCCTGGTGCAGGTGCTCGTCCTCGGCCTGCTGGGCATAATAGGCGTGGTCGACGATCTGCACCTGGACGAGGCGCAGGACGACGCCTCCGGTGGCCAGCGCGAGGGCCAGCACCAGCACGGACAAACGCCAGTTCGGGCGATGGGTGCGCCGGGCCATCCTCTATCCTCTCCGGCGACCCGGTGCGGGTCGGTCGCTACTGCGGTCTAGCGGAACGGCACAAGGTCCAGCAGGCCGTCCCACCACGCGGACCCGTCCGAGCTACCATCTTCCCCGGCCTCTCTCTCCGCGGCCGGCGCGAAGCGGCTCGGCAGCCGGTCCTCCTCCGCGCCGGGCCAGGGCACGTTCACCTCGATCGTCTCCTGCGCCCTGGGCGGCCCCAGCCCGAGCCGCCGCGCCTCCCGGTCGATGCGCTCGAGCGACGAGAGCGCAGCGACGTCCGCCTCCAGGCCCCGCACCGAAGCCTCCAACTCCAATCGGCGCTGCTCCAAACGGTGGATGGCGAAACCAGCCGTCGTCGCCTCCGAAGTTTGCACGATCTGGAGCAGGCCGATGACGACGATCGCCGCGCCGGCGATCAGCAGCAGGGGTACCAGTCGTAGCTGCGGCGGGGCCTTGGCGCCGGAGCGAGCGATGGACCGGTTGACGACGGCCACTCTCATTCACGTCCCTAGGCCGCCACCGTCGGCAGCCGCTCGGCGACGCGCAGGCGCGCGCTCCGGCTGCGCGGGTTCGCGGCCACTTCGTCCGGCGAGGGGCGCACGGCGCCGCGGCTGACCGGCCGCAGGCCCGCCTTGTGGCCGCACGTACAGGCCGGCTGCCGCGGCGGGCAGATGCAGTCGCGCGACTCCCGCCGCACGAACTCCTTTACCAGCCTGTCTTCCAATGAGTGGTAGCTGAGCACCGCCAGCCGGCCAAGGTCGCCAAGGAGGCCGTAGGCCTGAGGGAGCGCAGCATCCAGGCTGAGGAGTTCCTGGTTGACCGCGATCCGAAGGGCCTGAAACGTCCTGGTGGCGGGGTGGGATTGGCGTCGAGCCCTTCCGCCTACGGCCTCCTCGACCACCTTGGCCAGCTCTGTCGTCGTGCGGAGTGGCCGCCGCTCGACGATGCGCCGGGCGATGCGCCGCGACCGCGGCTCCTCGCCGAAGCGATAGATGATGTCCGCCAGCTCGTCTTCCCGGTATTCGTTGACGATCTGCGCCGCCGTCAGCGGCTGGCGCGGGCTGAAGCGCATGTCCAGCGGTCCCTCGCGCAGGAAGCTGAAGCCGCGCTCGGCGCGGTCGACCTGCAGCGACGAGAGGCCGATGTCCAGCAGCACGCCGTGCACCGGGGCGAAGCCGCGCTCGCGGCAGATGCGGCCCAGCTCCGCGAAGTCGCCTTCGACCAGTCGCACGTCGTCGCCGTAGGGCTCGAGGCGCTTGCGAGCCACATCGAGCGCGTCAGGGTCCTTGTCGATGCCCAGCAGCGCGCCGCCGGGCGAGGCGGCCTCGATAATGGCGATGGCGTGCCCGCCCGCGCCGACGGCGCCGTCGACGTAGCGGCCGCCCGGCCGCACGTTGAGCGCCGCGACGACCTCGCGCACCATCACCGGCACGTGCTCGATCGAGGCGCGCGCGTTCAAGACGAAGCCCCGGACTGCTCCTGCCAGCGTCCGACGGCGGCCATCTCCGCCTCGAACGCCTCGGGGTTCCAGAGCTCCAGCCATTCGCCGGCGCCGGAGACGATAACACTCCCCTCCAGCTTCGCGTAGGCGCGCAGCGGAACGGGGATGAGGATGCGTCCCTGCCGGTCCAGCTCGACGGAGAAGGAGTTGGCGAAGAAGCCGTGCCGCGTCATGCGACCGGCGCGCTCCAGAGCGGGCTCGCGGGTGTAGAGCGCCGCCTGCTGCTGAAAGCTCTCGGCGGTGAAGAGGCGCAGGCAGGGGTCGGGGCCCTGGTTGAGCATCGCGCCCATGGTGAAGAGCTCGCGATAGCGGGGCGGGATCGGCACCCGCCCGCGATCGTCCATCGCGTAGTCGTAGCGACCGAGGAAGTACTGCACTTATCCTCGCTCCTGATGGCGAAGCGCCGCTGGGTCGCCCCCACATAGTTTACCCCACGCCTACCCCGGTTCTCTACTAACCCCCATATCTTACCACTGCTTCCCCAATTGTCAACCCCAATGAGTCGAAATTTTCCCCCGGAATGTCCGCGCCCGGGACTGTGCTATGATGGCCCTGCCATGCCCATTCGAGCAGGCATCCTCACCATCAGCGACAAGGCCTCTCGAGGCGAACGCGTCGATACCAGCGGCGCCGCCATCGCCGAGCTGCTCGCCTCGATCGACGCCTCGGTCGCCCGCTCCGAGGTGGTGCCGGACGAGCACGAGCGCATCGTCGCCACCCTGCGCGACTGGGCCGACTCCGACGCGCTGGACGTCATCGTCACCACCGGCGGCACCGGCCTCGGCCCGCGCGACGTGACGCCCGAGGCCACCTCCGAGGCGATCGAGCGGCCGGTGCCCGGCCTTACCGAGCTGATGCGCGCCGCCGGGGTCCGCCACACGCCGATGGCCGCACTCTCGCGAAGCGTCGCCGGGGTGCGCGGGCGCTGCCTCATCGTGAACCTGCCGGGCAGCCCGCGCGGCGTCCGCGAGAACCTGAGCGCGGTCATCGACCTGCTGCCGCACGCCGTCGAGCTGCTGCGCGGCCGCGTGACCGAGCACTCGACGCCCACCCCCCAGCCCTAGTCGATGCGCATCGACATCATCACCCTCTTCCCGGAGATGTTCCGCGGGCCGTTCGACGCGAGCATCGTCGCGCGCGCCCGCGAGCAGGGCATCGTGCGCATCGAGCTGCACCACCTGCGCGACTGGGGCGAAGGGCGCCACAACACCGTCGACGACGCGCCCTACGGCGGCGGCGCGGGCATGGTGCTCAAGCCCGCGCCCGTCTTCGCCGCGGTCGAGGCGGTGCGCGCGCTGGACGCGGAGCCGGGGCGCGTTGTGCTGCTCACGCCGCAGGGCCGCCTGCTCACACAGCCGATCGTGAACGAGCTGGCCGCGCTGCCGCGGCTCACGCTCCTCTGCGGCCATTACGAGGGCGTCGATGAGCGGATACGCGAGCACCTCGTCGACGACGAGATCAGCCTCGGCGACTACGTCCTCTCGGGCGGCGAGCTGGCGGCGATGGTGCTCGTCGATGCCGTCGTGCGGCTGCTGCCGGGCGCCCTCGGCGGCGAGACGTCGCTCCAGGAGGAGTCGCACGCGCAGGGCCTGCTCGAGTACCCGCAGTACACCCGTCCGGCCGACTTCCGGGGCTGGCCGGTGCCGGAAGTCCTCCTTTCCGGCAACCACCCTGAGATCGACCGCTGGCGCCGGCAGCAGAGCCTGCTGCGCACGCGCCGGCGGCGCCCCGACCTGCTGGTGCGCGCCGGCCTCTCGGACGAGGAGCGGTCGTGGCTGGAGGAGGAGGGGTAGTCGCTGGTCGCTGGTTTTAAGTCTCGGCGGTTACTCCTTGTTTCACCTCGTCGATGGCGCTGACTACGTTGCCGCTCGAGCCTTGAATTCGGCCTTCGTCTTGTCGCGAAGATAGTCGCGAAGGACGAATACTTCGATATTATGGCTTTCGGTCTTGGATGTCAGCATGTACTTCCGGTAGGGCGTACTCTTACTCTTGTCAGTGACTTGTAGAACTCGCCTACGGCCCGCCACATCTTCGACCTCCTCTCCGTCACTTAGCCCGCACTCCCAACACACGATGTAGCGAAGATGCGCGAAAGCGTGATCAAACGCCCTTTCGAGAGCATACTTGAACTCGACAAAAGAAATGCTGTCCTTCGTAAGGTCTTCAACCGCCTTATACGAAACGAGGGCGTCGTACCCAATGCTCGTATCGTAATCGATTATCGTAAACGGAAAGAGCGCTGGATAAATTGTCTTCAATGTGACAAACAGGCCGAATACACCCGCTTCAAGCCGAGGCTCCAAGATGTCGATGCCTCTGAACCTCGCGACCTTCTTCTTAAGAGCTTCGCTTCGGCGACGGTCAAAATCCCTTCTCTCCCTCTCCGCAGTGACTTCTCCCTTGTACTCTCTGGTGAATCGCTCGTACTGGTAGTACTCGGGACTTCCCATGATCTTGTCGGTGAAGATACGGTGAACGGTCTCTTCAACAGCGAGCAGAAGATCGGCCGGAGTGTTGCCTATGTCAGCACGATTAGCTGTTAGTCTGAACTCGTTGCAGGTTACGAACGCGTGGAATTTCGTCTCTAGTCGACGGCGGAGCCTTAGCCGCTCGTTCACGCGTGTTACCGGTATGTGGTCCTTGCACGCGTAGATGCCATAACGTTCCTCAACTTTGTACTGCTCCGGCCTGGCCGCCTTCCCGCGCGGTCGGATCATCGGGTTGTACAGCCTCTTTGCCTCATCACCCTCTAGGTAAAACACGAAATCGATCTTGATAGCCGGGAACCCGTCAACTGGTGCCTGCTTGAAGATCCACCTCTTGACGTAGTAGTCGATCCAATCCGCGGGGTACTGCTGCTTGAGTTTATCGATTTTTGTGTTCTCCGCGGGAAAGACATGAGCGAAGGGCAATTCTTCATCGCCATCTCGGTCCAGACCTCGCAGCGTCAGCGTCTTGTCCTGGTTATCGGTCAGTCCAAATTGCGTCTCGACCGACCCGAATTTCGTAAACCACAAGATGTAGTCGCGAAGAACTTCATGGGCAAAGTCTCTCGTCTGATTCTCGTTGTACCCATGGAGTACGATGCGGGTAAACGTCTCGTTGCCCTGGGGCGCGCGCACTTCATACTCGAATGCCGGTAGGCTGCCCTTTTCCTTCAATTCTCCCAACGGGTCTTCCATGAGGGCGTAGACATAGCATTCACCGCTGTTGCTGAAGACCTCTATCTGCCTGCTGTTGAAGTACGTCTTGGTGCCGTGTCCCTTCTCACCTATGTGAGGGCCTAACTTGTTGCCCAGCTTGTCGTAGACCAGACCGGTGGATCGACCGAGTGCGAAAAAGGCCTTGAGCCGTTCTTCGTTCAGCCCGATTCCATCGTCTTCGAGCTCCAAGACGAGTTCGGCGGGAGTCTTCGTTTTGTCCATTTGCGCGCGTACCGCGAGGTGCGTGGCGCCCCAGTCGATTCCGTTACTGATGCCCTCCCGAATGGCCTCTTTAGGATCCGTGAAGTCCTGAATTGTTTCAACGAACTGGTGGACAGGATCAATTGACGATGTCTCCCGGAGCCTTGGCGTAGATTCGTTCATCTGCTGCCCCCTTTACGCGCGTTCAAGATACATCAGGGCCCCCTGACGATGGAACCTCTCAAAGCCACCAGAGACGCGGCCAGCTTAAGCGCCGTATAGAGCGAACCCGGCCCCACCCTTGCCCGCCCGCCCGCCAGTCGATACGCTGACCGGGCTATGGAGCTGAGCGCCGCCGTCCTCGACCTGAAGCCGAACCCCAACGTCCCGGAATTCGCCCCCGGCGATACCGTCCGCGTCCACGCCAAGGTGGTCGAGGGCAACCGAGAGCGCGTCCAGGTCTTCGAGGGCGTCGTCATCCGCCGCCGCAACTCCGGCTCCAGCACGAACTTCACCGTCCGCCGCATCGCCCACGACGTGGGCGTCGAGCGCACCTTCCCGGTCTACTCGCCTCGCCTGGAGAAGGTCGAGGTGGTCAGGCGGGGCAAGGTGCGCCGGGCCAAGCTCTACTACCTGCGCGGCCGCACCGGCCGGGCCGCTCGGATCAAGGAAGCCACCCGCCAGCGATAGGACAGGCGGCAAGCGGAGCTACCTTTCCCACCCGCCCCGCCCAGGAAGGTAATTGCATCTGGGGGGACCCTTCGCTTCGCTCGAGGGCAGGCACCGCCCAGACCCCCCGACCCACCTGCGCGGGCAGGCAGGAGGCTCCGCCCCTGTACCCCCGGCGACCGGAGTTTTTCAGCAACCCTGCTAGACCGAGCGCTCTCGCGCCTGCTACGCTTATGTCCGCACGCACATCCGGGCGGCGACACGCCGCCCAGCCGGAGGCATCGTGGCGATCCTGCCGATCCGCATGGCCGGCGACCCGGTCCTGCGTCAGAAGGCCAAGAAGGTCAGCACGATCGACGCGTCGGTCCAGAAGCTGATCGACGACATGATCGAGACGATGCGCGACGCCCCCGGCGTCGGCCTCGCCGCGAACCAGATCGGCGTGCCGCTGCGCGTCATCGTCATCGAGGTGCCCGAGGACGACGCGGAGGACCGCGAGACCGGCAACCGGCCCGAGGGCTGGCAGCTCCTGGTGTTGATCAACCCGCAGATCGTCCGCCGCTCCGGCGAACGCCGCCTCGACGAAGGCTGCCTGTCCATCCCGGGCTACAAGGCCATCGTCCCGCGATCGGCCAGCGTCACCGCGAAGGGCCTCGACCGCAACGGCCGCGAGGTGCGCATCAAGGCCGAGAACAACCTCCTTGCCGAGGCGCTGGAGCACGAGATCGACCACGTCAACGGCATGCTCTACATCGACCACCTGGAGAGCCTCGACGAGCTGGTGAAGCTCGAAGAGGTCGCCGCCGAGGCGAGCTCATGAGCGCGCGCAGCCTCTCGCTGCCAGTCGGCGTGCGGGCGCTGCTCGCCACCTCCCGAGAGCTCCTCGGCGAGAACGAAGGCTACCTGGTGGGCGGCACGGTGCGCGACGCCCTGCTCGGACGGCCGCTGGCCGACCTCGACCTCGCCGTCGCCGGAGACGCGCCGGGCTTCGCGCGCGCGCTCGCCGACCGCCTCGGCGGCCACTACGTCCTCCTCGACGCCGAGCGCGGCACCGCGCGCGTCGCGCTGGACGATGGGCTCGTGCGCGTCATCGACGTCGCGCGCCTGCGCGGCGACATCGCAAACGATCTCTCGTTGCGCGACTTCACCATCGATGCCATCGCCACGCGCATCGACGCGCCGGACGTGCTCTGCGATCCCTGCGGCGGCGCGCGCGACCTCGCGCAGCGCACCGTCCGCCTCGTCTCCGAGCAGGCGCTGATCGACGACCCGCTGCGCTTGCTGCGCGCGGTCCGCCTCGCCGTCCAGCTCGACTTCACGATCGCGCCCGACACTGCGAACGCGCTCCGCCGCCACGCCAGCGAGATCGACCGCGCCGCGGCGGAGCGGCAGCGCGATGAGCTCTCGCGCTGCTTCGCGACGCCGCGCGCGGCCCAGGCGCTGCGCCTGCTCGACGGCGTCGGCCTGCTCGAGCGGCTCCTGCCGGAGGTGACCGCCGGCCGTGGCGTCGAGCAGCCGAAGGAGCACCACTGGGACGTCTTCGACCACGCGATCGAGACCGTCGCCGCGCTCGACTGGATGCTGGCGGACGGGCCGCCGCAGGCCGGGCGCGAGGCCGCGATGTGGCGCGCGCTCTGGGACGGCCTCGCCGTCGAGCCCGGCCTGCGGGACCACCTCGCCGGAGAGACCGTCGAGGGACGCACACACGCTGCGCTGCTCAAGACCGCGGGCCTGCTGCACGACGTCGCGAAGCCGGAGACGCGCGCGCCGGACGAGACGGGCCGCATCCGCTTCTTCGGCCACGCCGAGCGCGGCGCCGAGACGGCGCGTCGCGTGCTGGCGAGGCTGCGCTTCGGGCGGCGCGAGGTCGATCTCGTCGCCACGATGGTCGAGGAACACCTGCGGCCAACCCAGCTCGGCGCGACCGACAGCGAGCCGCCCACGCGCCGCGCCCTCTTCCGCTTCTTCCGCGACACCGGCGAGGCGGCCGAGGGCGTCCTGCTGCTCAGCCTCGCCGACGCGCTCGCCGCTCGCGGGCCCGACATGCCCATCGAGCGCTGGCGCGGGCACGTCACCTACGTCGCGCACGTGCTGGCGCGCCGGCGCGAGGACGAGACGATCGCGCGGCCGGAGCGTCTGCTCACGGGCGAAGACGTCATGGCCGCGCTCGAGATCTCACCCGGGCCGGAGATCGGCAGGCTGCTCGCCGCGCTGGAAGAGGCGCACGCGAGCGGCGAGGTCGTCACCCGCGAGGACGCGCTCGCCTTCGTGCAGCACCTGCACGAGGAGACAAACGACGCGCCGCGAGAGCTACGCGTGCCGGCGGGCGCGGGAGGGCTGCGATGAACGCCGCCGAGGTCTCCTTTATCATCATCCTCGCCGTGATGGCCGCGTTCTACATCATCTTCATCCGCCCGGCGCGCCAGGAGCAGAAGCGCGTCGAAGACACCATCCGCGACCTGCACGTCGGGGACGAGGTGATCACGACCGCCGGCTTCTTCGCGCGCGTCAAGGAGATCACGACGCCGGAAGCCGGGCCGGTGGAGATCGTGCTCGACCTCGGCAACGGGCTGGAGGTGCGCGCGCTGACCAGCTCGATCGCGCGCCGCGTCTCGAACGCGGCCGAACCCGAGCCGGCCAGCGAGGCGAGGGTCTAGCATGCGAAGCTGGCGCGCGCGCATCCTGCTGCTGGTCGTCATCGGGCTCACGGCGCTCAGCGTGATCACCGTCTGGCCGTCGGAGCCCGATCGCTACCTGCCGGACGCCGTCCCCTGGCCCGAGGGCAAGGGCATCAAGCTCAAGGTCCCGGTGATCGAAGGCGGCACCTTCCGCCTGAGCACGATCACGCGGCGCGCGATGAGCCTCGGCCTCGACCTGCGCGGCGGCACGCGCCTCGTCCTCGCGCCGGAGGAGGGCATCCAGGTCGAGGACCTGGACGCGGCGCTCGACGGCGCGCAGGACGTCATCGAGCGGCGCGTCAACGAGTTCGGTGTCGCCGAGTCGGAGGTCAACCGCCTGGGCGACATCCGCCTCTCCGTGCAGCTCCCCGGCATCGAGCCCGACGAGGCGATCGCCAAGATCGGCCGCACCGCCCTGCTCCAGTTCTGCGAGCCGCTCACCGACGCCAGCGGCAACGTCGCCGCCACCGAGGGCGAGGTGCAGTACCGCGCGCAGACCTGCGACCCGGTGCGCGACGCCAACGATGAGATCGTCGTCACCGGCGGCACGATCGCCTTTGTGCCCTGGGCACGCGACGACACGCCGCAGGCCAACGACAACCCGCAGCCGGACGAGATCGTCTGGCAGCCGGCGACGGCGGAGATCGACGGCCAGACGAACACGCTGGACGGGAACTACCTGCGGCCGAACACCTTCGTCCGTTTCGACGACTTCGGCAGGCCGACGCTCGTCTTCCAGTTCACGAGCGACGGCGCCGACGTTGCGGAGCAGGTCACGGAACGGCTGTCCGAGCGCAACTACCCGCTGGCGCCCTATCTGGACGGCGACCCGATCCTGGACAGCAACGGCCTGCCCATCGCGCCGCGCGTGCAGGGCACGATCAGCACCGATGGCGTGATCACCGGACTGGACTCGGAAGAAGCGCAGGACCTGAGCAAGCTCCTCAACACCGGCGCCTTCCCGATCCCGCTGCGCGTCGTCCAGCAGCAGGACGTGGACGCCACGCTGGGCGAGACGGCGGTGCGCGACAGCGTCATCGCCGGCGAGGTGGCGCTCCTGCTGATCATGGCCTTCATGATCCTCTACTACCGCCTGCCGGGCGTCATGGCGAGCCTGGCGCTCGTCGTCTACACCAGCCTGGTGCTGGCGGTCTTCAAGCTGTGGCCGGTGACGCTCACGCTCTCAGGCGTCGCCGCCTTCGTCCTCTCCGTCGGCATGGCCGTCGACGCCAACATCCTCATCTTCGAGCGGATGAAGGAGGAGCTGCGCATCGGCCGCAACCTGGTGGCCGCGCTGGAGGACGGCTTCACGCGCGCCTGGTCCTCGATCCGCGATAGCAACATCTCGACGCTGATCACGTGCGCCATCCTCTACTGGTTCGGCAACCAGTTCGGCGAGAGCGCGATCAAGGGCTTCGCGATCACGCTGGCCATCGGCGTGGGGGTGAGCATGTTCTCCGCGATCACAGTGACCCGCACGTTCATGCAGATCATCATCAGCATCCGTCCGCTCGCGCGCCGGCTCTGGCTCTTCGTGCCCGACCTGCCCGAGGACGTCCGCCGCGAAGGACGCCGCATGCCCGCCGTCGCCGGCGGCGCGGACGGCGCGCCAAGGGAGCGCCGCTAGCATGCGCGACCGTCCGGCAGGATTCTTCGATATCGTCGGCAACCGGGGCTGGTTCTACCTCTTCTCGTTCCTCATCCTGCTGCCCGGCATCATCTCGCTGATCATCCCGCCGCGCCTCAAGCTCGGCATCGATTTCAGCAGCGGCTCCGAGTTCACGGTGCGCTTCGAGCAGCCGGTCTCGAAGGACGACCTGCACGACGCGATGGCCGGCCTGGACCACCCGGAGTCGCGCATCCAGGGGACAGGCCAGAACGAGTACCTGGTGCGCACCAAGGAGCTGCGCGGCGCGGGCGCGGCGCCGCCCGTCGGCCCGGCGCCGACCTCAGAGCGCGACGCGATCGAAGACGCGCTGCAGGCGCGCTTCGGCAACCTGGCGGACAGCGAAGGCGCCGCCTCGCCCGACCAGGGTTTCATCGACTTCTCATCGATCTCCGCGACGGTCTCCGGCAAGCTCAGCCTGCAGAAGGACCCGCCGTTCATCTGCTGCGGCATCAGCGGCAGCGCCGTCTCGGCCGTCGCGGCGGCGTCGCTGGCCATCTTCGTCTACCTCTGGTGGTCGTTCCGCCAGGTGCCGCAGCCGTTTCGCTTCGGCGCCGCCGCCGTGCTTGCGCTGCTCCACGACGCGCTCCTCGTCGTCGGCGCGTTCTCGATCCTGGGGAAGGTGATCGACACCGAGATCAACGTCATGTTCATCACCGCGCTGCTCACCGTGATCGGCTTCTCCGTCCACGACTCGATCGTCGTCTTCGACCGCATCCGCGAGACCGTCTCGCGCGGCGAGGGGCGCTCGTTTGCCGACGCGGTGAACAGCAGCCTGCTCCAGACGCTGGGCCGCTCCCTGAACACGTCGCTGACGCTGATCTTCGCGACACTCGCCCTGCTGCTCATCGGCGGCTCGAGCATCCGCGAGTTCCTCTGGGCGATGCTCATCGGCACGACGACCGGCGCCTACAGCTCCATCTTCGTCGCGAGCCAGATCCTCGTCTCCTGGAACGAGGGCGACGTGCCGCGCATCCTCCGCCGCATGGTCGGCCGCCGCGAGCCGGAACAGCTCGAGACCGCGGGGGCCGAGGCGTAGGCAGGTGTAGCGGCGACCTTCAGGTCGCCACATCGGCGCGTGGGGCGCCATGCCTGTCGCGGGAGGCCTGAGGCCTGCCCTACGATCTAGATGTCGCCCATGCCCCCGCGCACCGTCATCGTCGAGCACGCCGCCCTCCCCGAGGCCGCGTTCGCCCTCATGGGTCTCGGCTTCCCTGAGGACAAGGTCGACCAGCGCGCGTTCTGGGACGCGCACCCGGCGTCCGTCCACGCCCTCGTCTACGACGGCGACGCGCTCGTCGGCCACGCCGGGCTGGTCACGAGAACGCTCTCCACGGGGGGCCGCGCGATCGAGACCGCCTACGTCGAGTACGTCTGCGCCGAGCCGCGCCGCCGCGGCTACGGCTCGCTGGCGATGCGCGCGATCGAGCGGGAGGTGCGCCGGCGCGGCTTCGCGCTGGCCGGCCTCGCGACGGGCTCGCCGGAGTTCTACGAGCGGCTGGGCTGGCGGCGCTGGCGCGGGCCGCGCGCCTATCGCGCGCCCGACGGCGCCATCGATCCCACGCCGGACGAGATCGTGATGGTGCTCGACCTCGGCGCCGGCGCAGACCTCGACGCCCCCATCGAATGCGAGTGGCGCGCGATCGGGGACATCTGGTAGGGGCGTTCAACTGAACGCCCCCGCCCGCCCCTACCGTAGCACCCGTTCGTCGCCCACGCGCCTCGTCACGCGCTCGCGGTCGAGGTACTCGAGCAGCGCCTGCGCGTACTTGCGCGTCGTGCCGAACATGTCGCGCGCCTGCGCCAGCGTGATCGTACCTTCGCGGCGGAGGTGCTCGGCGACGCGCTCGACCATCTCGCGATACGCCCCGGCCGCGAACACGACGCCGTCGCCCACCGAGACGACGCTGCCGGCCTGCTCCAAGTACGCCAGCAGCTCGCGCGCGACTGGCTTGTCCGTCGGCGGCGCGTATGGCGACGCGGCGAGCGCGGCGAGATACGCGTCCACCTCGGCGCGCTGCGCCGCCGACAGCTCGGAGGTCCTTCCCGGCAGCGCGACGGACGCGCCGTCGTCGAGGAGCATGCCATCGGCGGTCCAGCGCGCCAGCGCAGCGCCGAAGACGCGCTCGTCCAGCCGCAGGCGGCTGCGCAGCTCCTCCTTCGACATCCCTCGCCGGAGCGGATGGTCCGCGTGATACGCGTCGAACGCCGCGCGCGCACGATCGCTCAGCGCAGCGAAGCCCTCGGCGCTGATGAGCAGCGCGCCTTCGAGCGCGACGACGCGTCCGTCGCGCAGCAGCTCGTCGATCGCGCGCTGCGCCTCGGCCGCCGACGCGCCGAGCCCGCCGGCGAGCGCGTCGACGCTCGCGGGCTCGACGCGCCGCAGCGCGGCGAGCAGCGCCTCCGCCGGCGACCCGCGCGCGAGCATCTCGAGCGCGTCGAGCGTCGGCGCGTGGAAGCGCCGGTGGCGTTTCGCGTGCGCGTCGACGATCTCGCCGCCGCCGATGGTGTCGTTCGGCGTGCGCAGGACGAAGCGGTCGCCCTTCACGACGGCGACCGGCTCCGTCAGCCGGAGCTGCGCCCAGCCCTCCTCGCCCGGTGCCAGCTCCTGGCGGTCGAGCAGCAGCAGCCGCGCCGGCGCCTCCGCCGCGCCGGTGTGCAGCGTCAGCTCGGCCTCGTGACGGAGTGGACGGCGCAGCCCCGCCAGCGCGCGCAGCCGCACATCGATCGCGTTCGTCGCGGCGAGCGTGCCCGGCAGCGCGAGCACCTGCCCGCGCCGGATGTCGTCCTTCGCCACGCCGGCCACGTTGACCGCCGTACGCAGGCCGGGCAGCGCGCGCTCGACCGCCTCGTTGTGGTGCTGCAGGCCGCGGATGCGCGCGCGGACGTGTCCGGGGACAATCTCGACCTCCTGCCCGACCTCCAGCGCGCCGTCGATCAGCGTGCCGGTGACGACCGTCCCGAAGCCCGCGATCGTGAACGAGCGGTCGATGGGCAGGCGAGGCCGTCCGACGTCGCGTTTCGGCGCCGTCGCCGCGAGCTGTTCGTCGAGGACGCCGCGCAGCTCGTCGAGGCCCTCGCCGCTTCGCGCCGAGACGGCGACCTGCGGCGAGCCCTCCAACGTGGTGCCCTCGACGGCCTTGCGCGCGTCGGCCGCGACGAGATCGAGGAAGCCCTCCTCCACCAGGTCGCGCTTCGTGACGACGATCACGCCGCGCGCGACGCCGAGCAGGTCGAGGACCGCAAGGTGCTCGCGCGTCTGCGGCATCACGCCTTCGTCGGCGGCGACGACGAGCAGCGCCAGGTCGATGCCGCCCGCGCCGGCGAGCATGTTCTTGATGAAGCGCTCGTGGCCCGGCACGTCGACGATGCTCACCTCGCGCCCGGACGGCAGCGTGAGCCACGCGAAGCCGAGGTCGATCGTCATCCCGCGCTCCTTCTCCTCACGCAGGCGGTCGGGATCGATGCCGGTGAGCGCCTCGACCAGCACCGACTTCCCGTGGTCGACGTGCCCCGCCGTGCCAATCGTGTACGAAGAGATCGCTGGGCGCAGGTCGCCCTGTTCCTCGTTCCTGGTTCCTTGTTCCTGGTTCCTAGGCATGCGTCCGCACCGACTCGATGGCCTGCACGTACTCCTCGGGCAGGCCGTGCTCGCGGGCGCCGCGCGCGATCTGCGCCAGGTATTGCCGGCTCGGCGCGAAGTCGCCCGTCTTGTTCGCAGCGTAGACGGCGGCCTCGCGCTCGACGCCGGCCTCGTCGACGACACGCATCGTCTCGCGACGGTACGCGCGCGGCGCGCCCTCGTACTCGTCCAGCGCGCCGAAGCTCGACGAGTCGATCTCGTACAGCACGCCCCAGACCGAGGCGCCGGCCTCCGCTACAATGTCAGCCACGCCGCCCTTCTCCGCGCGCGAGTAGCGCGTGAAGGCGAGCCGGTAGTCCGGCAGCCGCGCCCGGCCGAGCACCGTCGCGCCCGGGCAGCGCCGTCGGAAGCGGCGGAAGTCCAGGTTGGCGCCGTAGGCGAAGTAGGTGATGCGGGACATGGATGATCGCCTCATTATAGGTACGTCATGCTGAGCGAAGCGAAGCATCTCGTTGCTACGAAGGGGTCGTTACCCAGCGGGCGCAGCCTCTCCACTAGGCCAAGACTCTTCGCTGCGCTCAGATTGACGTGGATCTCCCGGCGGTACCAGCGACCAGCAACCAGCGACTAGCGACCAGATGACCGTCGGCTTCGTCACCAACCCGAACCACGCGCAGCACGCCGTCCCGGAGCACCCCGAAGGCCCGGAGCGCCTCGAGGCCGTCCTCCAGCTCCTCACCGAGTCCGGCCTGCTCGATCGCCTCTCCCGCATCGAGCCGCGCGACGCGGCGGACGGCGAGCTCGCGTCGGTCCACCGCGGCGACTACGTCGACGCGCTGCGACGCGCCTGCCGCGAGGGCGGCGGCTGGGCCGACCCCGACACGTACATCGCGTCCGGCTCGTGCGACGCCGCATGGCTCGCCGCCGGCGCCTGCCTCGCCGCGACCGACGCCGTCCTGTCGAACGAGGTGCGCTCGGCGTTCTGCGCCGTGCGGCCTCCCGGCCACCACGCGCGCCCGGCACAGGCGATGGGCTTCTGTCTGCTCAACAACGTCGCGGTCGCCGCGCGATACGCGCGCCGGCACGGCATCGAGCGCGTCGCGATCGTCGACATCGACGTCCACCACGGCAACGGCACGCAGGACGCCTTCTACGACGACCCGTCCGTCCTCTACGTCTCGACGCACCAGTACCCGTTCTACCCTGGCACCGGCCGCGCGAGCGAGACCGGCTCGGGCGAGGCGGCCGGCACGAACGTCAACATCCCGCTGCCGGCCGGCTGCGGCGACGGGCAGTATCGCGCGGCGTTCGAGCAGATCGTCGAGCCGGTCGTGCGCCGCTTTCGCCCGCAGCTCCTGCTCGTCTCCTGCGGCTTCGACGCGCACTACGCGGAGACGATCGCCGGCATGTCGCTCAGCGTCGACGGCTACGGCGCGCTGGCGGCGCGCCTGCAGTCGCTCGCCGATGAGCTGTGCGACGGCCGTTCCGTCTTCGTCCTGGAGGGCGGCTACGACCTCGACGCGATCGCCTGGTGCGCCCGCCGCGTCATCGAGGTGCTCCTCGGCGACGAACCAACGCCCGATCCGCTCGGGCCGGCGCCCTACGCTTCGCTCAACATCGACGCCCTGCTCGCTGAGCTGCGGGGGATCCAGGGGTTGTAGGGGCGGTTCGCGAACCGCCCCTACCTACGTTGTTCGCGCCGCCGCCGCGTGTCGTGCGGGATCGTATCGCTCGAAGAACGCGCGGCCGATCGCCAGGATGCCGCGCTGCGGGATCCAGAAGTCGCCCAGGTGCGCCTGCTCCGGCGCCGGCCCGACGGGCCCTAGATCGACGCCGCGCACGACGGCGCGGCTTTCGGGGATCAGCCAGATGCGTAGCGGGTTCGCGATGAAGCGCTGCCCGTTCGACGCGGTCCCGGCCATGCCCAGCCTGCCGGCGCGCAGCGCGATGCCGGCGAATACGCCCATCGCGCGCAGCATCGCGCCGTTGCGCCAGAGCGCGTCGGGCATGACCGCGGTCATGCCGTTCATCAGCCGCGTCACCGCGCTCGAGGCGAGCGAGAGCTGCCAGTCGAGCTCGCCCACGATCGTCACGCGCATACTGCGCGGCCCCGTCCAGTCGATCCGGACCTCGCGCACCGGCGCCTCGGCGACGTCGCGGCCGAAGTAGCGCGTGCACGCCTGCTCCGGCGGCGCGCTCTGGAAGAACGTCCAGCGCCCGGCCGGATCGCGGTGCCAGACGGAGGTGTAGCCGGGCCCGATCGACGACGCGGGAAAGCGCCGCAGCCCCAGGATATGCCCCGACGCGAACGGCAGGCCCATCACGCCGTAGCCGGAGAAGCGCTCGCCCGGCGCGTCCGTCACGCGCGCCTCGCGTTCGATGCGTTCGATCAGCTCTCGCGGCTCTGCCATGATCTGCGTGCTCACGATAGCGCACCACCGCTCCTCTTCCGCAACAGCGCCGGCCTGCTACACTCCCGCCGTGACTATCGACACCGTCGCCGCGCCCACTACCGCTCTCATCCCCGAAGGCGCGTTCGTCATGGGCGACGACGCCGGCCGCCGCGACGAACGTCCTTCTCATCGGGTCTGGCTGAGCGCGTTCCGGCTCGCGCTGCTGCCGGTGACCAACCGCGAGTACGCCGCCTTCCTCCAGGCCACCGGCCATGAGCCGCCGCGCTTCTGGCTCGACGCGCGCTTCAATGCGCAAGACCAGCCCGTCGTCGGCGTGAGCTGGTTCGACGCCGTCGACTACTGCGCCTGGCTTTCGGACGTGACCGGACGTCGCTGGCGCCTGCCCACTGAGGCCGAGCGCGAGAAGGCCGCGCGCGGTGGTCTCGCCACAACGTACCCCTGGGGCGACGACGCCGGCGAAGCCGGCGGGCGCTTCCCGCAGGAAGCGCCGCGCGCCGCAGGCGCGTCGTCGCCGAACGGCTACGGCCTGCACGACATGGCCTATAACGTGCACGAGTGGTGCTCGGACTGGTACGACCCCGGCTACTACCGGCGCTCGCCCCAGCGCGACCCGCAGGGCCCCGCCTCCGGCACGCGACGGGCCTCTCGCGGCGGCGCCTGGCGCCACCAGATCAAGGTCAGCCGCTCCGCTTCGCGGAGCAGCCTGGACTCGGCCTTCCGCTACAACGACTACGGCTTCCGCGTGGCAACGGACGCGGATCCGTAGGGGAGCCTTTCAAGGCTCCCGCGACCCCGCCTCTCGTTTCCCCCTTCCCGCTTTAGGCTCCCAGCTTCCCACCTCGACCGGCGGGGCGCCTACGCTGTAGAATAACTCGGTATGCTGGAAGCCCTCAGCGAACGCCTCCAGGGCGTCTTCCGCAAGCTCGGCTCCCAGGGCAGCATCCGCGAACAGGACCTCGACGAGGCCCTGCGCGAGGTCCGCGTCGCCCTGCTGGAGGCCGACGTCAATTTCAAGGTCGTCCGCGAGTTCGTCGCGGGCGTGCGTGAGCATGCCCAGGGCGCCGACGTGCTCAAGAGCCTCACCGGCCCCCAGCAGGTGATCAAGATCGTCAACGACGAGCTGGTGCGCATCCTGGGCGAGAACCAGGCCGGCCTCCAGACCGCCGCCAGGCCGCCCACCGCGATCATGCTCGTCGGCCTCAAGGGCTCCGGCAAGACGACCACGGCGGCCAAGCTGGGCCTGCGCCTGCGCAAGCAGGGCCAGAAGCCCCTGCTTGTCGCCGCCGACCCCCACCGCGTCGCCGGCGGCGAGCAGCTCGCCGCGCTCGGCCGCCAGCTCGGCATCGCCGTCGCCGGCGAGGCCGTCGCGGAGAAGCCGGCCGCCCTGGCGAAGGCCGCGCTCGACGAAGCGCAGCGCATCGGCGCGTCGACGCTCATCGTCGACACGCCGGGCCATACGACGATCGGCTCCGATGTCGTCGCGCAGCTGACGGAGCTGCGCAACGCCTTCCAGCCCGCCGAGACGCTCCTCGTCGTCGACGCGATGACCGGCCAGGACGCGGTGAACATCGCCCAGGAGATCGACGAGGCGCTCGGCATCACCGGCTTCATCATGACCAAGATGGACGGCGACGCGCGCGGCGGCGCCGCGCTTTCGATCCGAGCCGTCACCGGCCTGCCGATCAAGTTCATCGGCATGGGCGAGAAGGCGGACGCGCTGGAGCCGTTCATCCCCGACCGCTTCGCCTCGCGCATCCTCGGCATGGGCGACATGCTCACGCTGATCGAGAAGGCGTCGGAGACGATCGGCCAGGATGACGTGCAACGGCTGGAGAAGAAGCTGCGCGCGAAGACGCTGGACCTGGAGGACTTCATGATCCAGATCCAGCAGATGAAGAAGATGGGCCCGATCAGCCAGCTCGTCGACATGATCCCCGGCCTCGCGTCCGTCAAGTCGCAGCTCGACCTCGACAGCGTCGACGACTCGTTCTGGAAGAAGGCGGAAGCGGTCGTCTACTCGATGACGCCGCAGGAGCGACGCCACCCGGAGATCATCAACGGCAGCCGCCGCCGGCGCATCGCGCAGGGCAGCGGCGCCACCCCGCAGGAGGTGAACCGCCTCCTCAACCAGTGGAAGGAAGCGAAGAAGATGGCGCAGGCCGTGGCGACCGGGCAGGGGCCCAACCTGCTGCGGATGCTGCGCCGCTAGGAGAGGTACGCATGCTGAGGATCCGGCTCCGCAGAGTAGGCAAGAAGAAGCAGCCGATGTACCGCATCGTCGTCGCCGACTCGCGCAAACCGCGCGACGGGGCCTTCGTCGAAGCGCTCGGCTACTACCACCCGCTCGACAACCCCTCGACGATCGTCATCGACGCCGACCGCGCGCGCCACTGGCTCGACAAGGGCGCCCAGCCCTCCGACCGCGTCGCCAAGCTGCTCGCGGTCCAGAACATCGCCGAGATCCCGGCGAAGTTGCAGACGCGCATCGCGCTGGGCGAACAGCGCGCGAGGGAGGCCGCCGCCAAGGCCAAGGAGGCGCCCGCCGCCGAGGCCGCGCCCGCAGCGGCAGCGCCACCGCCGCCACCCGCCGAGGCGCCCGCAGCGGCAGCGCCACCGCCGCCACCCGCCGAGGCGCCCGCAGCGGCAGCGCCACCGCCGCCACCCGCCACCGAGACGCCCGCAGCCGGAGAGACGCCTGCCGCGGAAGCCGAGGCAGCGCCCGTACAGACCGAGGCCGCTCCCGCAGACGCGGAGGCGGCGCCCGCGGAGGCGGCGGCCGAAGCGGAGCCGCCCGCCGCCGAGGCCGCCGCGGAGAAACCGGCCGAGGGATGAAGGAGCTGATCGAGTTCCTGGCGCGGTCGCTCGTCGATCAGCCGGACGCCGTCAACATCGAGGAAGAGGACGACGGCGACCGGATCATCTTCCACCTCTTCGTCGCCGACGACGACATGGGCAAGGTGATCGGCAAACAGGGCCGCATCGCCAACGCCATGCGCGACCTGCTCAAGGTCGCCGCCGCCCGCCAGGGCGCGCGCGCGCGCCTCGAGATCGGCGACTGAGCCGCCGGCGCCTCCGGTGCCCCGCAAACCAGCCGCTCGCCAGCCGGCCCGTCCTCCAGAACCCCGCGCGCGCGATGGCTTCGTCGCCGTCGGCCGCGTGCGCGGCGCGCACGGCGTCCGTGGCGAGCTCAAGATCGAACCGTTGACGGACGCTCCCGGACGCTTCACGCCCGGCGCGACCGTGCACGCCGCGGGCGCGCCGCGCACCATGCGGAGCGCGCGGCTGCATGGCGGCATCCTGCTCCTGCAGCTGGAAGGCATCGACACGCGCGAGCGCGCCGAAGAGCTGCGCGGGGCGCTGCTGGAAGTGCCCGAGGTCGAGCTGCCTCAGCTCGAGCGCGGTAGCTACTACCGCCACGAGATCGTCGGCCTCCAGGTGTTCGACCGGCAAGGGCAACCGCTCGGCCGCGTCGTCCAGGTCCTGGAGACCGGCGCGAACGACGTCTACGTCACGCGCAGCGACGAAGGCGAGCTGCTAATCCCGGCGATCGATAGCGTCGTCAAGGACGTCGACGTCGCCGCCGGCCGGATGACCGTCGAGTTGCTGCCGGGGTTGGAGCGCGTGTCTCCGAAGCTACCGGGCTCGAAGAAGCGGCCGCCGGCGTAGGGGCCGCCTCAGTCGATGGCCGGCAGCTCGGGCTGGGGGCGGCCCTGGTAAAGCTGCCGGTAACGCGCCAGGTTTTCCAGCACGAGCTGGAGATACGCCTTCGTCTGCGAGAAGTCGATCTCCTCGAGGAAGCGGTCGGCGTCGTCGCCCGACGCGTCGCGCCAGCGGAGCGCGCTGCCGGGCCCGCCGTTGTAGGCGGCGAGCGTCTGGTAGAGATCGCCGTCGAGCAACTCGAGCTGCTGCGCGAGGTAGTGCGCGCCGAAGTGCAGGCTCAGTGACGGGCCGAAGAGGTCTCCCGTCTCGAAGCCCGTCACGCCGAGGTCCTGCGCGATCTCCTCGCCGGTCGCCGGAATGATCTGCGCCAGACCGAGCGCGCCGGCCGTGGAGCCGGCGAGCGGGTCGAAGAAGCTCTCCTGCCGCACGATGGCGAGCAGCAGCACGTCGGGCACGGCCTCTGCGTCCGCCGCGGCGCGGACGAGGTCCGCGTACGGGGCCGGATAGGCGAGGCGCCAGAGATCCGCCGGGGCGGACGCGCGCTGGTCCTCTGGCAGCGCCGACAGCAGCCGCGTCGCCGCGCGCGACGAGAGGTGCGTCATGCCGGTCTCGTGGAACGAGCGGGCGAGCTGGTAGAGCGCGGCCGGGTCGCCGCCGGCGTCCTCGAGCAGCGCGTTCAGCTCCTCGTTCGCGCGGCGGCGCATGCCCAGCGCCAGCAGCTCCTGCCCCAGCCCCCAGCGCGAGTCGTAGAGCACGCCGTCGAGCGCAGCCGCGGGGTCCTGCTTCGCGCTCGTCGCCAGCCATGTCTCGATCGCCGGCCAGTCCGGCTCGACCACGTCCTCGATGCCGGCGTCCTCGAGCGCGCCGGCGTCGCCGTTGAGCAGGGACGCGGCGCGCAGGCCGTAGTACTCGTCCGGCGCCTCGCCCGCGAGCCGCTCCCACGCGACGCGCGCCGCGTCATCGTCGCCGGCGGCCGCCAGCGCTTCGCCCTGCCAGAAGAGGGCGCGCTGCCGCTCCTCGCCGGCTGCCTGTCCGGCGATGCGTCCGAACGCGGCGGCAGCGGCGTCGAACCGGCCGGCGTCGTAGCCAAGCAGCACGGCGCGGAAGCGCGCTTCCCTGCCGAATGATGAGTCGCCGTAGTCCGACGCGACCCGCCGGTAGCCCGCGACCGCGTCGTCGATACGCCCCGACTGTTCGAGCAGGCGCGCGCGCCACCAGAGCGCGTCGTCGGCCAGCTCGACTTGTGGCTCGAGCGCGACGGTGCGCGCATAGCCCGCGACCGCGCTGTCGATGTCGCCGTCGCTCTCGTCGAGCACGGCCAGATAGAACGATGCGCGCGCGGCGTTTGGCGTGCTCCCCTGCGTGTCGATCACCTGCTGCAAGAGCAGGCGCGCCTGCTCCTCCTTGCCGTGCTGGTCGTAGACGAGCGCGACGTAGTAGGGATCGAGCACGCCTTTGATCGCCGGCAGCTCCTCGACCGCCTCGAGCGCTGTCGCCGTTCCCGGGTACTGCTGGACGATCGAGAGCGCGGCCCCGATACGGGCGGCGTCGTCGCCCGTCAGCTCGCTCCGGATCGAGGCGGCGCGCCACAAGGCGAGCGCGCGGTCGCTGGGGACGTCGCTCTCGCGCTGGAGGCGGTCGTACCAGGGGAGCGCCTCGCCGGGCAACGAACCCTCCAGCGCCTGCGCCATCGAGAGCACGAAACTCAGGCGCACCGGCTCCGGCAGCTCCTGCTGCAGGGCGACCTCGCCCGCGCGCGCCGCCTCGCCGACGCGGCCGACGCGCGCCAGCGCCTCGGCCTCGCCGAGCTGCGCGTACGCGCTGGCGCCGCCACCCGCGTCGACGTACGCGTGGTAGAGCGGCAGCGCGCCGTCCCAGTCCCCCCGGAGCGAAAGCGCCTCGGCGAGCAAGAACTGCGCGGGCCGCACGTCGACACCGGCGGGCGCCTCGAGCAGCAGCGCGTCGAGCTGCGGGACGGCCCCGCCGGGCTGGCCGTCGTCCAGGTATGCGCGCGCCAGCGCGAAGCGCACGGCCTGCCGCTCCTGCGGCGTGCCCTGCTCGATGACGGCAAGTAAGGCGCCGATCGCGCCTGCCAGGTCACCGGCGGCGGCAAGCTCCGCGGCCAGCGCGGCGTCGGCCGGCGATGGCGTGGGGCTGGGTGTGGGCGCTGCCGTCTCCTCCTGAGCCGCCGCCGGCGCGATCGAGATCGCGCCGAGCAGCGCTGCCAGGATAAGCGGGTAGAGGCGGGTCATCAGCAGCATATTCGGTCCGAATTGACACCCAATCCTCGTCAATGGTACCGTCCTGGCGAAATGCCGTAAAGGCGACGCCGCCATGTGTAGCATCGGCGCGGCGCAATCCAGACTCAACATGGGCGCTTTCACCTACCCTCGCAGCGAGCCGGGCTCCGGCGGGCACATGGACCTCGTCGAGCGGCTGAACACGTTCCCGAACGCGCTGCGGCAGGAGCTCGCCGGCGTGCCGGAGACCGCCGCCATCGCTCGTCCCGCCGACGGGTCGTGGTCGATCGACGACGTCCTCGGCCACCTCTGCGACCACGCGCGCTTCCTGCATCAGCGGCTGTCGATGATGATTAACCTCGAGGAACCCCGCCTGGCGAGCTACGACGAAGGGGAGCTCGCTGCGGCGCGCCACGCGCAGTCGGCCTCGAGACGCGATCTGCTCACCGAGTTCTCGGAGCGGCGCGCGGCGACGGTCGAGATGCTCTCGGAACTGGTGCACTGGAACTGGGCGCGCGCCGGCCGCCACGAAGAGCTGGGCCGCATCAGCATCCGCCAGCTCGTCGACCGCGCGCTCGCCCACGACCAGAACCACCTGGAACAGATCAGAGCGCTGAAGCAGGCGGCAAAGACGTAGAACCAAGATCGGAAAGCGGGGAGCGCAGAGGGGCGGCGCCCCGGAGCCCGTGGTTCCGTGGTTCAGAGGTTCCGGCCGTTCGCCGCGATCACGTCGCGGTACCAGTGGCCGCTCTGTTTGATCGTCCGCCGCTGCGTCGCGTAGTCGACGTGGACGATGCCGAGCCGCTGGCCGTAGCCGAACGCCCACTCGAAGTTGTCCAGCAGGCTCCACAGGTAGTACCCGCGCACGTCCGCGCCGTCCTCGATCGCGCGGCCGGCCTGCGCGAGGTTGCGCCGCAGGTAGTCGATCCGCCGCTGGTCGTCGATGACGCCGCGCTCGTCCGGCGCGTCGCTGTAGGAGGCGCCGTTCTCGGTGATGTAGACCGGCTTCTGGTAGTCGCGCCAGCAGCGCATGATCACCTCGTAGATCCCCTCCGGGTAGATCTCCCAGCCCAGCTCCGTCCGCTCGACGTCCGGCACGTGCACCGCGCGCGTCCCGAGGTTGCGGTCCGACGGGTCGTTCGCGACGACGGTGCGGCTGTACAGGTTGATGCCGATGAAGTCGAGGTCGGCGCGCACGGTCTCCATATCGCCGGCCCTGACGCCCAGCCGCTCCGGATCGAGACCGCCGGCGTACGCGTCCGGGTAGCGGCCGAGCAGCGCCGGCTCCAGGAACCACAGGTTGTTGAAGCGGAAGTGACGCTCGGCGGCGGCCCTGTCCTCGTCGCTGCCGGTCGCGGGATGCACCGGCCCCCACATGCTGAACGCGCTGCCGATCTCGATCGCCTTGCTCGTCGCGCGCATCGATCGCGCGGCCAGCCCCTGCGCCAGGTTCGCGATATGTGTCGTCTTCAGCCCAACGGCAGGATCGCGGATGCCGGGCGCGTGGTAGCCGGCCATGTAGCCGAGCACCGTGAACGAGAGCTGCTCGTTGAAGATCGACCAGCGTTTGATCCGGTCGCCGAGACGGTCGACCAGCGCCGCGCAGTAGTCCGCGAAGTGGCGCACCGTCTCGCGGTTCGTCCAGCCGCCCTCGTCCTCGATCGCCTGCGGCAGGTCCCAGTGATAGAGCGTCGGGAACGGCTCGATGCCCGCCGCCAGCAGCTCGTCGACGAGCCGGTCGTAGAAGTCGAGGCCCTGCTCGTTCGCCGCGCCCTTGCCTGCGGGGAAGCAGCGCGGCCACGAGATGCTGAAGCGGTAGCCCCGCAGGCCCAGCTCCCGCATCAGCGCAACGTCCTCGCGGTAGCGGTGGTAGTGGTCGCAGGCGATGTCGCCGGTGTCGCCGTGCATCACGCGCCCGGGCGTGTGGCAGAAGCGGTCCCAGATCGACTCGCCCTTGCCGTCCTCGTCCCACGCGCCTTCGATCTGGTACGCCGCCGTCGCGCACCCCCAAACGAAGTTCGGCGGGAAGGTGGCCATCGCTACTCTCTCCCGGGTTCCCCAGCGCTAGCCCGATGAGCCCCGGAGCCTTCGTAGCGGCGCCTCACGCACTACGGCGAGTCGTTCTCGTCCTTTTCGCCGTCGCCTTCCGGAGCGCTTCCAGAATCCACATGCGGGCAAGCGTGGTAGGCCCAATCCCCTTCGCTTCGGCCTGTGAACGCAGAGCTGCGAGCGTGTCTGGATCGAGGCGAATGGTTATTCCCTCCGAGAGCGACAGCTTCTTCGCGAAGCGAACCCTCACCGGCCTGAACTCGTCCCAGTAGTCCGCTAGGTCGTGGGTGTCCCAGAACGCGGCTTCCTCCGCCCGGCTTGAAAACTCCGGAACACGCCTCGCCTCACGCTTCTTCGGACTCATCCTTCAGCCTCTCGTCGAGATATAGACGCCGTTCCTTTCGGCTCGCCGTTCGAGCCGTTACCGGATAGAAGACGCCTTCTTCTACTGGCTCCAGTACGACTGCTAGCGTTCGATCCGCTCGCGTTGGTCCGATCAGCATGAGCCGGCCAGCATAGGCCTCGCGAGTGATGAACAGACCGTGGCAAACCTCTTCAACCTCGTCCCGCGTTACCTTATGCCTGGCGACATGCCGCACATTCCAGCCGTCCCAGATGAGCCACCGGACAAGGGTCATCGGCTACCTGAAGTGTAACACAAAGCGTTACAGCCACGCCGGGCCTGTCTCGTCCGCCCCCTACCGCTCTCCCGGGTTTCCCAGCGCCAGGCCGATGAGCCGGTACGTCAGCTTCGCCGCGAGGTGGGCGCAGGCGCGCGGGCCTTCGTCCGGCGCCAGCTCCGTCACATCGAAGCCGGCGATGCGCCGCGCCGACGCAACCGCCGCCAGCAGCTCGACCAGCTCGTCCCAGTACAGTCCGCCGGGCTCCGGCGTCCCCACCGCCGCCATCTGCGACGGGTCGATGCCGTCCAGGTCGATTGTGATGTACACCTGCTCCGACAGGCGCTCGATCACCTCGCGCGCGCCGTTCGGCTGACGGAACGTCTGCGGCGGGTAGTACGCGAAGCCGCGCTCGCGGATGTGCGCGTACTCCTCCGCCTCTGCGCTGCGCAGGCCGACCTGCGTCACCGGCGCGACCTCGGAGATGCGGCGCAGCGTGCAGGCGTGGTTGTACTTGCTATCGAGGTAGCTGTCCCGCATGTCCGCGTGCGCGTCGATCGCGAGCACGCTCAGGCCGTCGATGCGCTTCGCATGCGCGCGCGCCGAGCCGACGGCGACGGTGTGCTCACCGCCGAGCGTGACGACGAACTTGCCCGCGTCGAGCAGCTCGCCGGCCACCTCCTCGATGCGGTCGATCGTCAGCTCAGCGTTCCCGGAGGCCGGCGCCAGCTCCGGCAGCGTGTGGATGCCCCAACGATACGGCTCGTAGCCGAGCCCGACGTCGAACAGCTCCATGTCGACCGACGACGCGATGATCGCGGCGGGCCCGTCGCGGGCGCCGGCGCGCGCCGTCGTCGTGCTGTCGTACGGCACCGGTAGAATGACGACTCGCGCGCGCTCGTACGACGCGTACTCGTCGGGCGGCGCCACGAAGCCGGCGTTGGGGAAGAATCGTTCGTCGGCCATGAGAGCGGCCTCGCCTACCGGCGGCTGAGGTCGGCCTGCGCCGAGAGCGCCGCGCCGACGCCCTCGAACGAGAACGCCGGCGGCGTGCGCGCGGCGATCGTATCCGCGTGCGCCTCGGCGAGCGCGCTCACGATCAGCGGCAGCGCGACGGTGACCTCGACGTTCACGGTGACGAACTCCGCCTCCGGCGCGATCTTGCGCCACGACTGCGCCTCCTCGAAGGTGCAGCCGGAGAGGCCGCCCCACTGCGGCTGGTCCATCGTGATCTGGACGCCGTAGCTATGGCCGGGGCCTTCGCGGCCCATCGTGTACGCCGCCGCCGCCGCTTGCTGGATGAAGTTCTTCGGCGTGCCGCCGCCCAGGTAGACCACCGCCGACTTGCCGGCGTTGGTCACGAGGTGCGTCGTCTCCAGCACGTCGCGGATGATGTCGAACTGCACGTCGTGGCCAAAGCGCACACGCGCGTTCGCCAGCGCGAGGCCGTACATGCTGTCGCCGATCGCCGCGCTGTACACCGGCACGCCCCGACGCGCCGCCGCCGTCAGGATGCCGTCTTCCTTCGAAGCGGCCGACAGCGCCTCGCCGAGCAGCGCGAAGAACTCGCGCGTCGTGTACGGCCGGTCGGTGTCCAGCGTGCGGATGAACCGCACGACGAACTCCTCGACCGCGCTGAAGTCCGTCTCCGGCGCGAGCACGTCGTAAAAGCGATTGAACCGCAGGCGGCCCAGCGCCACGTCGTCCGTCTGCGACGGGTGCTGCCAGTGCGGCCGCCCGAGCGTCTCGTAGAGGTCGTGGAACAGGTTCGCGCCCGTGCTCACGACGCAGTCGACCATCCGGTGCTCGATCAGGTACGTCAGCACTGGACGCATCCCCGCCGGCACGAGCGCGCCCGCCACGCCGAGGAAGATCGTCGCCTCGGGGTCTGCGATCATGCGCGACCAGATGCCGGCCGCCTGCCCGAGCTGGCGCGCCTGGAACGACGCGCCCGCCATCCGTTCGACCAGCTCTGCCGCCGTCGCCCGCTCCGTGATCGGGAACGGCTCGACACGCGTGTGGCGGAGGTCGCTCACCGCACGCGCTCCCGCTGCGGGCCGGCCGCGGTCACCGCCTCGCGCTCGCGCGCGGCGACCGGCACCGCCTCGTCGACGATATGCGGGTATTCGAGCCCGCGGTCATGAGTGCGGATGCGCGCCTTCTCGAGATCGAACGCAAACGTGACCTCATCGACCGCCAGCTCGCCCTCGAAGCCCTTGCACGAGAAGACGTCGACCCAGACGTATCGATGCTGCGGGAAGGTGTGGACGGCGATGTGACTCTCCGCAATTAACACAAAGCCGGAGACGCCCCAGTCCTCCGGTTTTTCACCGACATACCGTTGGACGTGCGGAGTTGCGATCTTCGTCATCGCGATCCGTTCGGGAAGGCGATCCAGCAACTCCCGGACCAGCTCCTCGCTGGCAAGCTTCTCCGGATTCGCACCGAAGCCATCGATCGTCAGGTGCATCGAACACCCCCTTTCTGCGATACGGCCCTCCCGCACGTCAGGCGGAAGGACGGGCTACATGACCAGTCACCTCCCTGGGGAAGCGCACTTCCCGTTCGGTGGACACGCTAAAGGCCGACCAGCAGTACCCTTTCGGGTAGTCACCAGAGGGCCCTCGAAACAACAGCCTTACGCGTCTGCCCAAGCCCGCCGGTCGGCGGAACGCTCGGCATACAGACGCCACACTAACACAGGGCCATGGTGCGCGCAAGAACCCCGGTCGGCCTACTGAGGCGCCCCGCCACCACCGCCGCCGCCGCCACCACCCCGGCGCCGGCCGCGACGCCGGCGCCTGCGGCGGGGCCGCTGCTCGCCCGCTCCCTCCGGCGCGGCGATCTCCCGCCCCGACGCCGAAGGCGGAGAAGGAGGAGGAGGAGGCGGCGCCCCGGCGTCCGCCGCGAACAGCTCCTTCTCGAAGCGTTCGGTCAGCTCTGTCGGGCGGATCGCCGTCCCATACATCAGCCGGAACTGCGTCAGCGGCATCTCTACCGGCCCGCCTTCGCCCGGCAGCAGCGTGATCGTCTCCTTCGGGACGTTGATGCGCAGCACCTTCGCCTCTCCCGTCGGCGTCGAGATGCGCGCGCCCACCTTGGGCAGGCTGCCCTTGATCTCGCGGTACTGGTCGTACTCGTACGTCAGGCAGCAGAGGAGCCGCCCGCAGGCGCCCGACAGCTTCGACGGATTGAGCGGCAGGTCCTGCTCCTTCGCCATCTTGATCGAGACCGTCGGGAACGTCGTCAGCCAGGACGAGCAGCACAGCCGCTCGCCACAGCGGCCGATGCCGTCGACCGCCTTCGCGCGGTCGCGGTCGCCCACCTGCAGGAGCTGCACCCGGGCGTCGAAGCGCGTCGAGAGGCTGCGCGCCAGCGACCGGAAGTCGACGCGGTCCTCGGCGACGAAGTAGAGCGTGAACTGCGAGCCGTCCAGGCCGTAGTCGCCGGCGACGATGCGCATGTCCAGGCCCTCGTGCACAGCCTCCGCGCGCGCGCCGGCTACATGCTCCTGGGCCCTTCGTTTCAGCTCCGCCGATCGCTCCAGGTCCTCCTGGCTCGCCTGTCGCAGAATGGGCTTCAGCGTCTCCTTGATCTCGCTCGCGATCACCTGATCGGGCGCGATGACGACGCGGCCGACCTCCTTGCCATGCGAGGTCTCGACGACGACGTAGCTCCCGGCCTCAAGATCGAGGCCGCGCGCGTCGAAGTAGTAGACCTTGCCTGCTTCCTTGAACCGGACGCCCACCGGCTTCCGTTGCTGGTCTGCCATAGGTCCCGCGCGACTCGATCCTTCCCCAGGAAGGAGAATCGCGCTCCTCCTTTCGCTCAGCCGGCGCGGGCTGGCGCCGCCGGCAGGTCGAGGAGCATGACCTCCAGCGCCAGCGTCGGGCTGGCGTGCTCCTCGAGATGCCTGCCGCCATCTGCCAGGGCGGCGAGCGCTCGCAGTGCGCCGTGCACTCCGTATTGTGACGCCTGCGACCGTAGGGTGTCCAGCCGCTCGCTCTCGGCGACCAGCGCCTCCTGCCCCGCCGCCGCTAGAAGCACGTCGCGCCACCAGGAGCGCCAGAGCTCCAGATTGGCATGTACCGAGTCCGCATCGCGTAGATAGCGAGCGCCCAGGACGGCGGCCGCGGCGAAGCGCTCGCTCAGGCCGCCCTCCAGCAGCCCCTCCAGCTCATCGACCGCGCGCGCGCGTTCGGCCAGCACTCGCTCGTCATCGAGCGCGGCGACGGCCCAGCCGAGCCGCCCTTGCGCCAATCGCGCCAGCTGGGCCGCCTGCTCCGGCGAGGCGCCCCAGCGCTCGCGCAGCGCCTCCTCGATCTCGTGTCGAGGGACGCCGGAGAACTCGATGCGCCGGCAGCGCGAGCGCACCGTTTCCGGCAGCCGCTCCTCGCGAGCCGTGATCAGCACGAATACCGTCGCCGGCGGCGGCTCCTCCAGCGTCTTGAGGAACGCGTTCGCCGCCTCGGTCGTCATCGCGTCGGCGGGATCGACGATGACGACGCGGTGGCGCGCATCGACCGTCGTGCGGCTAACGACGCGTTCGAGGCGGCGCACCTGGCAGATGCGGATGTCGCGCGAGCCGGCGTGGTCCTTGTGCTCCGACTCCTCGCAAACGCCTCCGACCGTAACGTACTCCACGTCCGAGTGCTTGTCCTCGCCGATCAGCCGGCAGGCGCGACACGCACCGCACGGAACGCCGTTCGCACCTTCCGCCTGTAGCCGAGCCTTTCCAGGCTCGGCCGGGTCGTCCGGCGAGGCTGGAAAGCCTCGCCTGTCGGGAGAAGTGCCCGCGCAATTCAGCGCCTGCGCGAACCGCCGCGCCGCCGTCGCGCGGCCGACGCGCTCCGGCCCCGCGAAGAGGTAGGCGTGCGCCAGCCGCGACTCGTCGTCGACGGCACGGCGCAGGGCCGCCACCGCCCGCTCCTGCCCGATGACGTCCCAGGTCATGACGGATCAGCCACAGATGAACGCAGATGGACACAGATAGTGGCAATCGGGCGTGCTGACGCTGCCAAATCCGTGTTCATCTGTGCCAATCTGTGGCTACTCCGTAACATCCGTCCGCATCAGGTCCTCGTACGTCTCGCGTCGGCGCACCAGGCGCGCGCGGCCGTCGCGCACGAGCACGACCGGCGGCCGCGGCGACAGGTTGTAGTTGCTCGCCATCGCCAGGCAGTACGCGCCCGACGCCGGCAGCGCGAGGACGTCGCCCGCCCAGAGCTTCGGCAGCGCGGCGTCCTTGATCAGCACGTCGCCGGACTCGCAGTACTTGCCGGCGATCGTCACCGTCTCGGCCGGCGGCTCGGCGGCGCGATTAGCCACCAGCGCCTCGTAGCGCGCGTCGTACATCGCCGGCCGGATGTTGTCGGCCATCCCGCCGTCGACGGAGACGTACGTCCGCACGCCGGGGATCTCCTTGCGCGCGCCGACCGTGTAGAGCGCAACGCCCGCGCGCGCCACGATCGACCGTCCCGGCTCGACCGTCAGGTGCGGCTCCGGCAGCTCAGCTTCCGCCAGGGCAGAACGCAGCGAGTCAACGACCGCCGCGGCGTACCGGTCGGGCGTCGGCGCAGGCTTGTCGCGCAGGTACTGCGCCGCGAAGCCGCCACCCGAGTTGTACTCGCGCAGCTCCAGCCCGTGCCGGTCGCGCATCCGCCGCGCGAACGCGATCATGATGTGGTTCGCCTGCTCGAACGGCTCGAGGTCGAAGATCGGCGAGCCGAGGTGGCAGTGCAGCCCCAGCAAATCTAAGTTTGGCCGCGCCAGCACCTGCACCACCGCCTCCTCCGCCTGCCCGCCGTCGATCGGGAAGCCGAACTTTGTGTCGAGCACGCCCGTCGTCGTCTTCGCGTGCGTGTGCGCGTCCACGTTGGGCGAAGCGCGCACGAGCACCTGCTGGCGCTTGCCGAGCGCGCCCGCGACGTCGTCGAGCAGCGACAGCTCGTGGAAGTTATCGATGATGATCCGCCCGACGCCCGCCTGCACCGCGTCGCGCAGCTCCTGCGCCGACTTGTTGTTGCCGTGGAAGAGCACGCGCTCCATCGGGAAGCCGGCCGCCTTTGCGACGGCCAGCTCGCCGCCGGAGACGACATCCATGTCGAGCCCCTCCTCGGCGATCAGCGCGGCCAGCCAGCGGCCCAGGTAGGCCTTCGCCGCATAGGCGACGCTGCTGCGCTCGTAGCGCGACGCGAACGCCTCGCGGTACTCGCGACACGTCGCGCGCAGCTCGTGCTCGTCGAAGACGTAGAGCGGCGTGCCGAACTCGCGCGCCAGCTCGACCGCATCGCACCCGCCGAGCGCGAGATGGCCGTTCGACGTCACCTCAGCGGTGCGCGGCAGCACCGGCGCGAGCGCGGGATCGAGAGAGGGCATATCGAGGGCAGTATAACGAGCCGTTCGCCCGCTGTACTACGCTCTGTCGCTCGATCGGCTCCGAAGCACAGGTCTTCCCCTCTTCCTCTCCGAGGGAGAGGGGGACGGGGTGAGGGAGCCAGTAGCGCCCGTACCGCCGCGATCGACTACTTCGCCTTCGCGTAGTCCCCCAGGCCCGACCAGTCGATCGACACCCACGGCTCGTCTCCGACGACCCAGGCGTCGTGGCCCGGTGGCACCTTGAAGACGTTACCCGGGCCGGTGTCGTACTCGGTCCCGTCCGACATCTTGATCTTCGCCCGGCCCGAGACCGTGAAGCCGAAGTGCGGCGCTTCGCACCACTCCGTCTTCGCGATCGGCTTCACGTGCTCCGACCAGCGCCAGCCCGGCTCGAAGACAGCTCGGCCCACCACCCCGCCGCCGATGTTGACGACTTCGACGTGCCCCTTCTCGAACTTGCGCACCTCGTCCGGCTTGTTCATGTCCTTCTGCTCCGCGTCTGCCATGGTTACCCTCCTTGTTCCTGGTTCCTGGTTCCTGGTTCCTGGTTTCTTGTTCCCTGTTCCTACGCCGCCTCCACACGCGTCTCAAGACCCTCCCCGCTCGTCCGCACCTTGCCTTCGCGTTCGAGCTTGCTGAGGTGGGAGAGGACCTGGCTCTGCGCCATCCCGAGCAGCCGCTTGTCCAGCTCAGGGTAGATCGCCTTCACGATGCGCTGCACGCTGTCGCGGCCCTCGCGCGCGAGCGAGAGGATCTGCTCCTCGCGCTGCCGCCGGTGGTCGATCAGCTCCTGCAGTTTTCGGTTGGGTTCTCGCACCGCCGGGCCGTGCCCGCAGCACATCACGTCGGCGTTCAGGGCTTGCATCTTGCGCAGCGACCCAACGTACTGCGCCATGTCGCCGTGCGGCGGCGGCGGCACCACCGTCGTCCCCACGCCGAGCACGTTGTCGCCCGCGAACAGCACGCGCCCCTCCTCCAGGAACGGCGACAGGTGGCCGGCCGTGTGCCCCGGCGTGTGCACCATCCGCAGCGTCAGGTTGCCGACCTGCAGCTCCGCGCCGTCCTGCACCAGCACGTCCGGCTTCCCCTTCGACGCCTCCAGCCGCCACTCGACCGCGCGGTCGTGCCACGCCTTCGCCTCCTCGGGCACCTCGACGTCGGAGGGCAGCTCCTCCAGCGCCGCGCGGTCGAGCAGCTCGGCCTCGTACTCGTGCATGACGACGCGCGCGCCGGTCGCCTCGCGCAGCTTGTGCGCGCCCGACGCGTGGTCGAAGTGGTGGTGCGTGATCACGATGTAGCGAAGGCTGAGTCCTGGCACCTCGCGCAGCATCTCGAGCCGCTTGCCGACCGACTGCTCGTCCGAGAAGCCGGCGTCGATCAGCGCGCCCTCGGCGCCGTCGACGACGAGGTGGACGTTCGGCGGGTACGGCTGCGGAAACCAGTCGAGCGGGACGGGCAGGCTGCGAACGTGGGGCGTGATCTCGTCCATTGCGCGAGGATGGTAGCATACGGGCGTGACGACGCGCGCCTTCCGTCAGCCCCCTCCCGCCACGCTCCCCCACCTCCGCCGCGCGCTGCTCGACTGGCACCGGCGGCACGCGCTGCGCGCGCCCTGGCGGGCGTCCGGCGACCCATACCACGTGCTGGTCGCCGCCGTGATGGCGCAGCAGACGCAGATGTCGCGTGTGCTGCCGAAGTACGACGAGTTCCTCGCCGCGTTCCCCACGATCGAGGCGCTCGCCCGCGCGACGGCGTCGCGCGTGCTGCGCATCTGGGGCCCGCTCGGCTACAACGTGCGCGCGCTGCGCCTGCATCGCGCCGCCAAACGCATCGTGCGCGAAGGGGGCTTCCCGCGCACGGCGGCGGAGCTGGAGCAGATCGAAGGCATCGGGCCGTTCACGGCGACGATCGTCTCATCGTTCGCCTTCCGCGAGCCCGCCGCCGCGATCGACACGAACGTCCGGCGCGTGATCGCGCGCCTCGGCGGTAACGCCGACGGCGCGATCGCGGAGCGGGCGCTTCAGGCTGCCGCCGAGCGGCTGCTGGCGCGGCGCGCGCCCGGGCGCTGGAACCAGGCGGTGATGGACCTCGGCGGCGCCGTCTGCACGGCGCGAGCGCCGCGCTGCGACGCCTGCCCGCTCGCGCGCTGGTGCCGCGCCCGACCCAAGATCGCGAAGCGATCGCCGGCCGGCGGGCGCACACGGCAGTCGCCCTTCCGCCGCTCGACGCGCTACTACCGCGGTCGCATCATCCAGGCGCTGCGCGAGCTGCCGGCCGGCGCGTCTCTGACGCCGGCGGCGCTGCTCGCGCGTCTGCCCGACCGCGACGGCCTCGACCGCGCCGGCCTGCGTTCGCTGATCGAGGCGCTCCGCCGCGACGGCCTGCTGCGCATCGAGCGCGGGCGCGTGCGGCTGCCCTAGGGTTGCGTTCGTCGCCCCGGATCGTATGACATGTAGGGGCGCATCGCGATGCGCCCTCAAGGAGGCCACCCGATGGAGACGCACGAAGAAGGCCGGCTGCGGCTGGTCAAGCTGGGGCCGCTCGGCCCGTTCGCGAACAACAGCTATCTGGTCCAGGACCGAGAGCTGGGCGACGCGCTGCTCGTCGACGCGCCGCAGGACGGCGAGCAGGCCCTCGACGCGCTCGCGGGCGGGCGCGTCACGCAGATCGCCGTCACGCACCGCCACCCCGACCACTGGGTGAGCATCGACGCGCTGAGGTCGGCGACCGGCGCATCGGTCGCCTGCCACGAGGCCGACCGCGAGCCCTACGCGGGAAAGGTCGACCGTACGGTCGCGGACGGCGAGGAGCTGGCCGTGGGCGAGCTGCGCGTGCGCGTCATCCACACGCCTGGCCACACACCGGGCAGCGTCTGTTTCCTCGTCGGTAACCACCTGATCAGCGGCGACACGCTCTTCCCCGGCGGTCCCGGCAGAACGAACAAGCCGGCTGACCTGCAGGAGGAGATCCGCTCGATCATCGACCGGCTGCTCGTCCTGCCGGACGACACGCTGGTTCACCCCGGCCACGGCGACGACGGCACGATTAGCCAGTCGAAGCGCGAGTACGCCGCCTTCGCCTCGCGCGAGCACCCGGCCGGCCTCTGCGGGGATGTGACCTGGGAGGGTAACTGAATCAACAGTCACGTCGGCGAGCTAACCCGCCACGCCGGTAAGATTGGATCTCTGATGGCCCACCACCGTCGCAGGATAGGATTCCGTCATGGTCACTAACCTCGAGTTGCTCGAAATCGAGATCGAGACCTTGTGGGCCACGGACCATCGGGGCCGCCTTGTCAATACCCGTAAAGCGATCGTGCGGGCCGCTCCGCACCTGGTGATTGGCGTCTCCAACGACGGACAGATCGCCGCGATTGGCCACGAGGTGCCCGACGGTCTCGCGGTCGAACTTCAGGGAGCCGTCGCCGGCGCGCCGCTTTCGCCCCCCACCACACCGCCCGCGTCTATCACCCATTGCGAGC
>Ga0326597_10001211_pt1 | contig 42349 bp, 32 predicted proteins | sample RVTome_12_FD_203789 | JGI IMG/M metagenome (GOLD analysis project Ga0326597, IMG submission 203789) | Soil microbial communities from uranium-contaminated site in the Upper Colorado River Basin, Wyoming, United States - RVT100D185 | ecosystem: Environmental > Terrestrial > Soil > Contaminated >... | reverse complement strand
GTGCTCACCTGCATCCGCCACAAGACGACGCTGGCGCGCGCCGGGCGGCGGCTGAGCGTGAACGCGGAGCGATACCTCAAGCCCCCCGAGGTCATGGCCCGGCTCTTCGACGACCTGCCGCGCGCGGCGGCCGAGACGCGCGAGTTGGCCGCTCGCCTCGAGTTCACGATGGCCGACCTCGGCTATCGCTTTCCGGACTATCCGGTGCCCGACGGCGAAACGATGGCGTCGTTCCTCAGGAAGATCGCGGAGGTCGGCGCCCGCGAGCGCTACCGGCCCTACCACGAGCGGGCCCGCCGCCAGATTGCGCGCGAGCTCGACCTCATCGAGAAGCTCGATCTCGCCGGCTATTTCCTCATCGTCTGGGACATCGTCAATTTCTGCCGGCAGCAGGGGATCCTGGCGCAGGGGCGCGGGTCGGCCGCGAACAGCGCCGTGTGCTACAGCCTCGGGATCACCGCCGTCGACCCGGTGGGGATGGACCTGCTGTTCGAGCGGTTCCTGTCGGAAGAGCGCGGCGAGTGGCCCGACATCGACCTCGATCTGCCGAGCGGCGATCGGCGCGAGCGCGTCATCCAGCACGTCTACGAGAAGTACGGACGGCTCGGCGCCGCCATGACCGCCAACGTCATCACCTACCGTGGCCGGAGCGCCGCGCGGGAGGTGGGCAAGGCGCTCGACCTCGATCCCGACCAGGTCGACCGGCTGTCGAAGGTGATGCACCACTTCGAGTGGGTCGATCCGAAAGACTCCATCGACCGGCAGGTACGGGAAGCGGGCTTCGACGCCACCCATCCGACGCTCCGCCTGTTCGCCGACCTGTGGCGGCGCATCCAGCACCTGCCGCGCCATCTCGGCCAGCACTCGGGCGGCATGGTGATCTGCCAGGGCCGGCTCGACGAGATCGTGCCGCTCGAGAACGCCAGCATGCCCGGGCGCGTGGTGATCCAGTGGGACAAGGACGACTGCGCCGACATGGGCATCGTCAAGGTGGACCTGCTCGGATTGGGGATGATGGCCGTCCTTCAAGACTCCCTTGAAATCATCAACGGAACGGGACTCGGGACTCGGTACTCGGTACTCGGGGCGCACGAAGTCCCGGCCACGCACGAAGCACCAGGCACGCACGAAGCACCAGGCACCAAGCACGCACGAAGCACCAAGCACCAAGCCCTAGGCACGGTCGTCGATCTCGCCCACCTCCCCCCCGACGACCCCGACGTGTACCGGATGCTGCAGGAGGCCGACACAATCGGCGTCTTCCAGGTCGAGTCGCGCGCGCAGATGGCGACGCTGCCGCGTCTCAAGCCGGCCGGCTTCTACGACATCGTCGTGGAGGTGGCGCTCATCCGGCCGGGGCCGATCGTCGGCCAGATGGTGCACCCCTACATCAAGCGGCGGCAGGGCGTGGAGCCGGTGGTCTACCCGCATCCGTCGCTCGAGCCGATCCTGAAGCGGACGCTCGGCGTGCCGCTCTTCCAGGAGCAGCTCCTGCGCATGGCCATGGTGGCGGCCGGCTTCTCGGGCGGCGAGGCCGAGGAGCTGCGGCGGGCGTTCGGTTTCAAGCGCTCGGTCGAGCGCATGAAGAAGATTGAGGAGAAGCTCACGGCCGGCATGGCGCGCCAGGGCATCACGGGCGAGGCGGCCGAGACGATCCTCCGGTCGATCTCGTCGTTTGCGCTCTACGGCTTTCCCGAGTCGCACGCGGCCAGCTTCGCGCTGCTCGTCTACGCCAGCGCCTACCTGAAGGCGCACTATCCGGCGGCGTTCTACGCCGCGATGCTCAACAACTATCCGATGGGGTTCTATCACCCCGCGACGCTCGTGAAGGACGCGCAGCGGCGCGGCGTCCAGTTCGCGCCCGTCGACGTCGAGTGGTCCCACTGGCTCTGCACGATCGAGGACAACGGGCGGGTGCGCCTGGGGCTGCGCTACATCGCGGGATTGCGGGAAGAGGTGGGGAAGATGATCGAGAGCGGAGGCCGGAGGCCGGGGACCGGAGGCCAGGGGCGAGCCGACGACGTGGCCGGCTTGAGCCGGCCTGATCTCTGTCCCAAGTGCGGCTGCGACGATCCGTCGATGCTCGAGACGGTACGCGTGGCGGCCGGCGCGCGGTGGTTCTGCAACGTCTGCGCGCACGAGTGGGCGGCTGACGGGACTCGGGGCTCGGTACTCGGTACTCGGGATGTTCGTGACGCGGGCGTGGGCCGGCCTCAGCCGGCCCCCGAGCACCGAGCACCGAGTACCGAGTACCGTCGCTTTTCGTCCCTGGACGACCTCATCGCCCGGACCGGGATCCGTCGCGACGAGTTGGCCACGCTCGCCGAGTCTGGCGCGCTCGAGGCGTTCGGGTACGACCGTCGATCTGCTTTGTGGCAGGTTGAACGGGCGGTGCGACCCGCCGGGGAACTGTTCGAAGGACTGCCAGAAGTCGGAGACCAGCAGTCAGAGACGAGGGCGCGGGCGATCGGCGAGGCCGCCGACATGCAGCACGAGCCGTGTACCAGGCACGAAGCACGCACCAGGCACGAAGCACGCACCAGGCACGAAGCACCAGGCACGCACCAGGCACCAGGCACCAAGCACCAGGCACGGTCAGATTCCCCCCTCCCCCCCATGTCCCCGCTCGAGCGGGTCGCGGCCGACTACGCCGGCACCGGGTTGACGATCGGCCCGCATCCGATGAGCTTCCGCCGGCGCGAGCTGGCGCTGCGCGGCATCCTGCGCGCGATCGATCTGCCGCGCGGGCGGAACGGCCGGCGCGTGCGTGTCGCGGGCGCCGTCATCACGCGCCAGCGGCCCGGCACGGCCAAGGGGTTCGTCTTCCTCACGCTCGAGGACGAAACCGGCATCGCCAACGTCATCGTCCGGCCCGATCTCTTCGCCGAAGAGCGGTTGGCGATCGTGAGCGAGCCGTATCTCGTCGTGGAGGGGACGCTGCAGATCCAGGAGGGGGTGACGTCGGTGAAGGCCGACCGCGTGCGCCCGCTCGACCGTGGCGAGGCGCCCAAGGTCGAGTCGCACGATTTTTATTGAGAGCTTAGTCCTGACAGGCCTCCTCAGTGGCGAACTGACGCTGACACTCGCGCAGCATGCAGCCGACGCGCGCGAATGGAGCCGGGCTGAAGACGAAGGGGCGCGCGGCTGATGCGCGGTCGTTGACTGCCGCAAATACATCCGTTTGACTGGCCGGGCCTTCACGATCTGGCTATAATGTAGCCAGAATGCCGTTCGAGATCATCCTCGCGCCCGAGGCCGTGAAGTCGTTGCGCCGACTGCCCGCGCACATCCGAGCCGAGGTCAAGGACGCTCTCGAGGTACACCTGAAACATGAACCGACGAAGGTCAGCAAGAGCCGCGTCAAACGGCTGCGGGGTTTGAGCCAACCGCAGTTCCGTTTAGGGGTCGGCGACATCAGGGTGTTTTATGACGTTACAGAAGCGGCGGTCGAGGTCCTCGCCATCATCGAGAAAGCCGAAGCGCAAGCATGGCTCGACGACGAAGGCACGCCAACTCCGGGCGGTGGCCCTCGCTGAGGTCAAAGACGATCTGTCGAAGTACCTCCGTCTGGCGGAAGACGAAGAGATCGTGATCACTCGACACGGCCGTGCGGCGGGCGTACTGATCGGATTCGGATCGGAGGACGACTGGTTCGAGTATCGCCTCGAACATCATCCAGAGTTCCTACGTCGCATTGCCGCGGCGCGGGCGGCGCTGCGTGAAGGTCGTGGACTCCGACTCGAGGATGTATAGCGCGGCCGCCGCGTCAGTCGCCGTTGAAGGTCCGCGTCAGTCCCTGAGAATCGTGCCGCTGTCCACGGTCTGCCCGGTGCGGGAGATCGCCTCGAAGAACAGCGTGTCGCCGTCGATCTCGATCAGCATGAACGACCGGTCCTCGTCGAACCCGGCGGCGAACGCCGGCGAGGCGCGATCGATGTTGCCGCGGCGCAGCTTGGCCGCCGCCCCCGAGATGAAGTACGCGACGCCATGCTGCGGCGTCAGACGCTCGTAGAAGTGCTCGTGGCCGGCGAAGACGACATCCACGCCGTGCCGGACGAGGATCGGCTCGATACGCTCCCCCAGCGCGACCGCCGGACCGTGCCGGCGCCCGGACGAGTAGATCGGCTCGTGCAGGAACACGATCCGCCAGGCCTCGGTCGACACGGCCAGCGCCCGGTCGAGCCAGGCGAGCTGCGCCGCATCCATCCCTCCGCTCTCGAGGGCGAAGAACCGGACGCTCTGCCGCGGCGCCGCCACGCTGTAGTACGCCTGGCCGTACATGTGGAACAGCGGGTAGAAGCGCTGCAGCGGCTCGTCGTGGTTGCCGATCGCGGCGTAGAAGGGAACGTCGGCCTCGAGCAGCGCCGCGTACGGCTCCTCGAACTTCCGGCGCCGATCCTCCGGACCCTCGCCGCCGTAGAGGTTGTCGCCGAGCATCAGGACCAGCTCGAACGGGAACCGTTCGCGCGCGGCTGCCATCACGGCGGCCACCTCGCGCTGGTGGCGGCCGCCCGTGCCGCTGTCGCCGATGACGGCGAACTTCAGCGAGCCGGGACGATTCGGGAGCGTCGCGGGCTGCGCCGGCGCCGCCGCCGGCAGCCACAGGAGGAAAACGAGCAGGGTGATCCGCAGGGCCCACAGGTGTCGACGGGCCCGTGGGCGAGCCACTCGCGCTACGGCGCGGTCTCGACGGAACCCTCCGCGACGGGCGATTCCTGCACCTGCGGTCGGCGCCAGAAGTCCATGAACGACACCCGGTGCACGCACCCGATCGTGCAGTACGGCGCGCACCACTTCGGCGCCATGAACTCGCGGCGGATCTCCTCGACCGTGTAGCGCTCGAGCGGGATCGCGGGAAAGCCGCGCTGCTGCGAGCACCAGTGCACGAGCCCGTCCTCGCAGACGTACAGGTAGCGCGCGCCAGCACGGCAGTACCACTCGTTCGGCTTGCCCTCCGCGAGGTTCTGCTGGAAGTGCCGGATGCCCGAGTAGAGGTTCTGGCCGATCTGCTCCCACGCGTTCACCCGTTTCGTCACCGTGTCGAAGACCGCGCGCTCCACGTCGCCGAGCGGCTTGAGCGACCCCTCGTGGTCGTGGATGATGCCGATCGACGTCGAGAAGCCCAGCTCGCGCGCCCGCCGGTTGATGACCTTCGCGTCCTCGGGGTACTTGATCCCGCCCCCGACGACCGAGTTGATGTTGATGTCGAACGTGGCGTACTGGCTGAGCCACTGGAGCTTCCGATCGAGCAGCCGCAGGCTCTTCTTCGAAACCTCGTCCGGCTCGACGTTGTCGATGCTGATCTGAAGATAGTCCAGTCCGGCCTCGTTGAGCGACTGAATTCGCCTGGGCGAGAGGAGATAGCCGTTCGTGATCAGGCCGGCGAGCATGCCGCGCCGGCGGATGTGCCCTATGAGATCGTCCAGCTGCGGGTGCAGCATCGGCTCGCCGCCGCTGAACGCGACGACCGAGGAGCCGAGGCCGGCCAGATGGTCGAGGCGGGCACGGAGCGTCTCGAACGGCACCGGATCGGAGGTCTTGTCGTACTCGTTGCAGTACGCGCAATCGATGTTGCACCGGCGAATCGGCACGACGTGCACCAGAATCGGATGGTCCGTCGAGACCAGACCGCGCACGAAATGCCGGGCCGCGCGCACGTCGCGGGCCACCTTTCGCCGTAATCGCATGGAGGCGACCATTATAGTCGGAGACTCGCGGCCGGCGCACGGCTCCGCGGCCGAGCGGGCGCCAGCACGCGCGGAGGGGCAATTCGGCGGGGTGAACGGGCGCGGCTGGCAGACACGTGGAGAGATCGCGCGCGGCGGGCGATTCGCGCGCCTTGCCACGCCCGCGTGCCGGAGAGTACCATCAAGCGCGAGTCGGGCCGGCACGGGCGCGCTCGTATCGACCCGCGACCCCGAGAGCCGGAGCCAGCCAGGTCGCCGACATGCGCAAAGTCCCTCTGACGGAATCGCTTCGCATCATCGCCAAGGGCTCGCTCAACTGGCGCGCCGGACGGCCGATCGTCGTCTCCTTCGAGGTGACCGATTCGTGCACCTGCTTCTGCAAGCACTGCGATCACGGCGGCCTGTGCGACACGTCGCGTGACCTGAAACCGGCCGACTACCGCCGCTACATGGAGGTGCTGCGGCCCGTCGTCGTGCAGGTCTCGGGCGGCGAGCCGCTGCTGCGCGACGACCTCACCGAGGTCGTGCGCCACATCAAAGAGGACTCGGGCCTGCCGTTCATCATCCTCGTCTCGAACTGGTCGTTGATGACGCGTGAGCGGTACCTTGCGCTGCGGGAAGCGGGCGTCGACGAGTTCTGCGTCAGCCTCGATTTTCCCGACGTCCGGATGGACGAGTTCCGCGGGCACGCGGGGCTGTTCGATTACCTGGGCACGGTCGTGCCGCGCCTCGCCGCGCTGGGGCACGACGACATCGTCCTCAACACCTGCATCCACGCCGAGAACGTCGGCGACATCAACGCCTGCGCCGACATGGCGAAGGCGTGGGGCGTCAACATCAACTACAGCGCGTACACCCCGCGACGCACCGGCAACCAGGACCTGTTCCTGAACACGCCCGGGCAGCTCGACGTCCTGCGGCGCGAGATCGCGCGGCTCAAGACGCGCATCGACGGCCGATGGATCGCTGTCACCGGGAGCACGCTGGACGCCACCGAGCGGTACTTCGAGACGGGCGGCATGCCGGGCTGCAAGGCGGGATTGCGCTGGCTGGTGGTCACGAGCGACGGCCAGCTGCAGCCGTGCTCGATGCAGTTCACGCGGTTCGGCCTGCACGAGCAGGGGCGGATGGTCGAGGAGTTCACGCGCCGGAACACCTGCGACGAGTGCTACGTCGCGATCCGCTCCAGCCTGGACAAGACCTACCCGCAGCTGCTCTGGGAAAATGTGGCCGGCTTCTTCTCCTTCAAGCCACGCATCGATCGGACACCGGGCGTCGCGGCCGCCCGGCTCTGACACCCCCGCCCGGCCGGATGGTCAGCGGCGCCGCAGCGCGATGCCGCCGTTGACGGTCTCGATCTGCAGCCGCCGGCCCCCATTGCCGATCGTGCCGGTCAGCCGCCGGTTGCTGAACCGGCCCCGCACGGTCAGCGGGAAGTCGGTCGAGATGGAGCCGTTGACCGTCCTGGCCTCGACGTCGGCGCTGAGGCCGTCCGGCAGGTCGAGCGTGACGCCGCCGTTCACGGTGTGGAACTCGAGGTCGTCCTGCCAGTCGGCCCGTCCGAGCGATCCCCGAATGGAGCCGTTGACCGTCGTCGCTGCCGCGTACCCCGTCGTCGAGAAGGTGACGCTGCCGTTGACGGTGCTCAGGGACAGGTTGCCCTCGAGACCCTCGGCCTCGACGGTGCCGTTGACCGTCTTGCCGGTGAAGGCGACGCCGGCCGGCACCCGGACGGTGAAGGCGACCTTCACGTCGTTGTTCCGGACCTTCATCCGGCCGTCACTTCCCGGTCCGCACTCGTTGGGCGTGCTGTCGGGGCTTGGGTAGACGGCGCAGATCGTCACGCCACCGGCGTGCTCGACCACCTCGATCTTCACCTCGTCGGGGTCGTTCCGGCGCCCGGAGCGCTCAGCCATGACCTCGACCCGGCCGCTGGCCGAAGGACGGGCCTCCACCGGACCGTTGATGCCCTTGATCTCGACGACCTGCCCCGGGGCGACCGTCCCTTCCCAGCTGAAGTCGCTGACCGTCCTGGCCTGCGCGAACGCGCTGCGGACCTCGAGGTCGCCGTCGTGGCCGGCCTGGATCGTGCAGCCGGCGAGCAGGGCCGTCACCGCCGCCAGTCCGACGGTCTTCCACCCACGCATGCGTTTGCCTCCTGTCAAGCAGCCCGTGGCAGAAGTCGCTCCACGGGCTGCGAGGACGCGGAGCGGAAACACCGAGAAACCGCAGGCACGGACGGGCTCCGGATTCCTCCGTGGCCTCTGACGCGGTGGCCACGTCCTCCGTGACCTCGCAGGCCGTGTCGACGTTCACCACGGCCTGCGAGCGGATCTCGGTTGAACTTGCCGGGTTAGACGGTGACCTGAGGAGGAAAGTTGCCAGGCCGCCCTGGACCGGCCGATCCCGCGCTGTTGTATCCTACGGATCATGATTGAGCGGCGGCGGTCGGGGATCCACGGCTGGGGCGTGTACGCCACGTCGTCGATCCCGAAGAACACGCGCATCATCGACTACGCGGGCGAGAAGATCCCGAACAAGGAGAGCCTGAAGCGCGAGCGGAAATACTTCAAGCGGGGACACATCTGGTGCTTCAAGCTGAACGGCCGCTACGTGCGCGACGCCGCCGTCGGCGGCAACATCGCCCGGTTCATCAATCACTCCTGCACGCCGAACTGCTATACGCAGATCGTCGGCGACACGATCTGGATCCGCGCGTCACGGAACATCCGCAAGGGGGAAGAGATCACCTACGACTACATGACCGACGGGGTCGGTCACATCGCCTGCAAGTGCAGCCCCAACTGCGGGACGAAGCTCTGACGGCATGCATCTGTTCTATCTTCACGGCTTCGCCTCTTCGCCCGCCTCCACGAAGGCCGCGGCGTTCGGCGAGCGCTTCGGCGCGCGGGGCCTCACGTTCCACTGCCCAGACCTGAACGAGCCGGACTTCTCGACGCTCACCATCACGCGGATGATCGAGCAGGTCGAGAGCGCGATTGCCGCCGCGCCGGCGTCCCCCGTCGTGCTGGTGGGATCGAGCCTCGGCGCCTTCGTCGCTGTGCACGTGACGGCGCGGCAGCCAGCCGGGTCTCCGTCGCCGATCACGCGGCTGGTGCTCCTCGCGCCCGCGCTCGACTTCGGCGGCAACCGCATGCGCGAGCTCGGTCCGGAAGGGATTGCGCGGTGGCGCGACACCGACCGCCTCGACGTGCTCCACTACGCCTACGGCGAGGTCGTGCCGCTCCGGTACGCGCTCTACGAGGATGCGGCCCGCTACGATGCGCTGTCGCTCCCGATCGGCGTGCCCGCGCTCGTGTTTCAGGGCACGCGTGACCACGTCGTGGACCCGGGCATGGTGGAGCGGTGGGCCCGTCCCCGTGCCAACGTCTCACTGCGCCTCGTGGACGACGACCATCAGCTCGGCGCCAGCCTGCCGCTGATTCTCGATGAGACGGAGCAGTTCCTGGGTCTCGATCCGTGACCACCACGCGCGGCGCCATGCTCGCCGTCGTCCTGAGCGCCTCCGCCGCACTGGCCTGCGCCGGGCCCGAGCCGCCGCCCGTGACACCCGCCGCGTCGATGCCCCCGGCGGCGGCGGTGCGCGAGCCGGCGGCCGGAACGCCGGCGAGCGCGGGCGCCGCGTACCTGCTGGTGGACCGTCCCTCGGGCCTGGTGCTGGATGCGGCGCGCGCCGAGGAGCTGGACCGGCCGGTGCTGCCGGGCTCGATCGCGAAGATCGCGCTCCTCGCCGCCGCGCTCGAGGGCGGTGTCGTCGGACCCCGCACCGAGCTGGTGTGCCGCCGCGATCTCGTCGTCGACGGCCAGCGGCTGACGTGCTCGCACCCCGACCTGGGACGGCCCCTGTCGGCGGCAGAGGCCCTGGCGCATTCCTGCAACAGCTTCTTCGTGACCGTCGCCAGCCGCGTGAGCCGCGAGGCGCTCAACGCCGCGCGCGTCGCGCTCGGTCTGCCGCCCGTGGGGCCAACCGGCCCGCTGGTGCCCGCCGCGCTCGGACTCGCGGGACCGACCGTCGCGCCGCGCGTCCTCGCCGCGGCGCTCGAACGCGCGGTCATCGACGCGCCAGGCCTGAGCGATCCGGCCGCGCGCGCGATCCTGCTCGAAGGGCTGCGGGGCAGCGCGGCGTACGGAACCGCCGACGCGCTGGCCGATCTCGACGGCGAGACGTACGCGAAGACCGGCACGGCGCCGATGCTCGGAGGTGGGTCCCTCGGCCTGCTCGTCGCGTGGCGGCCCGCCACCTCGTTCTGGGCGTCGCGCGCCGCCGGCCTGTCCCTCGTGGTCCTGGCGCCGGGCGCGTCCGGGAGAGACGCCGCGGTGATCGCCCGACGGATCCTGGAGGGCGCGACCGCCAGCGGCGCGCCGGCCGATGCGTCCCCGTCCGACGCGGAGCCACGCGGCAGCACGATGGTCCCGCTGGAGCTGCCCGGGCGCCTGCGGGTCGGAGAAGTCTCCGGAAGCGGGTACCGGACCCGGACGATCGGCCTGGAGGACTACGTCGCGCGTGCCGTGTCCGGCGAGGCCGCGCCGGGCACAACCGGCGCGACCCTCGAGGCGCTCGCGGTCACGGTGCGAACGTACGCCGCGGCCAACCTCGGCCGCCACGCGGACGAAGGGTTCGACCTCTGCGACCTCACGCACTGCCAGGCGCTCCGGCCGGCCACGCCCGAGGCGCGCGCGGCGGCGGCCGTGACGACGGGACGCATCCTCACGTACCGCGGACGCCCGGCGCAGACCCTCTACAGCGCCTCATGCGGCGGGTGGAGCGCCACGCCGGCCGAGATCTGGCGGGGCACCTCGGCCGAGCCGACGCCCTATCTCGTCTCGCGCGCGGAGCCCGAGTGCCGGGAGATCAGCCGCTGGACCGCCGAACTGTCCGCGCGCGACCTGACGCGCGCGCTCCGCGCGGCCGGCCTGCGCGGCACGGTCCTGCGCGACCTGCTCGTGGTCGAGCGCACGGCGTCTGGTCGGGTTGCGCGGGTCCGGGTCGAGGGCTTCGAGCCGCGCGAGATCTCGGCAGAGGAGTTCCGGCTGGCGGTCGGTCGCACGCTCGGCTGGAACCTCGTCAAGAGCCACCTGTTCGACGTTCACCGCGTGTCGACCGGGTATCGCGTGGCCGGGTTCGGCGCCGGACACGGCGTCGGCCTGTGTCTGGCGGGCGCTGCGCGCCTTGGGCGGGCCGGCCACGGCGCCGCCGAGATCCTGGCCGACTATTTCCCCGGCACGGCGCTGACCGAGGCCGGCGGCACATACCTGTCGGCGCCGGTGATCCGGCTGGACCTCCCCGCAGCCGCCTGCGCCCAGCGCGAGCTGGACGCAGGACGATCCTGGCGTCAGGTCGGCCGCTGACGCTGGACCCGTCGCCCGGCGCGCCTCTCCGTTATAATCACGACAGTCGTTCGCCGCCGGAGACGGCGCCGGCTGCGGGCCTGAAGGGGACCATCCCGGAATGACGCGTCGTTCAAGGAGGCGCTCATGGCAGTCACCGTGAAGAAGATCGAGTTGTGGCGTCGTGAAGTCGAAAACCGCCCGGGCGTCCTGGCCGGGGTGCTCGGCGGGCTCGCCGGCGCCGGGGCCAACCTCGAGATCGCGATGGCCTACCGCTACCCGGGGAACCCGTCGATGGGCGCCATCGAGGTCTTTCCGGTCAGCGGCAAGAAGATGGTGGCCGCCGCCCAGGCCGCCGGGCTCGCGCCGCTTGCTATCGCGGCGCTGCGCGTGGACGGCGACGATCGCCCCGGCACCGGCCATGCCGCCGCGCAGGCGCTCGCCGACGCGGGCCTCAATATCTCGTTTCTGGTGGCGCAGGTGATCGGACGGAAATACACGACGATCATCGGCTTCGACAGCGAGGCGGACGCCGCCGCCGGCGCGAAGATCATCCGAGGGGCTGCCGCGAAGGGCCGACGACGGAAGTAGTCGCGAGGGCCGGCGAGCGTCCGCGGTCGCTCCCGGCCCAGAGCCCGGCCCTTCCATCCCTCGCGCGCGCCGGCGGCCAGCAGCGCCACGGCCACCGACACGCTCACCACGTACCGGACGACGAACCGCACGACATCGAGCGTGCGGTGCGCCCAGGCCGTGTCCGGCATCCGGCTCATGGCGCCTCCGCGAGCGGCAGCCGCACCATCGTCACGTCGCGGCCGGGCTCGGCGCCGCGCCGCTGGGGTCTGGAGTCAGATCGCCGGCGCGGCCCTGCAAGCATGCGGGTGTAGCCCGAGACGCGACGCCCGCCGGCGTGCGCAGCTCGTGAGCGGCCAGCGCGAGCACACGGGGCCATGCCGCGTTGGGGACCTTCACGGCCTCATCTTATATATAGGGGCTCCATCGCACTTCGGGTCATGCGGAGGGAACAATCCGGCGGCGCGCGGTGTTTTGTAAATCACAGCCGCTGACAGCTGAAACGGGGCGTGGTGTCGCGGCATCTGAGTGCAGAGGATCCCTCATGCTGATCACGAAGGCGCCTGATATCCGGCCGTCCGAGATCACGCCGGAGTCGGTGTATGTGAACCGCCGGCAGTTCCTCCGGGCATCGTCCGGCGCGGCGCTGGGCGCGCTGGCGCTGGCCGGCGCGGGGGCGGCGGCGTTTCGCGGCGCCGCGCCGGTTCAGGCGCAGACGTCGCTCGGCGCGTTGAAGAAGAGTCCGTTCACCACCGACGAGAAGTTGAACTCGTTCGATGACATCACGACCTACAACAACTTCTACGAGTTCGGCACGGACAAGAGCGACCCGGCGCGCCATGCGGGGCGGCTGACCACGAAGCCGTGGACGGTCAAGGTGGAAGGGCTGTGCGAGAAGCCGGCCGACTACGCCCTGGACGACCTCCTCAAGCCGCACGCGCTCGAGGAGCGCACCTACCGCCTCCGGTGCGTCGAGGCGTGGTCCATGGTCATCCCCTGGGTCGGGATTCCGCTCGGCGACGTGCTGAAGCGGTTCGAGCCGACCTCGAAGGCGAGGTTCGTCGAGTTCACGACGCTCTACCGGCCGACCGAGCTGCCCGGCCAGCGGACTGCGGCGCTCGACTGGCCGTACGTCGAGGGCTTGCGCCTGGACGAGGCCATGCACCCGCTGACGATCTTCGCGGTCGGGCTGTACGGAAAGACGCTGCTCAACCAGAACGGCGCGCCCATCCGCCTGGTCGTGCCGTGGAAGTACGGCTTCAAGAGCATCAAGTCGATCGTGAAGATCCGCTTCACCGACACGCAGCCGAAGACGGCCTGGTCGGTGGCCAATCCCCGCGAGTACGGGTTCTACTCGAACGTGAACCCCGAGGTGGATCATCCGCGGTGGAGCCAGGCGCGCGAGCGCCGCATCGGCGAGTTCTTCCGGCGGAAGAGCGAGATGTTCAACGGCTACGGGGAACAGGTGGCACGGTTCTACGCCGGGATGGACCTGAAGAAGTATTACTGACGGGGCTCGGTACTCGGTACTCGGTACTCGGGGAAAGCCCAGAGCCCAGAGCCCAGAGCCCTCCTGTGACCCACCAGCGCTTCATCCGCGTCGTCCTCAAGCCGACGGTGTTCGTTGCTGCGCTCTTGCCGTTTCTGTACCTCGTGTGGCGCGCCGTCACCGGGGGGCTGAGCGCCAATCCGATCGAGGACATCACGCTCACGACCGGGCGCTGGACGCTGCGGTTCCTGATGATCACGCTGGCGGTGACGCCCGTGCGCCGGCTGACCGGCTGGCAGCCCGCGGTTCGCGTTCGCCGGATGCTCGGACTCTTTGCGTTCTTCTACGGCACGCTGCACTTCCTGACCTACGTCGTCCTCGACCAGTTCTTCGCCCTGGAGTTCATCCTGGCCGACATCGCCAAGCGCCCGTACATCACCGTCGGGTTCACCGCGTTCGTGCTGATGATCCCGCTGGCGCTCACCTCGACGGCCGCGATGATCCGGCGGCTCGGCGGGAGGCGCTGGGCACTCCTGCACCGCCTGGTCTACCTGAGCGCGATCGGCGGCATCGTCCACTACCTCTGGAAGGTCAAGGCGGACACGCGCGACCCGCTGGCGTACGCGGCGGTGCTCGCGGTGCTGTTGGGCGTGCGACTCTGGTTCGTCGTGGCGCGCCGCATGAGGACCGCGGCGGCCGCCGGGGCCGCGTGAGGCCGGTTCGCCCCGCCTGCGCGCGCCGCGCGGCCTGTACCGGAGGCCAGGACGCCTGCCCGAACGGGCTGACATTTGCCCGTTCAGCCCTCGAATTGGCCCGTTCCGGGGAAAATCGCGGACTGCGCCCTGCCGGGCACGCTATCCTCTGACTCCAGCGAGGGTTTCAGCCAGCTCCACACGCAGCCGGACCGTGCGTGTGGTGTGTCGATATCGGGGACGGCGGCTGTGCCGCACGAGCCCGGTACGGGAGGCATATGCACAAGCCGATCAAGTACGCGGAGAAGGGACTGACCTACGCCGCCCAGGCGGCCTGGACGGTCTTCGACGCGCTCAACCGAGTCAAGCCCAACGAGTCGTTCACGCCAGCGTGGTCCGAGAAGCCACTGCTGAAGTCGTACCAGAAGGTCAAGCCGCCGCTCGGCTGGCCGCGCGAGACCGACTCGCTCTGCCCGGTCTGCGTCCGCGAGGCGCGGCAGGAGATCCTCGACGGCAAGAGGGACTACTCCATCCTGCTCACCGAGAAGGTCGGCGAGATCAAAGCGCAGGTCATCGAGCGCGACGGGAAGATCCTGATGGTGAAGGACTGCCCGCAGCACGGGCACTTCGAGGACGTCATGGCGATCGACACGGCGTTCTTCAAGCACCTCGAGGAGTCGTTCCCGGGGAGCGACATCCGGTCGCACGCCGACGAGAAGCTGCACAACCATGGCAGCAGCACGATCAAGTACGGCCGCGGCGCGGTGCTGACGGTCGACCTGACCAACCGCTGCAACATGATGTGCGACCCCTGCTTCATGGACGCGAACCAGGTCGGGTTCGTCCACGAGCTGAGTTGGGAGGACATCAAGACGCTGCTCGACAACGCCATCTCACTGAAACCGAAGCGGCAGATGTCGGTGCAGTTCTCGGGCGGCGAGCCGACGCTCTCGCCCTACTTCCTCGACGCGGTCCGCTACGCCGTGAAGGTCGGCTACAGCAGCACGCAGGCGGCGACCAACGGCATCGAGTTCGCCAAGAGCCCAGACTTCGCGAAAGCGGCGGCGGACGCCGGCCTGCGCTACGCCTACCTGCAGTTCGACGGCATCGGCAACGCCGCGAACTCGCACCGGCTGGTCGGCAACCTGTTCGACGTGAAGCTCCGGGCGATCGAGAACATGCACAACGCCGGCATCGAGATCGTGCCGGTCGTCACGATCGTCAACGGTGTGAACAACGAGCAGGTCGGGCGCATCATCCAGTTCGCGCTCGACAACCCGAAGACGATCAACTTCCTGTCGTTCCAACCCGTTTCGTTCACGGGCCGCGACGAGGAGGTCACGCCGGAGCGCCGCGCGGCGCAGCGCTACACGCTGTCGCACCTGGCGCACGACGTGAAGAACCAGACCGGGCTCGGCGAGCCGATGCGCGACTGGTTCCCGATCTCCTTCCTGGGCACGTTCACCGACTGGGCCGACCTGGTCCACGGGCCGAACGCCGAGTGGGGCAACCTGACCTGCGGCTGCCACCCCAACTGCGGCGTCGGCATGGGCGTGATGATCGACAAGGAAACCAAGGAGGCTGTGCCGGTCACCAAGTTCCTCAACGCCGACCGGCTGGCGAAGGACCTGACGCGCGTCAACGACGCGGCGCGCGGCAAGTTCCTCTCGGCGGTGGGCATGGCGCTCGCGCTGATGCGGAACTACGACCCGTTCCAGGCGCCAATGCACTTCAAGCTGGTCGATCTGCTGCTGAAGTTCGACAAGACCTTCGGCGCGACGGGTCGCGACTACGGCAAAGTGGGCCTGGATCGGAAGTCCGAAGACATCGCCCGGCGCCGGGCGGACCGCTGGAACTTCCTGTTCATCGCGGGCATGTGGTTCCAGGACTTGTTCAACTACGACTTCCGGCGCACCGAGCGCTGCATCATCCCGTACGCGACGCAGGAAGGGGAGATCTCCTTCTGCGCCTACAACACGGGCATCGGCTGGCGGAACATCATCGAGAAGATGCACATGACGGCCACCCTCACCAAGTGGTACGAGGAGCACGGCCGCCACGAGATCTTCGCCGGCAACAAGTCAGTACCGCTCGCCTCGGCCGAGCACCGGCTCGTGCTCGACCCCGCCGCCGTGGCTGCCGGGAAGCAGACGGACCTCGACGAGCAGGGCATCGCCAAGACCGCCCGCGAGGAGAAGATCCGCCGCCGCGACGAGGCGCTCAAGCAGCGGGCCGAGCACGAGCGCATGACCGCGCTCTACCGCCAGCACGTCCTCAAGGAAGCGCCGCCGCCCCCCACGGTCAAGATCCAGGGGCTCGGCACCAAGAAGCGGGAGGAGACGGTGGAGACGGTCTAGGGATCTGACGCTGACGGTACTCGGTACTCGGTACTCGGTACTCGGGAACACCATGACGGGCCGCGGGGCGAGACGCTCCCGCGGCCCTTCGTGTCTTCGGGCTCGCGCGCGGCTACTTCGGCGGTGCGTGCACCGTGTAACGCGCCAGCACCAGGTTGTCGAGCTTCAAGCTGCGCGACCAGATGAACCGGGCCGGCTCGAACAGGCGCGCGTAGTCCACGTAGGCCGGCTGGGTGGTGACATCCGAGGCCCGGTACTCCGTCGCCAGCGGCCAGGACGAGTCGTCAAAGGCCGGCTGCGCCCAGTTCTCAGGCACGCGGAAGTGCAGGGCCTTGCAGGTCGCATACGGGTCGTTGTCCGCGCACACCGGCCGGTCGGCGCACCGGGAGGCGTCGCGTCCCCCGGCGACGTCGACGCAGCGCGTGTCGTCGAGCGGCGCGATGTAGAACGGGAGCGCCGTCCAGGCGGCGCTCGTCACCGTGCCATCGCTGAACCGCGCGATGAAGCCTCCGTCGCCGACGTTGTTGCGCGCGTACTCCATGCCGATGCCGAGGTGGGTTCAGCCGCCTCGCGTGTGCATCTCGAGGTGCGCGTTCTTCTTGAGGCTCGCGAGCGGCACGAACGGCGCCCGGCGATCGGAGTGCAGCCGGTCCATAGCCCCGCGGTCGGTCCGCGCCTCCCAGGTCCTCGCGATGTGCGCGCGGATCTCGTCCGCCGGCGCGCCGCGCCGCAGCAGGGTCCGCAGGTCCACACCGTCGGCCGCGTAGAGGCACAGCAGCCAGATGCCGTCGGCCGTCAGGCGACTGCGGTCGCACGCGTCGCAGAACGGCCCGGTCGTCGAGGAGATCACCCCGAACACCGTTCCGTCGGACAGGCGGTAGCGGTCGGCCGGCGCGGTGCTGCGCTCGATCACCGGCTCGACCGGCCCGAACCGGCTGGCAACCGCCTCCAGCATGGCCCGGCGCGGAACGACCGCCTCGGGCGCCCAGTGCGTGGCGCCGCCCACGTCCATGTACTCGATGAAACGGACCTCCGCGCCGACACCCCGCGCGAACTCGAGCAGATCCCCGATCTCCTGCTCGTTGACGCCGCGCATGACGACGGTGTCGATCTTGAGCGAAGCGAACCCCACCCGGCGCGCCGCCTCGATCCCGTTCAGGACATCGTCGAGCGCATCGAAGCGGGTAAGCTGGATGAACTGGTCCCGCCGGAGCGTGTCGAGGCTGACCGTGACCCGATGGAGGCCCGCCGCCTTCAGCGCCGGCGCCTGGTCCGCGAGCAGGACGCCGTTGGTCGTGAGCGCCAGGTCGCGGATCCGCGGCCTGGCGGCCAGCATCGCGACGAGCCGGGCGAGGTCCCGGCGCAGCAGCGGCTCGCCGCCGGTGAGGCGCACCTGGTCCACCCCCAGGTCGAGGAACCGGTCGACGAGCGCGCTCGTTTCCTCGAACGTGAGGATGTCCTGGCGCGGCAGCCAGACGTACTCGTCCTCGGGCATGCAGTACTCGCACCGCAGGTTGCAGCGGTCCGTGACCGAGACGCGCAGGCTGCGCAGCGGGCGGCGGTGGCGGTCGAGGATGGGCATATCGGAGAATTATGACACGGGACGTGCGGGGAACTGACGCGTGTCGTGCGGGGGGCTGGCGCGGGGCAACGCCAGATCAGCCCAGAGCCCAGAGCCCAGCCGCCTTCGCCAAGGCTCCGGCGGGCCTCGCCGAAGCGCCGAAGGCGCGGAGGCGGGAGCCCGAAGCCGTGAGCCGTAGGCTCCTCCCCGCGCCTCGTATAGAATGGCGCGGGATTCATCGTTCCGAGGAGGCACTCCGATGATAGGGACTCGAACCGCGTGCACGATTGCGCTGACGGTCGGACTCGTTGCGGCGACCGGGGCGTCCCGGCCCCGTGCGCGGCAGGCCGCGCCGCCCAGAGACGACCCGCGCGCCGAAACGCTCAAGCAGGAAGCGCTGTCCGCCGTTGACGACATGGGGACGTTCACCCAGCAGATGGTCGACTCGATCTTCAGCTTCGGCGAGCTCGGCTTCCAGGAGGTCGAGACGCACCGCTACCTGGTCGACATCCTTCGCAAGAACGGATTCACCGTCGAGGAGGGAATCGCGGGCATTCCGACGGCCTTCATGGCGACCTGGGGATCGGGCAAGCCCGTCATCGCGCTGGGCTCGGACATCGACGGCATCCCGCAGTCCTCGCAGAAGCCCGGCGTGGCGTATCACGATCCACTCATCCAGGGCGCGCCCGGCCACGGCGAGGGGCACAATTCCGGCCAGGCGGTCAACATCACGGCGGCGCTCGCCGTGAAGAAGATCATGGAGCGTGAGAAGCTGCCCGGCACGATCAAGATCTGGCCGGGGACGGCCGAAGAGCTGGTCGGCACGAAGGCGTATTTCGTCCGCGCGGGGTACTTCAAGGACGTGGACGTCGCGCTGTTCACTCACGTCAGCAGCAACATGGGGGTGTCCTACGGCCCGGGCGGGGGCAACGGACTCGTCTCGGTCGAGTACACCTTCAAGGGAGAGAGCGCGCACTCGGCCGGCGGCCCGTGGCGCGGCCGCAGCGCCCTCGACGCGGTCGAGCTGATGAACGTCGGCTGGAACTTCCGCCGCGAGCACCTGCGCCTGCAGCAGCGCTCCCACTACGTCATCACGAACGGCGGTGACCAGCCGAACGTCGTTCCGCCAAACGCGTCGGTCTGGTACTACTTCCGCGAGACCGACTATCCCCGTATCAAACAGATGTGGGAGATCGGCGACCGCATCGCGCGCGGCGCGGCGATGATGACCGACACCGAGCTGGTGTCGACGCGCGTGCTCGGATCGGCCTGGCCCCAGCACATGAACAAAGCCATCGCCGAAGCCGCCTACGAGAACATCAAGAAGGTCGGCTTGCCCCAATGGAGCGAGGCCGATCAGACGCTCGCCAAGGCGCTCCAGCAGGAGATCGGCGTCGAGCCGAGAGGCCTCGTAACCGAGGTCGGCGAGCTCGGCACCGGCGTGTCGCCCGAGCGGAACATGGGCGGCGGCTCCGACGACATCGGCGACATCTCGTGGAACGTGCCGACCGTCACGCTCCGGTTCCCGTCGAACATCCCGAACCTGCCCGGCCACAACTGGGCCAACGGCGTGGCCATGGCGACGCCCATCGCGCACAAGGGCGCGACCGCCGGCGCGATGGTCCAGGCGGCGACCCTCATCGACCTGCTGACCAGGCCGGCGATTGTCGAGGCGGCCTGGAAGTATTTCCGCGAGGTGCAGACCAAGGACACGCAGTACACGCCGCTGATCCGTCCGGAAGACACGCCGGCGATCGACCTGAACACCAAAATCATGGAGAGATACCGGCCCGAGATGCGGAAGTACTACTACGATCCGTCGAAATACAAGACGTACCTCGAGCAGCTCGGGATTGCGTATCCGACGATCAGGAGGCCGTAGAACGGGTCGAAGGCTCTGGGCTTTCGGCTCCGGGCCAGAAGGCCCGACGAGTGAACGTCGGGCAGCGTGGCGGAAATCCGACTTTCGCCCGATGCAGGTCCAAAGCCCAAGACCCCAAAGCCCAGAGCCGCACGGTATAATCCCGCTTTATGCTCCGTCCCTATCGCGGTACCCTGCCGACCGTCCATCTGTCCGCCTACGTCGATCAGAGCGCGCAGGTGATCGGCGACGTGACCATCAGTGAGGACTCCAGCGTCTGGATTCGGGGCGACGTGCACCGAATCCAGATCGGGCGTCGGACCAACATCCAGGACGGTACGATCGTGCACGTCATGCATGGCACGCACGAGACGACGATCGGCGACGAGGTGACGGTCGGGCACGCGGCGGTCGTGCACGGCTGCGCGATCGCGGACCGGTGCCTCGTGGGCATGGGCGCGATCCTGCTCAACGGCGTTCGCGTCGGCAGCGACTCGATCGTGGCCGCGGGCACGCTCGTGGTCGAGGGGATGGAAGTTCCGCCGCGCTCGCTGGTGATGGGACGGCCCGGGCGCGTGACGCGCGCGCTCACCGACGCCGAGGTCGCGTCGATCCGCGACTACGCCGAGCGGTACGTCGGCTACCGGCTCGACTACATGCCGCCTTCAGACTGACGCCCCATGTCGAAAGCCCAGGCCGCGCGCGGGATGCGGGATTTCCTGCCCGCCGACGTCCGCCGACGGCAGTACGTCATCGGCGTCATCGCCGACGTGTACGAGCGCTACGGCTTCGAGCCGCTCGAAACGCCCGCTGTGGAGAACCTGGAGACCCTGCTCGGGAAGTACGGCGAGGAGGGGAACCAGCTGATCTTCAAGATCCTGAAGCGCGGAGACCAGGCATCGAGCGGCGAGGCGGACCTCGCGCTTCGCTACGATCTGACGGTGCCGCTCGCGCGCGTCGTGGCCGAGCACCGCAGGCAGCTGCCGAGGTTCTTCAAGCGGTACCAGGTGCAGCCGGTGTGGCGGGCGGATCGCCCGGCGCGCGGGCGCTTTCGCGAGTTCTACCAGTGCGACGTGGACGCGGTCGGGTCGCGGGCGATGACCGTCGAGGCGGAGCTGCTCGGCGCGGCGAGCGAGGTGCTCGTGCGCCTGGGGTTTGCCGACTTCACGATCCGGCTCAACCACCGGCAGGTGCTCGGCGCTGCGCTTGCCACGTCGGGCGTGCCGGAGGCGCTGCACGGCACCACCCTCGTCGCCCTCGACAAGCTCGACAAGATCGGCCGCGACGGCGTGGCCCGGGAGCTGAGGAGCCGCGGCGTCCCGGACAAGGCGGCTGAGCCGGTGCTCGACCTGTTCACCGCGGCGGGTCCCGACATGGTGAGCGGGGACGTGGTCGCGCGGCTCCGCGGGGCGGTCGCCGGCCACCAGGCGGGCGCGCAGGGCCTGGCCGAGCTCGAGGAGATCCTCGCGCTCGTCGGGTCAACGCCGGCCGCGGGGCGCGTGCGCATCGACCCGAGCCTCGCCCGCGGACTTTCCTATTACACCGGCTCGATCATGGAGGTCGTCGTCTCGGATCTGGCTGGAAGTCTCGCTGGCGGCGGGCGCTACGACGGACTGATCGGGATGTTTCTCGGCGAGGAGGTGCCGGCCTGTGGCATCTCACTCGGCCTCGAGCGGATCCTCGTCGTGATGGGTGAGCGCGGCATGTTCCCGCCCGAGGCGGCGCGGCCGCCGGCTGACGTCATGGTCGCGATCTTCGACGCGGCGGGCGTGACCGATGCGCTCGCGCTCGCGGCGACGTTGCGCCGGGGCGCGGGCGGCGCCGGGCTCCGTGTGGACGTCTACCCGGAGCCCGACAAGATCGGCAAGCAGTTCAAGCACGCCGCGTCGCGCGGCATGCCGTTCGTGGCGCTATCAGGCGAGGCGGAACGCGCCGCCGGAACCGTGGCCGTCAAGGACATGACGGCCGGCACGCAGGACGCGGTCGCCAGGGACAAGGCGGCCGCGTTCATCCTTGCGAAGTTCGGGGAGAAGCTGGGGACCTCACGTGGTTGATCGACTCGGCACGCTCGCTCGGACGCACACCTGCGGCGCGCTGCGCGGTACCGACGTGGGCATGGATGTGGCGCTGCTCGGCTGGGCGCACCGCGTGCGCGACCTGGGTTCGCTCGTCTTCATCGACGTGCGCGACCGTCACGGCATCACCCAGATCACCGCGCGCGACGACGAGGCGCTCCTCGAGAAGGCCAAGCGCGTGCGGGGCGAGTTCGTCGTGGCGGCGATCGGGCGGGTCGAGCCGCGGGCGGCGGATGCCCTCAATCCGAAGATGCCCACCGGCGAGATCGAGGTGGTGCTGCGCGAGCTGCGGATCTTGTCGGAGGCGAAGACGCCGCCGTTCCAGATTGCCGAGGACGCGACCGCGTCGGAGGAGACACGACTGCGCTACCGCTATCTCGACCTGCGCCGGCCGCGCATGCAACACAACCTGCGCCTCCGCCATCAGGTGATGCTCGCCGTGCGGCGGTATTTCGACGAGCAGGGATTCCTCGAGATCGAGACGCCGATTCTCACCAAGTCCACCCCGGAGGGGGCGCGCGACTACCTCGTACCGAGCCGGGTCCACCCGGGCCAGTTCTATGCGTTGCCGCAATCGCCGCAGATCTTCAAGCAGATCCTGATGGTCGCCGGCCTCGATCGCTACGTCCAGATCGTGAAGTGCTTCCGCGACGAGGACCTGCGCGTGGATCGCCAGCCCGAGTTCACGCAGATCGACGTGGAGATCTCTTTCGCGACCGAGGATCTCGTGTTCGCCATCATCGAGGGGGCGATGCAGGTGGCCTTCCGCGCGGTGGGGCGCGAGATCCAGGCGCCGTTTCCGCGCATGGCGTACGCAAAGGCGATGGCGCGCTACGGGTCCGACAAGCCGGACCTGCGCGTCGGGATGCCCATCGAGGATCTGTCGGCACCCTTCGCCGGATCCAGCTTCGGCGTGTTCCGCGACGCCGTAGCGTCGGGTCAGGTCGTGCGCGGCTTCGTCGTGCCCGGCGGCGCGACGCTGTCCCGCAAGGGGCTGGACGCGCTCGTCGAGCAGGCGAAGCGATTGGGGGCGGGCGGGCTCGCGTGGGCCCGCGCGCCGGACGGCGCCGTGCAGAGCTCGATCCTCAAGGCGGCGGGCGAGGCGACGCTCCGCGCGGCACTCGAAGCCGCCGGCGCCGGTCAGGCCGATCTGCTCGCGATGGCGTCGGGAGACGCCGCCGTCGTTTCGAAGGTCCTCGGCCAGCTCAGGCTCGGCGTGGCGCGCCAGGCGGGCTGGCTCAAGCCGGACGATCTGGCCTTCACATGGGTCGTGGATTTCCCGCTTTTCGAGTGGGACGAGGGCGCGCGGCGCCACGTGTCGATGCACCACCCGTTCACGTCGCCGCGCGAAGAGGATTTCGAGCGCCTCGAGTTGGCGCCCGGCGAGGTGCGCGCCCGCGCTTACGACCTCGTGCTCAACGGCAGCGAGATCGGCGGCGGCAGCATCCGGATTCACGACCCGGCGCTGCAGGCGCGGATCTTCCGGCTGCTGTCGATCAGCGACGAGGACGCGGCCCAGCGGTTCGGCTTCTTCCTCGAAGCGCTGGAGTACGGCACGCCGCCGCACGGAGGCATCGCGCTCGGCGTCGACCGCATCATCATGATCCTGGCGGGCGAGGTGCCGATCCGCGACGTCATCGCCTTCCCCAAGACGACGGCGGCTCTCGACTTGATGGCCGGGTCGCCGTCGCCGGTGGACGCACGCCAGCTCGAGGAGCTGCACATCCGGACCGTCGAGAAGGCCGAGCCGGGGCGCGAGCGTTGACCGGACACGGCGCGTGTGGTACAGTGCTGTATCTAAGTCATTGCAATTAAAGGGCATACAGTCATAGCAGCCTCTTGCACCCGCACGATCGCGCTTCCCGACGAAGGCGTCCAGACCCTGTTCGGCTCTCTCGATGAGCACCTCAAGAGCCTCGAGTCCAGCTTCCGCGTGCGCATCCGCTCGACGGGTCCCGATCTCGTGGTCGAGGGGGACGAGGCGGACGTCGCGCGGGCCGAGCGCGTGCTGCAACAGCTGGGCACGCTGGTCGGGGAGGGCTATCGGCTGTCGAAGGCAGACGTGAAGACCGCGGTGCAGCTCGTCGCCGACGATCCCGCGGTCGAGCTCCGCGATCATTTTCTGAAGGGCGTGGTCCGGCCGTCGGGCAAGCGCCAGGTCGTGGCCAAGAGCGTGAACCAGCGCCGGTATCTGGAGTCGATCGACCGCTACGACATCGTGTTCGGGATCGGGCCGGCCGGCACGGGCAAGACGTACCTGGCGATGGCCCAGGCCGTGTCGTTTCTGCTGACCAAGCGGGTCAACCGGATCATCCTGGCGCGGCCGGCGGTCGAGGCGGGGGAGAAGCTGGGGTTCCTGCCGGGCGACCTGCAGGAGAAGGTCAACCCGTACCTGCGGCCGCTGTACGACGCGCTCTACGACATGATGGAGATCGATCGGGCCGAGGGGCTCGTCGAGCGCGGCGCCATCGAGATCGCGCCGATCGCGTTCATGCGCGGGCGGACGCTCAACGACGCCTTCGTGATCCTCGACGAGGCCCAGAACACCACGTCGGAGCAGATGAAGATGTTCCTGACGCGTCTCGGCTTCGGGTCGAAGGCGGTGATCACCGGCGACGTGACGCAAATCGACCTGCCGGTCGGGCGGACGTCCGGCCTCGTCGAAGCGATGAAGGTCGTCGGGCACATCGACGGGATCGACTTCGTGTACTTCGACGAGCGCGACGTGGTGCGTCATGCCCTCGTGCAGCAGATCGTGAGGGCGTACGAGACGTTCTCGAACGGCGGCAAGCAGACCGGCAAGCCGCTGTAGCCCCGGGCTTCGGGCCCGCCCTGGCCCTCTGGTCCACCATGTCCGACGACCCTGACAGCCCATCCCGACCCCGGCGCGCGCGGCTCCGGGTCGAGGTGACCGGCGTCGGTGGCCGCCCGGTCGTCGCCCCCGGCCTTGCGCGGTGGCTGGCGGCGATCGCGCCGCCGCGCGCGGCGGGCGCGGTGGCCGTCGCGCTCGTGAGCGATGCGCGCATGCGCAGCCTCAACCGCCGCTATCGCGGCGCGGACCGCGTCACCGACGTGCTCTCGTTTCCCGCCTTCGCGCCTGCGGCGCTTCGGCGGGGCAAGCCCGCCCCCGATCCCCAGCCTCCGGCCTCCGGCCCCCGGTTCCTCGGCGACATCGCCATCGCCACGGGCCGGGCGCGCCGCCAGGCCCGCGAGGCCGGTCATCCCTACGGTGCGGAACTGCGCCTGCTGGCGCTCCACGGCCTGCTGCATCTGCTCGGCTACGATCACGAGGACGGCAGCGGCCGGATGGCGCGGATGGAGCGGACGCTTCGGCGACGCGGCGGCCTGGAGACCGGCCTCATCGAGCGGGCGGGCGGGTCTCCGCCCCGCCGCCGGACGGGGCTGGGGCGATGATTCCGCTCGCCCTCTTTCTGCTCGGCTGCCTGGCCGTCTACGTCGGCACCGTGCAGGCCGCCTTCAGCGCGCTCATGCGCCTGTCGTTGCGGCTGCTGGCCGAGCGGAACGGCCGCAACGACCGGCTCGACCGGTACCTGAACGATCCGCTGCTGTTGTTCGTCCCGGCGCGCCTGCTGCTCGGTCTGACCTTCTCCATCTCCGCCGTGCTGTTCGCCGTCGTGATCGGCACGGCGACGGCCCGGGCCGACGCGCTGCTGCTGCTCGTCGTGGCGGTCTTCATCCTGGCCGCCGAGCACCTGCTGCCGTTGCTCATCGTGCGCCGCGACCCGGAGCGCGTGCTCGACCTGCTGCTCCCGTCGTTCACGGTCGTGACCAGCTTTCTCCAGCCGATTGCGCTCGCGCTCGTCGGCCTGCTGGACGCGCGGCCGCGCGAGACGGGCCAGGCGCGCGACGAGGAGCCGGGCGGGGCGGCCCCCGACGCGACCGAGGACGGCGAGGCGCGTCAGCCCATCGACGGCGAGGATCGGCGGCTGCTGCGCTCGGTCATGGAATTCGGTCAGACCCTGGTGCGCGAGGTCATGACGCCGCGTCCCGACATCGTCGCGATCCGCGAGGGCAGCACGCTCGCTGAGCTGCGCGCGCTGTTCGGCGAGCAGGAGTACTCGCGATTCCCCGTCTTCCGGGACAACCTCGACAACATCGTCGGGATCATCTTCGTGAAGGACCTGATCGAGCTGGGCGGCGGCGAGACGCCCCGGCCGATCGCGAGCATGATGCGGCCGGCGTTCTTCGTGCCCGAGACCAAGCGCGTGGCGGAGCTGCTGAAGGAGTTCCAGCGCGAGCAGGTGCAGCTCGCGATCGTGGTGGACGAGTACGGCGGGACCGCCGGTCTGGCGACGATGGAGGACCTGCTCGAGGAGATCGTCGGGGAGATCCGGGACGAGTACGACGTCGAGGCGGAGCCGATCATGGACGAAGGCGATGGCGCCTACGTGTTCAGCGCCAAGGTGAACATCGACCGCGTGATCGAGCATCTCGGCGTGGAGATCGACCCGGAGGGATTCGAAACCGTCGGCGGCTTCCTGCTGGCGCACCTCGGGCGCGTGCCGGCCGTCGGCGAGACGTTCGACATCGGCGAGTTGAGCGTCGAGGTGCTCGAGGCGGAGCGTCGCCGGATCCACAAGGTGCGGTTCCGGCGGCGTCAGGCCGCCGCCGGGGAAGAGGCGTAGGGTGCGGTCCGGATTCGTATCCTTCATCGGCCGGCCGAACGCCGGCAAGTCCACGCTGCTCAACCGGATCGTCGGCGTCAAGCTCGCCATCGTCTCGGACAAGCCGCAGACCACGCGCAACCGGATCCTCGGCGTGAAGAACTACCCGGGCAAGGCGGGCGGGCAGGTCGTCTTTTTGGACACGCCGGGGATTCACCGGCCCCTGCACCGCATGAACGTCCGCATGGTCGACGCGGCGCTCGCCACGCTGCGCGAGGTGGACGTGCTCGTGCTCGTCGTCGACGCGCACGAGCGGCACGGCCAGGGCGATCGGTTCGTCCTCGACCTCCTGAAAGACGTGCGTATTCCGGTCCTGCTCGCGCTCAACAAGATCGACCTGGTGAAGAAAAGCCGCCTGTTGCCGGTGATCGATCGGTACCGGGGCGAGCTCGAGTTCGCCGAGATCGTGCCGCTGTCGGCGCTCGACGGCGACGGCGTGGAGCGGCTGGAGCAGGCGCTGTTGGCCCGCCTGCCCGAGGGGGACGCGCTCTATCCCGAGGACTACCTCACCGACCAGCCGGAACGCTTCTTTGCGGCCGAGATCGTCAGGGAGAAGCTGTTGAGGCACACGCGCGCCGAACTGCCGTTCTCGAGCGCGGTCGTCGTGGACCGGTTCGACGAGCCGGACGAGAAGGGGCTGATGCGGATCTACTGCTCGATCCTCGTCGAGCAGGAATCCCAGAAGCCGATCGTCATCGGCCGCCGCGGCGAGATGATCAAGCTGATCGGCACCGAGGCGCGGCTGGACCTCGAGCGCTTCTTCCAGGCACGCGTGTTCCTGGATCTGCACGTGAAGGTGAGGTCCGAGTGGCGTGACGACGAGCGCCAGCTCGACGTCCTGGGGCTGGGCCTGAGCCGCGGCCCTCATCGGTCTTCGTAGCGCCGTTTCCCGGGTGGTGTCCCCCTAAGTACCTGTGTTACATTGAGAAGTTCGCCCGAGCCGGAATACGCGTGGAGATCGCCGCGCGCCGGACCCGCGCGTGGCGTCCGACCCGAGGTCCATGCCCATGCCGCCGCACCGCCGCATCGACGTCGTCCTCGACTCGGTCCGCCGACTGGTGCGTAAAGGCGCGACCGCCAACCTGCTCAACCTCCTCCAGAAACAGCACCCGGCCGATCTGGCGCAGGTGTTCTCGCAGCTGAACAACAACGAGCGCAAAGCGGCCTTCTCGCTGCTGCTGGACCGCAACGCGCGGCTCGCCATGGAGGCCCTGGCCGAGTTGGGCGCCGAGATGAGCGCGTCGCTGCTGGCGGATCGCTCGGCGGAGGACCTCGTTCGCTTCCTCCATGAAATTCCCTCGGACGACGCCGCCGTGATCATCGATCAGCTGCCGCAGGAGCTGGCGTCGGCGGTGCTCGCGCTGGTCCAGGCCAAGCCGGGCGCGGGCGTCGGTGAGCTGCTCGAGTACGAGGAGCAGACCGCCGGCCGCATCATGAACCCGAACGTCTTCGCGCTGGGCGAGGACCTCACGGCCGGCGAGTCGATCACGGCGCTGCAGACCGCGCGCGACGTCGAGATGGTGTTCTACCTCTACGTCGTGGACGCCCGCCGGCACCTGGTCGGGGTCGTCTCGCTGCGGCGGCTCCTGCTCGTCGCGCCCGAGACGCCGCTCAAGCGGATCATGACGACCGACCTCATCAGCGCGCGCGTCGACACCGACCAGGAAGAGGTCGCGCGCCAGGTCGCGTCGTACAACATCCTGGCGATCCCGGTCGTCGACGAGGAGGCCAAGCTGGTCGGCGTCATCACGGTGGACGACGTGATCGACGTCATCAAGGACGAGGCCACCGAGGACGTCTACCGCCTGGCGGGCGTCTCGACCGACGACACCGTGCTGACGACGCCGGGCGAGTCGCTCCGCAAACGACTGCCGTGGCTGCTCGTGAATCTCGTGACGGCCTTCGTCGCCGCGTCGGTCGTCGCGCTGTTCCAGGGCACCATCAGCCAGGTCGTCGCCCTGGCCGTCTTCATGCCCATCGTCGCGGGCATGGGGGGCAACGCGGCGACGCAAACGCTGACGGTCATCGTCCGCGGGATCGCGCTCGGGGAGCTCACCTTGTCGAACAGCCGCAAGGTGCTCATCAAGGAAGGACTGGTCGGCCTCGGCAACGGCGCGGTGCTCGGGCTCGTGGCGGCCGGCGGGGCGTTCATGCTGCGCGGCGACCCGGTTCTGGGCCTCATCCTCGCGCTGGCGATGATCATCAACATGTTCATCGCGGCCACCGCCGGGACGCTCATCCCCCTGGCGCTCCGGGCGCTCAAGATCGACCCGGCGCTGGCCTCGTCGGTCTTCATCACGACGCTGACCGACGTCTTCGGCTTTCTCTCCTTCCTGGGCCTGGGAACGCTGTTCCTCAGCTTCCTCCAGAAGGGGGGGTAAAATGCCGAGCTTTGGGAATGACCACGGAATGACCACGGAATGGTTCACGGAATGACCACAGAGTAGGACCCGGCCGAAGACGCGAGGAAGTGGAGTGGGCGGCGGGGCCCCACGGAACGACCGAGTCAGGCGGGGTGCAGGGGGCCCCGCCGATCCAAACTGAAGATGCCGCTCTACACCGCCGAAGCCCTGATTCTCCGCACCTACAAGCTCGGGGAGGCCGACCGCCTCGTCGTCTTCCTGACGCGGGACCGCGGGAAGAAGCGGGGGGTGGCGAAGGGCGCACGGCGGGTGCGGTCCCGGTTCCTCGGCTCGCTCGAGCCGCTGACGCTCGGTACCGTCGCGTACTTCGAGCACGAGCAGCGGGAGCTGGTCCGGATCGACGAGATCGAGGTCGCGCGGTCGCCGCTCGCGGGGGCCGGCGGCGCGGCGCTCGGTCACGTCGGCTACTTCGCCGAGCTGCTCGACGAGTGGGCGCCGGACGCGTCGCCCAACGAGAAGCTGTTCCGTCTCGGCGCGGCGGTCGTGGGCGCGATGGCCGCCGGCGTGCCGGTGGAGCGGCTGGCCCGGTACTTCGAGTACTGGTTGCTGCGCCTCGAAGGCCTGTATCCGTCGTTGGTGGCCTGCGCGATGTGCGCCGCAGACCTGACGGTGGACGGCGCCGTGGTGTCGATCCGGGACCGCGTGTTCGTCTGCCGCCCGTGTGGCCGGTCCGCCGGGGTGACCGGGGGACATCTGTCGGCCGACGCGCTCGCGTTTCTGCGCGCCGCCGCCCGGCACGAGCCTGGCGGGCTGGACGCGCTGGCGCTCACGGGACGGGCCGCGCGTGAGCTCGAGCTGGCGCATCACGCGCTGGTCACCGCGCATCTGGAGAAAGAACTGAAGTCGTCACGCGTGCTGCGCGAGATGAAATGACGCTGCAAGACCTCATCTTCACGTTGACGGAGTTCTGGAGCGCCCGGGGCTGCCTGATCCAGCAGCCGCTCGACATCGAGGTCGGCGCCGGGACGATGCACCCGGAGACGTTCCTGCGCGTCCTCGGGCCATCGCCCTGGAACGTCGCGTACGTGCAGCCGTCGCGCCGCCCGGCCGACGGGCGCTTCGGCGAAAACCCGAACCGGCTCTTCAAGCATCACCAGTTCCAGGTGATCCTCAAGCCGTCGCCCGACGACATCCAGCGCGTGTTCCTCGATAGCCTCGAGGCCTGCGGCATCGACCCGGCCACGCACGACGTCCGTTTCGAAGAGGACAACTGGGAGTCCCCCACGCTCGGGGCGTGGGGCATCGGCTGGCAGGTGATGTACGACGGCCTGGAGATCACCCAGTTCACCTACTTCCAGCAGGCTGGCGGCCTCGACCTGGCCCCCATCTCCGTCGAGCTGACCTACGGGCTCGAGCGCCTCGCGATGTCGCTTCAAGGCGTGGACAACGTCTACGACCTCGAGTGGGCGAAGGGCGTGCGCTACGGCGATGTCCGGCTGCGCGAGGAGATCGAACAGTCGAAGTACGCGTTCGGCCAGGTGGAAGCCAGCGGTGCCGAGTTCGCCGACTTCCATCGCGAGCTGTTCGACCGCTATTACGGATTCGCCGAGATGCTCTGCCGGTCGGGCCTGGTCATGCCGGCGCTCGACTACTGCCTGAAGTGCTCCCACGTCTTCAACGTGCTCGACGCCAGCGGCGGCATCGGTGTCACCGAGCGTACGGCGTACATCCTCCGCGTCCGTCGCCTCGCCCTGGCGATCGCCAGGGCGTACACGGAGGACGGGGATCGGAGGCCGGAGCCCGGGGGTCAGGGGCCGGGCGCCTCCGCCAAGGCTACGACGAGCCCAGACGGAGCTCCGCAGGAGCGAAGTCGGGCTGCCGGGGAGGAGCCCTCGTGAAGACGCGGGAGCTCTTGTTCGAGATCGGGTGCGAGGAGTTGCCCGCCGGCTGGCTGCCTGGGCTCACGCGGCAGATCGGCGAACGCGTCGCGGCGCGCCTGGCCGAGGCCCGCCTGGGCGCGGGCGTCCCGGTTCCCTTCAGCACGCCCCGTCGTCTGGGCGTGGCCGTGGCAGACGTGGCGGAGCGGCAGGACGATCTCGAGGAGCTGGTCACGGGACCGCCGCTCTCGGCGGCGATCAAGGAGGGACAGCCGACGCCGGCCGGCCTCGGCTTTGCCCGCAAGCACGACGTGGCGTTCGCCGATCTCGAACAGGTCGAGACGCCCAAAGGCGCGTACCTCGCCGTGCGCCGTCGAGAGCGCGGCCGGCCGGCCGCCGACGTCGTGCCGGGCGCGCTCGCCGCGGTGATGCGCGACCTGTCGTTTCCGAAGCTGATGAAGTGGGATGCCGTCCTCGAGGACGGAAAGGGCGAGCTGCTGTTCGGCCGGCCGATCCGGTGGCTGTTGATCCTGTTCGGTGGGCGGGTCGTGCCGCTGGTCATTCGCCGTTCGGCGAGCGCGCGCGGCATCAGCGACGTCGTGTCCGGCAACGTGACCTTTGGGCACCGATTCCTGGCGACCTCGGGTCGGCCGGGGCGTCCCGTCCGTGTGAAGAACTTCGACGACTATCGGCGCAAGCTCGCCGAGCACTTCGTCGTGCTCGACCGCAAGGAGCGGCGTGAGCGCATCACGGGGGCGCTCGACGCGCGCGCCCGGCGGCTGGGCGGTCGCGTGCTGGTGGCCGACGGCTCGGTGTTTTTGGACGAGGTGCCCGACCTGGTCGAGTATCCGGCCGTCGTGGCCGGCGCCTTCGACCCGGAGTTCCTGTCGCTGCCCTCCGAGGTGCTGACGACGACGATGATCCACCACCAGCACTACTTCCCGGTGGCGGACGAGAGCGGCCGTCTGAAGCCGGCGTTCCTGGCCGTGATCAACATCGAGCCCAGGGACGAGGCCCCGATTGCCGTCAACGCCGCGCGCGTCCTGACGGCGCGGCTGCGCGACGCGCGCTTCTTCTGGGCGACCGACCGCAAGACCGCGCTCGAAAGCCGGCTCGACCGGCTCGACACGGTGCTGTTCCACAAGGCGCTCGGCAGCTACCGGGCGAAGGCCGAGCGGATGGCGGCGCTGGCCGAGTGGATCGCGCGCGAGGCGTTCGGCCGACCCGACCAGGCCGGATTCGCGCGGCGCGCGGCCTGGCTGGCGAAAACGGACCTCACGACGGGGATGGTCGGTGAGTTCCCGGAGCTGCAGGGCGTGATGGGCGGGATCTACGCGCGCGAGGAGGGCCAGCCCGAGGCGGTCTGGCGGGCGATCTACCACCACTATCTGCCGATCGGCGTCGAGGCCGACGCGCCGCCCCACCCGGGGGCGCTGGGCGCGGCGAGCGTGAGCTGGGGCGCCGTGTCGCTCGCCGACAAGCTCGACACGATCGTGGCGCTGTTCTCGGCGGGCGAGCGGCCGACCGGATCCCGGGACCCGTTCGGGCTCCGGCGCCAGGCGCACGGCGCGCTGAAGGTGCTCGTGGATCTCGAGCGGCTGGCCGGTTTGGGGGCGAGCCCGGACCTCGAGTCGCTGGTGCGCGCGGCGGCCGCTCCGTTCGGCGGGCTCGCATCCTGGGACACGGCGCTGGCGGCGAGCCTGCGCGCGTTTCTCGTCGAGCGGCTGGAGTACCTGCTGCAGCAGCGCGGCTTTGACGTCCGCAACGTGCGGGCCGTCGCGCGTGGCCGGGAGCTGTCCGCCTTGAAGCCGGCCGAGGCGCTTCGCAAGCTCGACGTGCTGCCCGAATTCACCGAGTCGCCGGATTTCACGAAGCTCGCGGTGGCGTTCAAGCGCGTGCGCAACATGGCCCGCGAGCTGCCGGATGCCGAGTTCGAGCGTGCGGAACAGGAGGCGCCGTCGCTTGGCGCCGATCTGGTCGAGCCGGCCGAGCGCGATCTCGCCGCCGAACTGGACGAGCGGCGTCCCCTCGTCGCCGCGGCCGTGGCGGGCCGTGACTACCGGAAAGCCTTCGCGGAGGCGGCGAAGTTCGGGCCCGCGGTGGACCGGTTGTTCACCGAGGTGTTCGTGATGGTCGACGACGAGCGGCGCAGGCGCGCGCGGCTGCGGCTGATCAAACGCCTCGAGCGGCTGATCCTGCAGATAGCCGACATTTCCGAAATCGTTCCGCAAATGGAGTCGTAGCTGATGGCGAAGCGAACCCCGAAGACGAAGCTGGCGAAGAAGAGTGGCAAGCAGACCGCGACGAAGGGCCGGGCGGGCACGTCCCGCGCGGGCGGCCGGACGAAGAAGTATGTCTACTTCTTCGGCAGCGGCAAGGCGGACGGCAACCGCGACATGAAGGATCTGCTCGGTGGCAAGGGCTCGGGGCTCGCGGAGATGACGAACGCCGGTCTGCCGGTGCCGCCGGGTCTGACCGTCTCCACCGACGCCTGCACGCTCTACTACGAGGGCGGGCGCAAGACGCCGAAGGCCGTCGACGATCAGATGATTGCCGGCCTGAAGAAGCTCGAGCAGGCGGCCGGCGCCACGCTCGGGTCACCGGACAACCCGTTGCTGGTCTCGGTCCGTTCGGGCGCGAAGTTCTCGATGCCCGGCATGATGGACACCATTCTGAACCTGGGCCTGAACGACGCCTCGGTCGAAGGACTGAAGCGCCGCACGGCGAACGGTCGCTTCGCGTTCGACAGCTATCGCCGCTTCATCCAGATGTTCGGCAACGTCGTGCTGGAGATCAAGAAAGAGACCTTCGAGCACCAGTTCGACGCCGTGAAGGCGTCGCGCCGCGTGAAGCTCGACACCGACCTGGACGAGGCCGCGCTCAAAGAGGTCGTCGAGCGCTACAAGGCGCTCGTGAGAGAGAAAGCCGGCCGCGGCTTCCCGCAGGACCCGCTCCAGCAGCTCCGCATGGCGCGCGACGCGGTGTTTCGCTCCTGGCAGAATCCGCGCGCGAAGGAGTACCGCCGGATTTACGAGATCCCGGACCATATCGGCACCGCGGTGAACGTGCAGATGATGGTGTTCGGCAACACCGGCGACCAGTCGGCCACCGGCGTCGGGTTCACGCGTAACCCGGCCAACGGCGCGAAGGAGTTCTACGGCGAGTTCCTCGTCAACGCGCAGGGCGAAGACGTCGTGGCCGGCATCCGGACGCCGCAGCCGATTCGCGAGCTCGAGTCGCTGATGCCGGCGGCCTACAAGCAGCTCCGCCAGATCACGACACGCCTCGAGCGGCACTACAGGGACGTCCAGGACTTCGAGTTCACGATCCAGGACGAGCGCCTGTACATGCTCCAGACCCGCAGCGGCAAGCGCACCGGCTATGCCGCGGTGATCATCGCGACCGACCTCGTGCAGGAGAAGCTGATCAAGCCACGCGACGCGTTGCTGCTCGTCGACCCGGAGGCGCTGTCACAGCTGCTCGCGCCGATCTTCGACCCCGGCGAGTGGCAGAAGCTGAAGGCCGTGACCCGGGGACTCCCGGCGTCGCCCGGCGCGGCGTCGGGCCAGCTGGTCTTCACGGCGGACCACGCTGTCGAGTGGACGCAGCAGGGCAGGCAGGTGGTGCTCGTCCGCAAGGAAACCGTGCCGGACGACATCCACGGCATGTTCGTGGCCCAGGGCGTGCTCACCGCCACCGGCGGCATGACGTCGCACGCCGCCGTTGTCGGCCGCCAGATGGGCAAACCGTCGGTCGTCGGCGCCGGCGAGCTCGAGATCAACGAGCGGACCCGGACCGTCAAGGTCGGCGGGCAGACGCTCAAGGAAGGCGACTGGCTGTCGTTCGACGGTCTGAGCGGCGAAGTGAAGGTCGGCCAGGTGGCGACGCAGCCGAGCGAGATCCTGCAGGTGGTCTCCGGCCAGAGGCCGGCGAAGGACTCGGCCATCTTCCAGCGCTTCAACCGCCTGCTGTCGTGGGCCGATCAGGTGCGACGCCTGGGCATCCGGGCGAACGCCGACCAGCCGGACCAGGCCGAGACGGCCTACGCGTTCGGCGCGCGCGGTATCGGCCTGTGCCGCACCGAGCACATGTTCTTCGGCGAGGGCCGGATCCCGATCGTCCAGCGCATGATCCTGGCGGACAACGAGGCCGACCGCCGCACGGCGCTCGGCGAGCTGCTGCCGCTGCAGCGCGGTGACTTCTACGGCGTGTTCAAGGCGATGCACGGCTCGCCGGTGACGATCCGGACGATCGACCCGCCGCTGCACGAGTTCCTGCCGAAGCGGGAGGACCTCATGGTCGAGGTCGCCAAGCTCGAGGCGACGGGCGGCGACGAGACCACGCTCGAGTCGAAGCGGTCGCTGCTGCGGCGTGTCGAGCAGCTCCACGAGTTCAACCCGATGCTCGGGCACCGCGGCGTACGTCTCGGGATCACCTATCCGGAGATCACCGAGATGCAGACGCGCGCCATCATCGAGGCCGCCTGCATGCTCGCCAAGGAAGGCGTGAAGTGCGTCCCCGAGATCATGATCCCTCTCGTCGGTCACGTGAGGGAGCTGCGCGACCAGGCCGAGATCGTCCATCGCGTCGCCGCCGAAACGATGAAAGCGCAGGGCGCGAAGGTGAAGTACCTGGTCGGCACGATGATCGAGATCCCGCGTGGCGCGGTGACGGCCGACGAGATCGCCGGCGCGGCGCAGTTCTTCTCCTTCGGGACCAACGACCTGACCCAGCTCACGTTCGGCTTCTCGCGCGACGACATCGGCAAGTTCCTGTCCGTCTACCAGGCGAAGAAGATCCTGGAGCGCGATCCGTTTGCGTCGCTGGACGTGGTCGGCGTCGGCGAGCTCGTCCGGATGGGCGTCGAGAAGGGGCGCGGCGCCCGGCCGGACCTCAAGGTCGGCGTCTGCGGCGAGCACGGCGGCGATCCGGCATCGATTCACTTCTTCGAGAGCGTCGGCCTCGATTACGTGAGCTGCTCGCCTTACCGCGTGCCCGTGGCACGGCTGGCCGCGGCACAGGCAGCCCTCAAGGTGAAGGTGGGGGACTGAGACACCGCAGGCGGCTCCGGCGCTTTAGGCTCTGGGCTCTGGGTTGACGGCGTGAGGGCTGGGAGATGACCAGCATCTTCGTGCAAACCGGCGGTCGGACCGAGCTCGTCGACCGGGTCGACCCGGCGTGGCTGGCACCGGACGCGGGCTGCGTCGTCTGGGTGGATCTGGCCGCGCCGGACCAGACCGAGACGCGCATCCTGAGCGACGTCTTCCGGTTCCACGAGCTGGCGGTTGAGGACGCGGTCGGGTCGCTGCACCACCCGAAGATCGAAGCGTACGACGGCTACCTGTACATCATCCTCCACGGCATCGCGTTCCAGGCGGCGGAGCACTGCTTCACCACGCACGACGTGGACTTCTTCGTCGGCCCGTCGTACCTGGTGAGCGTGCACGACGGCACGTCGCGGTCGGCGGCACGGCTCCGGGAGCAGTGTCTGCAGAACCCGCTGGTACTCGCCGAGGGCCCGGTGGCGCTGCTGCACCGGATCGTGGACGGCATGGTGGACAACTACCGGCCCGAGGTGGACGAGCTGGAGGACCGGCTCGACGAGCTCGAGGCGGAGGTCTTCGAGCGCCCGTACCCCGGCCTGCTCAAGACCATCGTCGCGCTGAAGCGCGATGTCGGGTCGCTCCGTCGCGTCACCGTGCCGCAGCGCGACGTCGTCGGGCGACTGGCCCGCCGCGAGTTCGAGATGGTCACGGAGGCGGTCGGCTACCGCTTTCGGGACGTCTACGACCACCTCGTGCGGATCACCGAGGACGCCGCCGTGTTCCACGACCACCTGACCGCCCTCCTCGACGCGCATCTGGTGAACCAGTCGAACCAGCTCAGCCAGACGATGAAGGTCCTGACGGTGATTGCGACGATCTTCATGCCGCTCACGCTGGTGACTGGGCTCTTCGGCATGAACGTCGAGCTGCCGCACCTGCTCGGCCAGGGCACCATCCCGTTCTGGAGCATCGTGGGCGGCATGCTCGGAATCTCAGGGTTGATGCTCTGGGCGTTCAGGAAGCGCGGCTGGCTGTAGGCGTTTCGCACGCGAGCATGTCCAAGATTCAGCTGCTTTCCCCCGACCTGGCCAATCAGATCGCCGCGGGCGAAGTCGTCGAGCGTCCAGCCTCCGTCGTCAAGGAGCTGGTCGAGAACGCGCTCGATGCGGGCGCCCGACGCGTCGCCATCGGCGTCGAGTTCGGCGGCAAGAAGCTGATGCGCGTCGAAGACGACGGCGAGGGGATGGCGCCGGAGGACGCGCGTCTGGCCGTCGAGCGGCACGCGACCAGCAAGATCGCGAGCGCGGGAGACCTGGAGCGGATCCAGACGCTCGGGTTTCGCGGCGAGGCGCTGCCGAGCATCGCGTCGGTGTCGCATTTCCTCCTGCGGACCCGCGCCCGCGGCGCGCAGAGCGGGACCGAGGTCCGCGTGAATGGCGGCGCGATCGCCTCGGTCAAGGAGGCCGGCGCGCCCGAGGGCACGCTCGTCGAGGTGACCGATCTCTTCTACAACCTGCCCGCGCGGCGGAAGTTCCTCAAGTCGGACGCCGCCGAGACGACGCAGATCTCCCGGCTGGTGACGCAGCTCGCGCTGGGATACGCGGAAGTGGGCTTCACGCTGACGAGCGGCAACCGGACGCTGGTGCAGTGCCCGCCGGCGGGCTCGTTCGCCGACCGGTTCTACCAGCTCTACGGCGAGCGACCAGACCTGATCGAGGTGCGCAAGGCCGCCGGCGGGATGACGTTCGCCGGCTACATCGCCGCGCTGTCCGAGCGCGGACCCGTCCGGGGCCCGCAGAACGTCTTCGTGAACCGCCGTATCGTCAAGGACCGGACAATCCAGCACGCCATTGCGCAGGCCTACGCCGACGCGACGATCAAGGAACGCAGCCCCGAGGTGCACCTCTTCCTCGAGGTGCCAACCTCGCGCGTCGACGTCAACGTGCACCCGACCAAGGCCGAGGTCCGGTTTCTCGACCAGTCGCTGGTGCACGAGGTGATTCGACGCGGCCTGGGCGACGCGCTGGGCCAGGGACGCGCGCCCGAGCTGCAGTTCCGGGCGGTCGGGCCGGGAGGAGCCGAGCCTGCGGCACGGTCGCTGCCGAACGTCCTGACGGGCGGGACGTTCACGAGCCGCTGGGCACCGGTGACCCAGGCCTTTGCCAACCCGGACGCCGCGCTGACCGCCCAGCCGCCCGGCGTCGCGCCCACGCCCGCGGGACACGCGGCCGCCGATCCGGGCGCGGACCTCCGGCCGATGATCCCGATCGGCCAGTTCCGCGACACGTTCATCATCGCGATCGACGACGAGGGCGTGTCGATCGTCGACCAGCACGTGGCGCACGAGCGCGTGCTGTACGAGCAGGTCATGGAACGGCTCACCGCGGGGCGTCTCGAGAGCCAGCGGCTGCTGGAGCCGCTGATTCTCCAGCTCACGGCGCTGCAGCGCCAGGCGCTCTCGGCCCGCGCGGCCGACCTCGAGCGGCTCGGCTTCGAGATCGTCGAGTTCGGTGGCGACAGCGTGCGGCTGGCGGCGACGCCGGCGCTGCTGGGGCGCGCGGCGGCCGAGGCCGCCGTCCGCGCGCTCGCCGACGACCTCGAGGGCCTCGACCGCGGGGCGCCGGTGGAGGAAGGCCTCAAGCGCATCGCCGCCACCATGGCCTGTCACGCGGCGGTGAAGGCGAACGATCCGCTGACGCTGGAGAAGATGACCTACATCCTGGCCGAGCTGCGCCGAACGGCGTACTCGACCGTCTGCCCGCACGGCCGTCCGGTCGCGCTGCGGTTGACGCGGCGGGAGATCGAGAAGAACTTCCAGAGGATCTGAGTGAGGAGATCCGGAGGGATCGACCGCGGAGCGCGCGGAGGTCACGGAGGATCTCGCAGTTGCGTGTGGCCCAGGGCTTCAGCCCTGGGCGCCCGGCGATCACCCGGGCGTCCGAGAGCCGCGCCGGGAGTGGGCGCCGCCCGGGCAGGGTGCCTTCACCGCCCACTGCGGATCTTGCGCTTCAGGGCCTCCCAGCCGTCCAGCCGCCGCTTGATCTCCTTCTCGAACCCCCGGTCCCGGGGCTGGTAGTATGTCCGCCCCCGCAGGCTGTCCGGCAGGCACTCCATGTCCGCCACCGCATCCGGCTCATCGTGGGCGTACTGATAGTCACGGCCATAGGCGAGATCCTTCATCAGCTTCGTCGGGGCGTTGCGCAAGTGGAGCGGCACGGGCTCGGCCACGTCCTGGTGCGCGTCGGCGGCTGCGCGGCCGTAGGCGGTGTAGACGGCGTTGCTCTTCGGGGCGGTCGCCAGGTAGATGGCCGCCTGCGCGAGCGCCGTGTTGCCCTCGGGCATGCCGATGAAGTGCACCGCCTCCTTGGCCGCCACGGCGACCTGCAGCGCGACGGGGTCGGCGTTCCCCACGTCCTCCGAGGCGAATCGGACCAGGCGCCGGGCGACGTACAGCGGGTCCTCGCCGGCTTCGAGCATCCGCGCCAGCCAGTAGACGGCGGCGTCGGGATCGCTGTTGCGCATCGACTTGTGGAGCGCCGAGATGAGGTTGTAGTGCTCTTCGCCCGACTTGTCGTAGACGAGCGATCGCCGCTGGAGCATCTCGGAGACCAGCGGCAGGTCGACGGGCGCCGTACCGGTCGGGCCGCTGCTGCGCTGGGCGATGGCGGCCGCCAGCTCGAGCACGTTGAGCGCGACCCGCGCATCGCCGTTCGCGTGGCGGGCGATGGCCCGCACCGCGTCCGGCTCCGCCGCGATGCCGCGCGCGCCGAGGCCGCGCTCGGCGTCCGCGAGCGCCCGCGTCAGGATCGTGCCGATCGCCGTCTCGTCGAGCGGCTTCAGCACGAACACCTTCGACCGGGACAGCAACGCCGAGTTCACCTCGAACGACGGGTTCTCGGTCGTCGCGCCCACCAGCACGATGTCGCCGGCTTCGACGCGGGGCAGGAAGGCGTCCTGCTGGGCACGGTTGAAGCGGTGGATCTCGTCCACGAACAGGATGGTTCGGCGCCCGAGCTGCCGTCGCGCCGCCTCGGCCTCGGCCATGACGGCCTTGATCTCCTTGATGCCCGCGAGCACGGCGCTGAAGGCGATGAAGTGCGCGCGGGTGACGCCGGCGATCACGCGCGCGAGCGTCGTCTTGCCGGTGCCGGGGGGGCCCCACAGGATGATCGACTGCAGCGCGTCGCGCTCGATCGCCTCCCGCAGCGGCCGTCCCGGTGCCAGGAGCGCGTCCTGCCCGACGATCTCGTCGAGCGTCCGCGGGCGCATCCGCTCGGCGAGCGGGGCCGGCCCGGCTTCCTTGCTCCGGTCGTCGTCGGAGAACAGGTCGGACATGATGACCGATCCCGCGGGTCAGCGGCGCTGTCGGAACGCCTCGTACAGGACAATCGCGGCCGACACGGCCACGTTCAGCGACTCGACGGGCGGGCGCATCGGAATCGAGACGCGCTCGTCGGCGAGTTGTGCGACGTCCTCGTCGAGTCCCGCCCGCTCGCTCCCCATGAGGATGGCGGTGGGACCGGCGAGGTCGACGTCGTACATCGAACGTCCGGCGCGCGGCGTGGCCGCGACGACGCGGAGACCATGGTCGCGGGCGGCGGCGATGGCGACGGCCGCGTCGTGATGCGCCGCGATCGGGAGGCGAAACGTGCTGCCCATGGCGCCGCGCAGCGCCTTCCACCCGAACGGATCCGCGGTCTGCAGGCAGGTCACCACGCCGCTGGCGCCGGCGGCGTCGGCGGTGCGGATGACGGCCCCGACGTTGCCGGGATCCTGCAGGTGTGCCAACACGAGGACGAGTTGCGGGGGCTTCGCGAATGCGGTCTCGAGGGACGCCGGCGCACGCTCGGCGATGGCCACGATGCCCGACGGAGTCTGCACCGGGCTCATGATGGCCATCACCGCCGGCGGAACCGAGACGACGTGCGCCCCGGCGGCCTCGAGCCCGGCAACGAGCCGGCTGACGTCGGTCTCGCGCGCGAGCAGCGCCGGGCTCACGGCCGCCGTCGCGATCGACACGCCGGAGCCCAGCGCCTCCTCGACGAGACGCGCGCCTTCGAGCAGCAGACGGCCGTCGCCGCGCCCCTGCGCCAGCGCCCGAAAAACCTTGACGATCGGGTTGTGTCGGCTCGTAATTGTGTCCATTGGGACGGCCGGGACCAGCATAACAGATGTGCTAATATCAGGCGTCGACCCTATGAAAGCACGCATTCTCAAGAAGTTCGAAGAAGAGATCCAGCAACTCGATCGAGAACTCAAGACCGAGCTGCCGAAGGAAATCAAGCGCGCGCGCGAGCTCGGAGACCTGAGTGAAAACGCCGAGTACCAGGCCGCCAAGGAGCGCCAGCGCCTGGTGGCGGCGCGACTCGGCATGCTGCGGAAGCGCGTCGGCGAGATCGCGCTCATGAACCTGGGGCGGATTCCTCGCGACAAGATCGGATTCGGCTCGACCGTGCACCTCAATGACCGGCGTAGCGATCAGACGGTCGTCTACCAGCTCGTCATGCCGGAGGATGCCGACGCCGCCAAGGGCTGGATTTCGACCGCGTCGCCGATCGGCCGCGCGCTGCTCAACAGGGACGAGGGCGACGAGGTGACGGTGTCGACGCCCAATGGGACCCGGCTCTTCGAGGTCACGAAGATCATCACCATACACGAGGACTGAGCCCGAGGTTCCGGCCATCGCATCCACGCGGCGTCCACCCGGCTCCGCATGACCGACTTCCCGTACTCGCCTCGACGCCGGACCGCGCTGGTGCTCTCCGGTACCGGCACCGCGGGTGCCTACCACGCCGGCGTGCTGGCGGCGCTGCACGAAGCGGGCGTCAAGATCGACCTGGTGGCGGGGCGCGGCATGGGCGCCGTGGGCGCGATCTTCGACGCCGTGGACGGAGGGAGCCGCCTCTGGGACGTCCAGGGTCCGTGGCGCGGGCATGGCGCGCTCCGGCTCTATCGCTTCCGCGCCTCACTGCGGATCGCCGCCTGGGCGCTGCTCGCGGGCGTCGCCCTGCTGCTGTCTCCGCTGGCGCTCCTCACGCTCGCGCTCGTCGCGTACCTGATCAGTCTCGGCACCACGCTCGTCGGGTGGGCCGACGCCGGCGCGGCGGCGACGGCGTGGTTCGGCACCGTGCTCAGCCGCCTGTTCGAGCCGGCCGCGGTGCCGACGATCCTGCCGCGGCTGGTCGCGCTGGCGCTGGTCGTCGCCCTGGCGGCGCTCGCCGCCGGGGCGGTCGCCGCCAGGCTGCGACGGCCGGCGCGGCGCCGCGCCCGCGGCGCGCCGTGGTGGCGGCTCGTCGGCGCGCCGCTCTCGGCGGCCGACGCCATCCTCCGCTTCCGCGCGAGCCTTTGGCAGCTCATTCGCGGCGCGGCGGCGCTCCGCGAGCCCGCGCTCGCGGATGTCGGCCGGCGCTACGCGGAGCTCGCCCTCGAGAACCTCGGTCAACCCGGATTCCGAGAGATGCTCGTCGTCGGCCACGACCTCGACGCCCGGCAGGATGTCGTGTTCGCGCTGCTCGCCGAGCCGTACCGCCGGCGGTTCTTCTCCGGCGCGAGCCGCGTGCACGCGGAAGCACGGGCCGCCGAGGCGTTCGACCTGGCCGGCGCGTCGAGCGACCATGTGGCTGACGCGCTGGCGGCCGCGTTGAGCCTGCCAGCCGTCACCGAGCCGCACCTGGTGCCATTCGCTCCCGAGAGCTACTGGCGCGGCGAGGCGCACCGGCTATGCGACCGCCCGGACGC
>Ga0326597_10001210_pt1 | contig 42359 bp, 43 predicted proteins | sample RVTome_12_FD_203789 | JGI IMG/M metagenome (GOLD analysis project Ga0326597, IMG submission 203789) | Soil microbial communities from uranium-contaminated site in the Upper Colorado River Basin, Wyoming, United States - RVT100D185 | ecosystem: Environmental > Terrestrial > Soil > Contaminated >... | reverse complement strand
TCCCGGCATGGCCCTGTCTATGAGTCTGTCGCGGCAAGGGGAAAATGTCCATTGGTTGTAACCTTAAAAAAATCATCGCCTTACTCTCTATAAACCTTATGAACACAGCTGACAAAATCGCCGGTTATTATCAACAGATTAAATTACCCGGCAGCAGGATATCACCAGGATGAATGCGGGCAGACTATGGTGCAGCGCATCTCCATCCATGTTGATTGGGATCAGTATCATATTGGCTCTTGCCATCCTTGCATTTGATCTCTCCATGCCATTAGGTGTGGCGGCGGGCGCCCCGTATATTGCACTTGTCCTGTTAGGCTATTTTGCACCCTGGTGGTATTTCATTTATCTCATGGCGGGATTCGCAACACTCCTGACCGTCATCGGCTACTTCGCATCACCCGATGGTGGTATCCCCTGGGTAGTACTAACCAATCGCGGCCTGACACTGTTTGCCATCTGGACAACGGCAATCATTGGAGCATACATAAAACAAAAAGAAACAAAATTTAACACAGCTATCAACAGCGCTTATGAAGGAATTATCAGTATCAATCCCCAGGGTATTATCGAATCTTTCAACAAGGGGGCCGAAACTATTTTTGGTTATTCTACTGAAGAAGTTATGGGGAGAAATGTTTCGATGTTGATGCCTTTACCACATCGTGAAAGACATAACGATTATATTTCACAATATTTAATGACGAAAGAAACGAAGATTATTGGTAAAACAATTGAATTAAAGGCACAACGTAAAGATGGAACAATATTTTACATAGAATTAACAGTCAGCGAATCACAATATGCCGGGAAGATTACATTTATCGGCATAATACGGGACATCAGTGAGCGTGTGCATGCAGCAGAACAGTTAAACAAACTGTCCAGTGCCATCAAACAAAGTCCGGTCTCTGTAATGATTACAGATCTTAAAGGCAACATTGAATACGTTAATCCAAAATTTACGCAGGCTTCCGGTTATGAATTTAGTGAAGTCATAGGCAGGAATCCCCGGATTCTCAAGTCCGGCGAAACGCCTTCAGAAGAATACAGTAAATTGTGGCAAACAGTCAGTACAGGCGGTCAATGGCGGGGAATGTTCCATAATGTGAAAAAGAATGGCGAACTTTACTGGGAATCCGCAAACATCTCGCCGATTAGAAACTACGATGGAGAGATCACACACTTTCTTGCTGTCAAGGAAGACATCACGGAACGGCTGGGGACCGAGAACCAGCTGGCTCATGCCCTCAAGATCGAGGCAGCAGGTCAATTGGCCAGCGGCATAGTCCATGATTTTAACAACCTTCTGACTATTATCACCGGTAACCTGCAACTGCTTCTGGAAGGTATAGACCACATACAAAGAAAGGAAATCAACGAGATCCTTGCGGACGCCATATCAGCTTCTGAAGACAGTGGGGAACTGATAAAACGCTTGCTGGTACTGTCACGAAAGGAAAATCGCCACGTACGTGAAATCGATATCAACGAAATTATACTTGATAACGCACGTTTTCTTAATCGCATGCTGGGGGAAAACATTGTGGTAAGAACCGACCTGGCAGTTGATATAGGATCAACCGTTGCAGATCACAGCCAGCTTGAAAACGCGCTACTGAACCTTGCAGCAAATTCCCGGGATGCCATGCCGGACGGCGGAATATTTACCATCAAGACTGCACGAACAAATATTGTTCCTGATCGCAGTGCCGGTAAAAAGGAACTCAGCCCCGGCAATTACATTGCGCTTACTGTCACTGATACCGGAACCGGCATGGATCAGGAAGTATTGCAACAGGCCAGCGAACCCTTTTTTACAACAAAAGCCCGTGGCAAAGGCAGCGGGCTCGGGTTAAACATGGTTTACAGTTTTATTAAACAATCCGGCGGTGACCTTGATATTTTGAGCGCACCTGGCGCCGGCACCAGCATTACATTATTTTTCCCCGAAGCAGCCCGTAAAATACAAGGCCCGGAAACAGACAGTATTGCCGCGCCCATTCCGGAGGGGACAGAAACAATACTGCTGGTAGAAGACCGGGATCAGGTTCGCGGATTTGCCGTCCGCGGGTTGAAATCACTTGGTTACCGGGTATTGGAAGCCGGCGATGCAAAAATGGCAATGCGCATTATCAAGAAAGAAATTGCCATAGATTTGCTGTTCACCGATATCGTTATTCCCGGCGAACTGGATGGCCGCAAGCTGGCACAATGGGCAACCGGGATCCGTCCCGGATTAAAAGCAGCCCTGACAACGGGCCAGCACCTGGATGGAAGTGACACCATGCACGGCGCAGCGTTTGCCCTGTTGAAAAAACCTTATTCTCTAGAACAGCTCGCCCATTTTATCCGTTCACAACTCGATAAAAACAACTGAAATTCAGTACTTTACATCCTCCCTTTTCACTCCAGACGGGAGTCCTGCCGTACGCCCGGAAAGACAGTTAACACTGCCTTTACATACCTTCACAAAAATTAACAATTAACTCATTGCATGTAGGCCAGAATCACACTAACGATATATGGTAATAGCATGTTTTTTGCGCCTGGACCGGTTGGTTGAATTCACCATGGAAAGACTGCTCGCAAGAAGAGCTAAATAAACCAGTTTAGTTGATCTGGATCAATGTAAAAACAACAGCTTGTATGTTAAATACAACTAGAAAGGCCAGATTAACAGGAATTCACTAACACTTATGTTTAATAAAATAAAAACCCAGATCGATTGTATTAAGGCGGAAAGAAGCTATATCGATGCTGAATGGGATGCAGAAAAAGACAAGGCACTGCTGTCTTTTTACGTAAAAATCATGCCCAAATTACTGGATGCTGAACGATGCAGCATCTTCATCTATGACCCGGAAAGCAAGGTAATCTGGCTCAAGGCCGGGACCCAGATTAAAGAAAGGGATATCGAGGTGACCGGGGAATACGATTCCGTAGTAGGCAATGTCATCGAAACAGGTAAACACAAGATAGTTGACAAACTCAATGGTCAAACCGGCATTCATAAGGAAATGGATGAAAAAACGGGATTCAAGACACGAAATATACTGTGTATACCTATCATGTCACTGGATGGTAAAAAAGTCGTGGGCGCCGTGCAGATACTGAATAAAAAAGATGGCAAATCATTCAATGAAGATGACAGGATCCAGCTTGAAGAAATAACGCATTATCTGGAGTTGACCATAGAAAGCATTTTTTTGAGCCAAAAAACGGCCGGTATTCTGGATACAGTATTCGCTTTGATGGGCAAGATTGCCCTTATTGCCATAGCTACGGTCTTTTCCATAGCTACCGCTCTCTCCATCTATTGGCTGGTTATTTATTTTATGGGTTAATTGGTTTAAAACGATTAAAAACGATATCATTTGAAGAGTAATAGTTTTTTTAAAAAACTATGAAAACAGTCAAACAACATTACTGGAATCTAATCTATGAAATTTGTGGGACACTTGTGGAATTTTCTGGCCCGGCCAGCTACCCGATATCCCCTGGGAGCAGTGCTTTTATTCGGCATGGCATTCGGGATCATGTTCTGGGGCGGTTTTAACTGGGCCATGGAACTGACCAACACGGAGCAGTTTTGTATTTCCTGCCATGAAATGGAAGACAATGTATACCAGGAGTCCAAGGAAAAAGTCCATTACAGCAACAAGAGTGGCGTCAGGGCCATTTGTTCAGATTGCCATGTGCCCCGGCCATGGATATACAAGGTCAAACGAAAAATATATGCCAGCAGGGAATTGTTCCACAAGGCACTCGGCACCATCAATACCAAGGAGAAATTCGATGCCCATCGCCTGGAACTGGCACAGCGGGTCTGGGACACTATGAAGGCCAACGATTCCAGGGAATGCCGCAATTGCCACAGCATGGACTATATGGACCTCGAGGCGCAAAAACCCCGGGCGAAGGGACAGCATGAAGATGCCAAACAGACGGGTGAGACCTGCATTGATTGTCACAAGGGCATTGCCCACAAGGCGGTGCACGATCAGCTGAAAGGCTCTGAAGCTGATGAAGAAGATTTTACGTTCTGAATAATTATCCGCACGGAGACTGAATTTATGAAATTGCCACGCATTAACAGTTCTATATTTACCCGGGCCGGGGCCGTCCTCCTTTTATCAACCGTTTCTTTTTCCGCATCAGCCATCGACTGGGGCGGTGTGCAGGGCAAGGATATCGTGGTCTTTTACCCGGGGCAGGCCTCCTGGGAGTGGGCCCTGACCCAGTCAGACCACAGCGCCGCCAAGAAATTCAGGGAGGGCAAGGATTGCATCGAATGTCACACCAAGGAGGAAAATGACATCGGCACCAAGATCGTGTCCGGCCAGAAACTCGAACCCAACCCGATAGCGGGCAAACCGGGTTCCGTCACGGTCAATATCAAAACCGCCCACGACGGTGAAAAACTCTATGTCCGCTTTGAATGGACCGAGCCAGCAGCCGCTTCCGGCGACAAGAAGGACCCCGACTACAAGGCCCGGATCACCATGATGCTGGATGACGGTCATGTGGCAGAAGCCAAACGCGCAGGTTGCTGGGGTACCTGCCACGATGACGCAGTGGGTATGGCCAGCGCACCCCCGGGTAAGGAGATTACCAAGTACCTTGCCCAGTCGCGCAGCAAGGTCACACGCAGTGGTGGTGGCGAAAATTACAAACCGCAGGCGGATATCGACAAATTAATGAGTGACGGCATGTACATGGAATACTGGCAGGCCAAGATCAAGACCGACGGCAGCGCCGAGGCTGCGGACGGTTATATCCTTGACAAGCGCCACAAGAATGATGCACCGGCCGTGGAGGCGCAGATTGAATCCGGCGGCGGCAAGACGGTAGTCACACTGAGCCGCAAGCTGACAGGCGTCGGCCCGCATCACAAGGACCTTGCGGCGGGCAAGACCTATAACATCGGCTTCGCCATCCACGCTGACCACACCGACCATCGTTATCACTACGTGTCATTCAGCCAGACACTGGTTCTGGACCAGGGCAGTGCGGATTTCGTGGCCGTCAAAAAATAAGCAATCTGGTTTTTGTTAAGGGGAGATCCTGATGATGAGTATTGACAGCAAAAGATATAACAAGCTGCCGGGGTTCATGTTGTTCCTGGCTGTACTGTACAGTCCCTTTGCCCTGGCTGAAAAAACGGCAGCGGACAGCGGTGAATACGCCCTGAAAGGCGCCGACACCTGCCTGAAATGCCATGACGAATCCCCGGTAAACAATATCTTCCAGACGCCACATGCCCAGCGGGCCGATTCCCGAACCCCGTTTGCCTCGCACGATTGCGAGACCTGCCACGGCGCCAGCCCGGATCACGTCAAGATCGAACCGCCCAACAAAACCGACAAGCGCAACCCGGCCCAGGTCGTGTTCGGCAAAAAGTCCAGGAATTATCCGGTGTCATCCGCTGCCGACCAGAACAAGGCCTGTCTTGGCTGCCATGAATCCGGCCTGCGCATGCACTGGCGCGGCAGCCAGCATGAGGTAGCAGACGTCCCCTGTTCCAACTGCCATACCATTCACGCGACCAAGGACCCGGTGCTGGTGAAAACAACCCAGACCGATGTCTGCTTTGTCTGCCATACCGACAAGCGTGCGCAGATGCACCGGTTCTCCCGCCATCCCATCCGGGAAGGCAAGGTCGTGTGCTCAAACTGCCACAATCCGCACGGTGGCCCCGGCCGCAACCTGGCCAAGAACACGGTCAACGAGACCTGCTACCAGTGCCATGCTGAAAAGCGCGGCCCGTATCTCTGGGAGCACCAGCCGGTCCGGGACAATTGCACTAATTGCCATGACCCGCACGGCAGCACCACGCCCCGCATGCTGGTCCATAAAGTGCCGTTCCTGTGCCAGAACTGTCATTCAACGGGTCATGCGGCTGGCTTAATCGATTCGTCCGGTCCCGCTTCCCGCACCTTTGGCCGGTCCTGTATTACTTGTCACTCGCAGGTCCACGGGTCCAACCATCCGTCAGGAGCAACATTGACCCGATAAGGCCATGAGATTATGACTAATCGCACAAATATAATTATGAAACGTGTAGGGGTAAACGCCATGAACGTTATACAACGCAACCTGTATTTGTTGATCGCCGGCCTGGTTCTCTTCCCGGGCCTGAGTATCGCAGAAGACGAGGATTTCGCGCTGGAAGAAGGGGGTGATTTCACCCTCGAGGACACCGTGGAGAAAAAGTCCGCCCCGGTGTACCTCAGCGAATGGGAGGCTGGCACCATCTTTATCAGCGAGGATTCGTTCAAGTTCGGGGAATATACCGGGCTGGAACAGGAAGGTTTTTATTTCAATGGCAGTTTCCTAGTCCGCAGCATGTCGGCCTATGATGATGAGAGTACGAAATTCTATGAGGTGACCGGATCCAACCTGGGGCTGGATTCCCGCTCGCTGTTTGGTAAGTACGGCGAGCAGGGCAAGTACAAGGTCTATTTTGACTTCGATCAGCTGCCGCACTTCCTGTATGACGACTCGTTTTCCCTGTTTAACGGCGCCGGAACGGCAAACCAGACCCTGCCCGCCGGTTTTACCCGTAGCACGAATACAACCACCATGACCGCAGCCAATCCCGGCTTGTTCCCCAGCACTAACCAGGTGGATGTCGAAACCCAGCGTACCAAGCTGGGCGGCGGTTTCTCCTGGATCCCGGCCGAACACTGGCAGGTCACGAGCAACTACCACCATGAAATGAAAGAAGGTACGGACCTGCTGGGCATCGCTTTTAACCGAGCCTTTACGGGTTCCCAGTCCGCACAATTGATTGTCCCCGTGGATTTCGAATTTGATGAGTTTGATGTGGGCATCAGCTACGCCGACAAGGTGAAGCAGTTCGATCTGCGCTACAACCTGTCCCTGTTCCGTAATGATGAGGAATCATCAACCGTGTTTAATCCGTTTACCGGTGGCACGACGTCGACGGTCTCACGGATCAGCCTGCCGCCGGATAACCAGGCACATCAAGTCACTTTAACCGGTGGTTATAACCTGGGATTGACCAGCCGTCTGTCGGGCACCTTCTCCTACAGCCAGATGCTGCAGGATGATTCCTTCCTGCCTTTTTCCATTGATGACACGCTGTGCCCCACCTTCAGCAGCTGCCTCACCGCCCTGCCGCAGAGGGACCTGGATGGCGAGGTGGAAAAATGGTACGGCAACCTGAACTACACCATCCGGCCGATGAAAGACCTGGATCTGGGCGCGCGCTATACCTATAACAACTGGGACAACAACACCCCGCGCAACCTTTACTTCAGAGTCGGTCAGGATGCTGTCGCTCAAATCATCGATCCGACGAATCTCGTCAACAGGGTTAACCGGCCTTACGGCTTTGAACAGCACAAGGCCGAGGCGGACGCCGGTTACCGGCTCACCCGGAATACCAAGCTCTCCGTGGGCTATGACTTTGATTTGATCAAGCGCGATTTTACCGAGGTCGCCATCACCCGGGAGCACACCGGCAAGGTCAGGCTCGCCGCTACTCCCTTCGACATGGTCAGCGGCTGGGTCGAGTACGCCCGTTCGGACCGTGAAGGCTCCAACTATGACCCCAACCGGCCGCTCACCTCGAATGTTGATCCTGCTTTCATCGCTGCCAATGCGGTTGCCTGTTCCACCCCGCCATTCTCAGGTTGTATAGACAATGATTTTGCTCAAAGAAAGTTTTACCTAGCAGATCGCGAGCAGGACAAGATCACCGCTTCACTGACGTTCATGCCGGCGGATCTCATTACCTTCGGTATCACCGGCATCTATACCAACGAGGATTATGATGAAACCCTGGTTGGGCTGGAAAGTATCGAGCGCTACAGTGCCACCCTGGATATTGGCTACACGCCAAGGGAGAACATCGACACCTACGCCTATTACACCCATGAGTTCTTTGACCGCGAACAGTTGGGCAGGGATACTGTTCAAGGCCTGCCGGTGACGAACGATTGGCTGATGGACACCGAGGACCGCGTCAATACCGTCGGTGCAGGGATCAAGTGGAGCAAGATCCGGGACAAGTTTGATGTAACGGCCGATTACACCTTTTCCAAGTCGATTACGGAGATTGACCCTACAGACTTACCAGTAGACACGGCTGTCGACTTCCCGGACATAGTGACCGGGATCCACAGCTTCAGGCTGACGGCGGATTACAACTTGAAGGACAATGTCATCTGGCGCCTGAATTACCTCTACGAGCATTTCAGTTCCAAGAACTGGGCACTGGACGGCATCGGGCAAACCATACCTGGTGCCACCAACGTCATCGCCCTGGGCAACCAGAGCCCGGATTACAATGTGCATGCCTTCGGTATGTCAGTTATATACAAATTCTAGGTCTGTTGCGTGTTAATGAACCCCGTCCAGCCGTATGGCAGGACGGGGTTTAAAGTTCTTACGGATACACAGATCGTAATGGCAGGCTATCTAAAAGCTTTTTTCATGATGTCGTTCCTTATACAGGTTGTTGATCCTGATCCGGATTGAGTCATGTGCCTGAAATTCCGTATAATAAAACGATTATTTTTATACCATCATTGAGGACAGCAGGACTATCTTATGACTAACGCAAATACCCGATTCAACCTGATTATGGTAGCCGGCCTGGCCGGTGGCCTGGCTGAGGTGTTATGGATCAGCCTGTACAGTCTGCTGTCCAATACGGGCGGCATGGAGATAGCCCGCCAGATCACGGCCACTGTCATCCCGTCTTTGACAGCACATGCCCTGGCGCCGGTGCTCGGCATCGTTATACACCTGATGTTGTCAGTGTTACTCGCCGCCGGATTCTGCCTGCTGGCGTCCCGTCCCATATTCCGTTATTTCGGACGGCCGGGGCTGTTGACCGGCAGTTGCATGATGCTGGCTGCCGTGTGGAAGGTGAATTTCTTCATCCTGCTGCCCGTGATCAATCCGGAGTTTGTCAATGCCCTGCCATATGCCGTCACCCTAGTTTCAAAGTTGCTGTTCGGCATGGCCATGGCAACGGTGTTGATAAATGGCGTTGAAAACCGGATGATTAAACCACACCCTGCCTGAACGGTTAATTACAGAATATTGATTGCTTGCCTGTATTTTTTTACAGGTCAGCTTGCGGCTTTTTTAATATAATCTTTTCCCTTATCAATAATACTTTCTGCGTGTTTTCATGAAATATGTTCCTATTGTCAAAAGACCGGCCGGAGTTTATCTGATTCAATTCAGGAAGCTTCTGATTAAGTATCATCACCGTCATGCTGGTGAATACCAGCATCCAGTAAATAATTGTTTTGACTGGATTCTGGCAGGAGTTTATACCCGGAGGGTGCCAGAATGACGACTCAAAAGATATTGGGACTTCATCAGAGCATCCCTAGGCATCCCTAATCGCTTAATGCATAACATGAGCCTTGGCGCAAACGAGACGGTAACCCGGCCCGGTGAAGCAGTGAATACTACAGACTGTTTTACAGCCAACGAACTTGAATACACACGTAATGATACGGTTTTGTTCAGTGGCCTGAATTTCAAATTATATGGCGGTGAAATGCTGCAGATACAGGGCGCCAACGGCAGCGGCAAGACCAGCCTGCTGCGTATACTATGCGGCCTGACGCTGCCGGATGCAGGTGAAGTCTTCTGGAACGGAATTAACGTCCATAAGCAAAGCTACGATTACCTGAAAGATTTGAGCTATATCGGCCATGCCAACGGCGTTAAAAACGAACTGACCACCCTGGAAAACCTGATGGTGGCAAGGGCAATGTCGGTTCCCAAAGAAAAGGTATCCAATATTGCTGCGCTGGAACGGGTCGGTCTGGCAGATTATGAAAATACCCAAGTGCGAAAACTTTCGTCGGGCCAGCGCCGCAGACTGGCACTGGCGCGTTTGATGATAACGGACACTCGGATCTGGTTACTGGATGAGCCTTTCACCGCGCTGGACGATACCGGGAAAAAACTGGTTAAAGAGTTGCTTTCCGAACATGCGGCAACGGGCGGCATAACGCTATTTGCCACGCATGAACCGATGGATGTAGAACATTTTAAAATCACAATAATCACACTCTAGATGAACACGACGTCTGCAAATAATGTGTTTCTTGCCGTACTCAGGCGCGATCTGATGATCGGCCTGCGGCAACGCAGTGAGCTGGTGAACCCACTGGTGTTCTTTTTTATTATCGTGACCCTGTTTGCACTGGCACTCGGGGCCCATGAAGAAACGTTGCGGCAGTCTGCGCCGGCTGTCATCTGGGTGGCCGCTCTGCTGGCCTCGACCCTGTCACTGGACACGATGTTTCACCCCGACCTTGACGATGGTTGTCTGGAACAGTTCCTGCTATCACATCAATCGTTAACCATCATTGTCGTGGCCAAAATTATGGCGCACTGGTTGCTCACCAGCGCCCCACTGATCGTGGCCGCTCTTTTCCTTGGGCTAATGGTCTATCTGCCGCAGAACGCCATGTTTCCGTTGCTGGCGACACTGTTGCTGGGGACACCGGTGCTCAGCCTGGTGGGCGCAATACTGGTTGCCCTGACCGTGGGACTGCGCGGTAGCGGCATCCTGCTCACATTATTGATTTTACCTTTATACATACCGGTACTTATCTTTTCTGTGGCAACCGTGGATAATGCCGCCAAAGGACTGGCCATTACCGGCGAACTATATTTCCTCGGGGCGATACTGGTGCTGGCCGCGACTCTGGCGCCCCTGGCAACAACTTCCTCTTTACGCATACGGCTGGGATAAGCATGTTTGAATATTTTTATAAGTACGGCTCACCAAAACCATTTTACGATTTGTCAAAATTGTTCGTCCCCTGGCTGGGCGGGATTTGCCTGGTCCTGCTGATCGCCGGACTAATCGGCGGGCTGGTGCTTGCCCCGCAGGATTATCAACAGGGAGAGAGCTTTCGCATTATTTATGTCCATGTGCCGAGCGCCTGGATGTCATTATTTATATATATGGTCATGGCGTCCGCCGGGGCCACGGGCCTGATCTGGAAAGTTAAAGTATCGGATGCCGTGGCCAGGGCCAGCGCGCCGCTGGGTGCGTCGTTTACTTTCCTGGCGCTGGCAACCGGATCGCTCTGGGGCAAGCCCATGTGGGGAACGTGGTGGGTATGGGATGCGCGCCTGACCTCGGAACTTATCCTGTTGTTTCTCTACCTGGGTTATATGGCCCTGCAAACGGCCATTGATGATCGCCGAACTGCTGCACGTGCAGGCGCAATCCTGGCCCTGGTAGGTGTCGTAAATATCCCGATCATTCATTACTCGGTTGAATGGTGGCATACCCTGCACCAGGGGCCAACTATCACCAAGCTGGATGCACCTTCAATTCACACCAGCATGCTTGTTCCGTTGTTGATTATGGCCCTCGCTTTTATGTTTTATTATGCGGCCGTGGTATTACTACGGGCACGTTATGAAATTCTGGAGAGTGAGCGTAACAGTGCCTGGGTCAGCGAACTTGTCGAACAGAGGAGAGGATAAAAATGTCGTCATTGCAATCATTCCTGCACATGGGTGGATATGCCATTTATGTCTGGCCGTCATATGGCCTCACTTTTATCGTGCTGATCATTAATATTATTTTACCGCTCAAACGTGAAAACCGTTTTTTCAAGACATTTACCGAGCGTAAAAAACGTCCGGGGAAAGCACAATGAATCCGCGTCGCCGTAAACTTTTATTAAGCGTGATTTTCATCGTCGCCGGTGTAGGTATCGCCACTGCTTTGGCGTTGAAAGCCTTTCAGTCCAACCTGCTCTATTTTTACAGCCCGGTGCAGGTCGCCGCCGGCGAGGCGCCCACGGCAAGACCTTTCCGAATTGGCGGTCTTGTGGTCGAGGGCAGTGTGAAACGCAATCCGGAAAATCTCGTAGTCCGGTTTACGCTCACCGACACACTGGAGGAAATCAAAGTGGACTACGAAGGCATCCTGCCGGACCTGTTCAGGGAAGGCCAAGGCATCGTCGCCAATGGCCAGCTGCAACCTGACGGGACTTTTAAAGCGTTTGAAGTCCTGGCCAAACACGATGAGAACTACATGCCACCGGAAGTTGCAGATGCCTTGTCCAAGGCCGGAGCAAAATTTCCCGACAGTACCCACTACACGCCCCCATAATTAAAGAATATAGCCAGTCATGAGCATGATCCGGGCTAGTATTTATAATCCGGGGGATACTTATATACCAATGGAAATATGGTATAAAACCTGTGATCCTGTAACTTAACCATACTCAGTCAGACTATGCTTAAATCATGAACACTTCGCCACAGGAATTGCTGATCACCCATACCTACAAGGAGATCGATGCGATCATCACGGCAGCCAATCGCGTCATCCTTGGCAAGGAACGTGCAATCCGTCTGGCGTTGGCCTGTCTCTTTGCCCGCGGTCATCTGCTGATAGAAGATCTGCCCGGCGTCGGTAAAACTACCTTGTCCCATGTGCTGGCCAGCACCCTGGGCCTGGGTTTTCAGCGCATACAATTTACCAGTGACCTGCTGCCTGCCGATATACTCGGCGTATCCATCTACAACCGTGAAACCAGTGCTTTCAGTTTTCATCCGGGGCCGGTCTTTACCCAGGTAATTCTCGCCGACGAAATTAACCGCGCCACACCTCGAACCCAGAGTGCATTACTTGAGGCGATGGAAGAACAGCAAGTTACTATTGAAGGGGAGACGCGCCCGCTGCCTGAACCGTTTTTTGTAATTGCTACACAGAACCCGTCACATCATGTCGGCACATTTCCATTACCTGAATCTCAACTGGATCGTTTCATGATGCGTATTGAACTGGGCTATCCGGATACCGGAGCAGAACGGGAATTACTAATGGGCAGCGACCGGCGGGAATTACTGAAACATATCAAGCCGGTCATCAAGCCAGAACGGCTGATAGAAATCCAGTATCTGGCCGGCAAGATACATGCGTCATCAGCCATACTCGATTATCTGCAGGACCTGCTGGAATTCAGCCGCAAGAGTAACGAATTCCAGAATGGCCTTTCACCGCGCGCGGGTCTGGCCATATTGCACGCGGCCAAGTCCTGGGCATTGATGGAAGGACACGCCGAGGTACTGCCGGAGGATATCCAGGCGATATTACCCGGTGTGATAGGTCACCGTCTGCATGGTTTGGAGAACCTCAATACTTCTTCCGGGGATCTTGCTAATCATTTAATTAGACAAGTACCGATACCCTAAACAATCTTTTAATGATGAGTCATTTCGACCAACGGGAGAAATCTACAGTTTAAGATTTCTCGCTACGCTCGAAATAACAGTCTTTAGCATGAGTATGATTTTAGCAAACCACTCATTCATCTAGACTATGTCAGAAAGTATAGTATTGGAGCGACTATTATCTCCGGCACGGGGTGATCATGCCGCAGTTTCCAGTCTGATACGGCAGCGTGTTTATATCCTGCCCACTCGTCCGGGTTTATTACTCTGCATCGCAATATTTACCATGCTGCTGGGTGCGGTCAATTACAACAACAGCATGGCCTACATCCTGACATTTCTACTGGGCAGTGTGTTCATGGTTTGCATGCTGCACACTTATCGCAATCTGGCCGGTTTGATTATTAGTGGTGCTGTGGCAAAACCGGTATTCGCAGGAGAGACGGCTGCGTTTCCATTAATTATCGATAATCGTGATGGCCAGATCCGTTCAGCAGTAAAGCTTGTCTGCCACCCAACTCACAAAGCGAAAAGAATTCTTCAACAAGATTACCAGGCCTCGTGGATCAACCTGCAAGCCAACCAGTGGCAACAGGTGAACATCCCGGTACCGACAATTAAGCGCGGACTGTTGCCACTGGAGCGTGTGATTATTTCAAGTTGCTTTCCACTGGGCCTGTTCCGCGCCTGGTCATATATCCATCTTGATGAACACTGTGTGGTCTATCCGAAACCGGTAGGCATAGATCCATTTCCCACGCCAGTATCAGCACAAGAGGAGGGTCAGGAAGGAATGAAATCTGGTACCGATGATTTTGCCGGATTTCGCCAATATCACCCTGGTGATTCTATCCGTAATATCGCCTGGAAAGCGCTGGCGCGGGAGCAACCATTACTGGTCAAACGCTTTAGCGGTGATGGCGGTCATACGCTGATATTGTCATGGAAAGATGTAGGGCATCTGCCGAAGATCGAATTACGATTATCACAACTGTGCCGCTGGATATTGCTGGCAGAAAACCAGGGATGGAATTATGGCCTTGAGATTCCCGGGTTTCAGGCTGGTCCTGCGCGGGGCACACCGCACAAAAACCGCTGCCTTGAAGCACTGGCACGATTTGGTAGCGAACATGCAGACTGATTCTTTCAGGCCCGTCGATACATTATCTTTATGCTGGCTGACTGCGGGTATAACGCTCGCCATTCTTCCGCATGGCCTGCGCATGCCACTGTGGATATTGCCGCTCACACTTGCGTTGATACTGTGGCGGCTCGGTGGCGAATTGAAAGGCTGGCCGCTGCCTGGTGAAAAATATCGGTTCCTGCGTCTACTGCAAATATTAATAATGATAGGCAGTGGTATGGGTGTTTATATTTCCTTCCATACTCTGGTCGGGCGTGAAGCCGGATCAGCATTACTGGTGTTGCTCGCAGGTTTCAAGGTCCTGGAGACCAGACATGAACGGGATTTTTATATTGCGACATTCCTCGGATTTTTTGTCATCGTTACCAATTTCTTCGTTAGCGAAAGTATTGCGACAGCAATATTCATGCTGTTCACATTGCTGGTCATGTTCACAGCTTTGATCACGTATAACGATCGCAATCAATCCATCAACGCATTTACCAGAATAAAAACAGCGGGCGGTTTATTATTACAGGCCGTGCCGGTTATGCTGGTTTTATTTTTACTCTTCCCACGTATCAATGGACCACTGTGGGGCATGCCACACGATGCCCATGCCGGAACGATGGGAATTGATGACAAGATGGAGCCCGGCAGCATCAGCCGTCTTGTTCACTCCAACGAGGTTGCTTTCCGTGTGGAATTTGATGGTACACCGCCGGAAAATTCGAAACTCTACTGGCGCGGTCCGGTATTGTGGTACAACGACGGGCGCAAATGGAGCCGGGAACGTGTTGCTGGGATAGAACCACCAACACTTGAGACTGCAAGCAACCCCATAAAATATACGATTACCCTGGAGCCCTCTAACCAGCGCTGGCTGTTTGCGCTGGAGATGCCGGATCAGGCGCCTGCCGACAGCTACATCGCCAATGATTACCAGTTGCTAACCCGCGAACCTGTCAACAAGCTTATTCGTTATGAACTCTCTTCCTACACGGAGTATGCATTGGGTAGAAACAATACTTTTGGGATACAGCGTGCATTGCAATTACCCAGGAATTTTCACGCAAGAACTATTGCTCTTGCACATTCCTGGGCCAATGAAGAAACAGATGCGACAGAAATCATCAACCGCGCCCTGCGGATGTTCAATGAACAAAATTTTTACTACACGCTCACACCACCATTATTGACGGGCGATAATGTAGATGGTTTTCTTTTCGACACGCGGCAGGGTTTTTGTGAACACTATGCCAGCGCTTTTGTGGTATTGATGCGGGCAGCAGGCATACCGGCACGAATCATTGCCGGCTATCAGGGGGTTAGTTTTAATCCCGTCGGTGATTATTATATTGTTTACCAGCGCGATGCCCACGCCTGGTCTGAAGTCTGGCTGACAGGACGGGGTTGGGTCAGGATAGATCCGACGTCGGCAGTTGCACCTGAGCGTGTACAACTAGGGATAGGAGGCGCACTGCCTGAAGCGATTATTGATGTCCCGGCTGTGTTCGGACAGATCAAGCTGTCACGCGACATGTGGCAGAATTTACACAATACCTGGGATGCTGTTAACAACCAATGGAACCAGTGGGTGATCAGTTACGGGCCGGATCGGCAGGCCTTGTTACTGAATAAATTTGGCATGAAAATAATCAATCTGCAACTGCTCGCGGTTATCCTTGCTATCATCACTGCGATTATGTTTGCCGTTATAAGCGTGTGGTTATTGCGACATCGCCCGCATGCGCGTGATCCGGCACGTCAGCTTTACGATCGTTACTGCCACAAACTTGCCCGTATTGGCCTCCAGCGCATGCCATATGAAGGGCCATTGGATTTTGCGGCAAGGGTAGCGCGCCAGCAAAAACTTCTGGCTGATTTCGTTAATGAGATTACAAGTCTTTATATTTCAGTACGTTACGGTTCTCAGGTTGCAAAACTTGCCTTGCTGAAAAAGGAGATTAATGCATTTCAACCTGAGAAAATCCTGAAAATAAAAGCTGCTCAATCCTGATTTAATTTTCAGTCCGTTACACAGACTCTGCAAAGTTCACCATGTGTAATCTTGCATACACACCATCACGCCTGATTAATTCTGCATGTGTGCCAGTCTGCACAATCTTGCCCTGTTCGATCACAATTATTCGATCTGCATTTTCAACAGTAGATAAACGGTGTGCAATAATAATGCAGGTCCGGCCCTTTCTTAATATTTCCAGTGCGGCCTGTATGTGCCGTTCCGATTCTGTGTCCAGTGATGATGTGGCTTCGTCAAGTATAAGGATTGGTGCGTTTTTTAATAATGCCCTTGCAATAGCAAGCCTTTGCCTTTGCCCGCCTGACAAACGCAAACCTCTTTCCCCTATAATCGTATTGAATCCTTCCGGCAATTCCTGGATAAATTCCATGGCATGAGATGACCTGGCGGCCTCTTCAATTTCACCTTCACTGCAATTACGCATGGCACCATAGGCAATGTTGTTGCGCAGAGTGTCATTAAATAACACAACATCCTGACTCACCAGTGCAATATTCGCGCGCAAGGATTCCAGCGTGTATTCCCTAATATCAACCCCGTCGACAAGGATATTGCCTTGCGAATTCAGATAAAAAGCTGGCAATAGATTTGCGATAGTCGATTTGCCACTGCCGGAAGGGCCTACCAGCGCTACTGTCTCACCAGGTGCTATGTGGCAAGAGATGTGGCTTAATGCTTCAGTGTCTTCAGGGTTATAGCGGAATGAAAGGTTCTTAAGCTCAATTTCACCCTTAACACGTTCAACATGCCGATCTCCTTTGTCTGTTTCACCGGGTTGATCCAGAAGTCCAAAAATACTTTCACAAGCGGCGAGGGCCCTTTGTATGGACTCATTGACGCCAACCAGCTTTTTCAATGGACTTAGCACCATGACCATGGCGGCAAAAAAAGATACAAATTCACCCACTGTCAATGTACCAACGGAGGCCTGCCGGGTGGCAATAACAATTATTATCGCAAGTGCGATTGCAGTTATTAACTGTATAGCGGGGCCGGTGGATACAGAAGCAACTGCAAATTTCATCATAAACCGGCGCGTGTTGTTATTTACTATATGAAAACGCGCCGTTTCCTGGGACTGGCCTCCATATAATTTTATAAGTTTGTGGTTATGGATACATTCATTCAATACATTATTAATGTCACCCATGGATTCCTGTACCTTGCGTCCCATCTTGCGTAAACGCTTTCTCAATACTAAAACAATCAATGAAATAAATGGTGCACAAATTAATGATATGAGGGCCAACTTCCAGCTGATATAAAACATCCAGCACAGCAACCCAATGATAGTCAGTGTATCGCGTACGATAATAATAATGGCACTTGTTGCAGCTTGTTTTACCTGGCTGACGTTAAAGGTAAATCTTGAGATCAGCGCGCCGGTGGCATGGTGATCATAAAAATGAGCCGGTAAATACAGGAGACGCAGGAACATATCTTTGCGCAGGTCCATGATGGCCTTGTTAGCGACCCATTGTAAAGCATAGCCACTGGCAAAATCCGCGCAGGCACGTATCCCAAACAGAAGTATAAAAAGCATGGGAACCATTCGCATGGTTTCGGGATCATTTGCAATAAACGCACCGTCCAGCATTGGTTTTATCAGCGCTGCAACAGCCGGCTCTGTCGAGGCAAGAATCACCATGGCAATTATCGAAATTAGAAACGTCCGCCAGTAAGGTTGGACATATTTTAATAATCTCAGGTATAAATCAACATCACTTATGTGTCTTGCCATCATAACCATCCAGATAAAAATTATTCATACGTTACCATTGTTCACTGATTACGGAATTTATTTAATAAGTGAATTTTCAACAAAACCCGCCTGAATCAAGACATATAACATCATATACTATGCCAGAATGTACTTGACGAGTTAAGAATAGCGTGTGGCGTAAACAGTGAATATTTTTCGTACAAGTCTTTGCTCTTCGGGGTAATTCAGAGTGACAGTTGTACTTCTATAATAAATAGCTAATATGAAACCTGCCATCTCACCAAGGCCCATGTTACTGCTACAATGACAAAACGAACAGTCTTTAACTGCTGATTTTTAAGGATTATGTCAATAAAACTCCCAATTGTTGCTGTGACAGGTTCCTCCGGCGCAGGCACAACCAATATCAAGACGGCCTTTGAACATATCTTTCGCCAGTTAGAAATCAATCCGGCAATCATTGAAGGCGACAGTTACCACCGATATGACCGTAAACAGATGGACGAGATTGTTATCGAAGCCGCGAAAGCAGGCCGCAACGTCACTCATTTTGGCCCGGAGGGTAACCTTTTTGAAGAACTGGAGGCGTTGTTCAGGGAATACGCCGAATCTGGTACCGGTAAACGCCGCTACTACATCCACAATGAAGAAGAAGCAGTCCGTCTTGGTGCGTCACCTGGCGAACTGACCCCCTGGGAGGCATTACCTGAAAATACGGATTTACTGTTTTACGAAGGTTTGCATGGTGGTGTGGTTACGGACAAGGTCAATGTTGCGCGACATGTCGATTTGTTGATAGGTGTTACACCCATTATCAACCTTGAATGGATACAAAAAATATATCGCGACAAGGCGGTCAGGGGTTATACCGTTGAAGACGCAACCAATATGATCCTGAGCCGCATGCATGACTACACACATTACATCACGCCTCAATTTTCCCGCACGGACATCAACTTTCAACGTGTCCCCACTGTGGATACTTCCAACCCGTTTGCCGCAACTGAAATACCAAGCAACGAGCAGAGCTTTTCCGTTATCCACATCAGGAATCTTGACAAGATACAGGTGGATTTTGGTTACCTGCTGGGTATGATTGAAAACTCCTTCATGTCTGCCCCGGATACTATCGTTATGCCCTCGGTTGAAAAAGTTACTGCGATTCAGCTCATATTTACCCCTGTAATCCATCAGTTGATTGAAAACAGAAATACTGGCAGGTGAGTGATTACAGGTAAATCGCTATAATAGCGGACATCGCTGACCAAACCGGAAACCAGTTCAGGAAAACACATGCGCACAATACTGATTTTAAACCCCAAGGGTGGTTGCGGGAAAAGCACTCTGGCAACAAATATTGCCGGATATTTTGCCCTGCAGGGCAAACGTGTTGCCCTGGCTGATTGTGACCCCCAGGGTTCCAGCCGCGATTGGCTGAAGGTCAGACCGGATCACCTGGCCAGAATAGAGTCTGCAAAGGTCAAGGACGGGAAACTTGAAATCGATAACTCGACCGAGATCCTGGTGCTGGATTCACCGGCGAGTTTGCACGATCAAAAGCTGGTCAATATCACGCGTGCGGCCCAGACTGCAATAATTCCCGTTTTGCCTTCTCCGATAGACATGCGCGCTGCTGAGCGTTTTCTGGCTGAACTGACAGGACTGCGCAACAAGATCAGCCGCAAAATCAGGATCGCAACCGTCGCCAACCGGGTGCGTGAAGACACAATCGTGGCGGCAAAACTTGAACATTATCTGGAAAAACTCAAACTACCAAACGGTAACAAGATCCCGTTCATGACCATGTTGCGTGCCAGCCAGAATTATATCCATGCGGCAGATACCGGTATGACCATATTTGAACTCGCACCTTCCAGGACCTGTTACGACCGGGAACAGTGGGCGCCCTTATTAAGCTGGCTGAACAGCCGCCGCAGTATTCCTTAACATTATTTTAGTATTTCTAACTCTGTTATACGCATAAGGCGATATGACGTTCTGATGTCTTTCAAAATAACAATTCAATCCAGCGGCCAGACATTTGTTGCAGATGAGAATGAAACTATCCTGGAAGCAGCATTACGCCAGGGCATGGGCCTGCCCTACGGTTGCAGGAATGGCGCATGTGGATCATGCAAGGGACAACTTGTCAGCGGTAAAATTGCATACAATGATGTTCCGCTGACCGGGCTGACCGAACAGGACAGTAATTCAGGCCTGGTCCTGTTCTGCCAGGCCATGCCGGCTTCGGACATCATCATCAAGGCCCGACAGATAAGCGCTGCAGGTGATCTGCCACTCAGAAAGCTGCCTTGCCGTGTTATCCGGATTGTTAAACTCAATCATGACGTGTTACAGCTGTATCTTAAACTGCCATCGACAGAGCGCCTGCAATTTCTTGCGGGCCAGTACATTGACATCCTTATGCAGGACGGCAAGCACAGATCCTTCTCCCTGGCCAATGCCCCGCATGATGATGAATTTCTTGAATTGCATATACGTCATTATGAAGGCGGTCTATTTTCGAAATTTGCATTCAACCATATGCAGGAAAAAACACTGTTACGAATAGAAGGTCCGCTGGGAACATTCTTTTTAAATGAAGAATCAGATAGCCCGATTATCATGGTGGCGGGAGGTACCGGATTTGCGCCGGTTAAAAGCATGATTGAACATGCCAGACACAAACAACTGCAACGGCAAATACATTTTTACTGGGGCGCAAGATCTGCAGAGGATCTATATCTGCACGATCTGGCCTGCGCATGGTCAGATGAGATCAGTGGTTTCAACTATATCCCGGTATTGTCTGATACACAGAATGCAAATCACTGGAAGGGCCGTACGGGCCTGGTTCATGAAGCGGTACTTGCTGACTTTGCTGATTTGTCCGGACATGAAGTTTACACTTGCGGCCCACCACCGATGGTAAACGCAGTAAGAGAAACATTTATAAAACGAGGTCTTGCAGAAGAATTTATATATTCAGACTCTTTCGAGTTTGCCCCCAGAAAATAAGGAGCATCTGATAAAGACAGGGGTTTCTGTGTTACTGTCAGATTTCACACTACCTGTCTGGCGCCTGCAGCAACCGTATTCTCATCTTCGGCCTGTTCCAGCATTTTTACCGAATCGTGGCGCGCAATTGATGTAGCCAGAGAGAGTCCCTGCTGATAATAACTGGCTGCGGCAGAATAATCGCCCTGTCTCTCCAGCAATACAGCGAGTTCACGATAAGCCTCCGGCATGGCATGTATAGCTATACATTCTTTAAGGTACGTCCTGGCCTTGCCCCAGAGAGAGTTACGTATACTGAGTCTGCCAAGGGTCAATAATAATAACGGGTCGTGTGCATGACCCGCCTGCAGACTCTCCGCAAAAGCAAGTTGACGCGCCGGATCCTTGCCCTCTACCAGACCATATAAGCGAATAATTCCTGCATCCCAACGGATCTTTAACGCCTGTTTTAATAATGGCTCACAATCTTTAGTATCGGCAAATTTCAGTTTTTCTGTTGTATACACTTCCAGCAAATGCAGTTCTCTGCGCATTTTTTTTGGAATAGATAACCAGATATTCTCCAACTGCCTTTTATTTGCATTACTGCCTGTTTCACGCATAAGCCCGGCATAGGCCTGGAGTTGTGCCGCAATAATATTTTCTTTTGACAATAATTTTGCGCGTTCCAGTTCCGGCAATAATTTCAAAACATCTTTCCATGCTTCCATCTCGGTGTAGGTTTTTAACAACAACACCTTGACCTGTTTTTGTGCGGGCTGTTGTTCGTGTAAATGTGTCAATGTGGCCAATGCAAGTTCTGTCTGCTGCTGGTTAATCTGCAATTCAGCCTGGGTCAGACCAAGCGCTATTTTTGCATCTGGCCCGGTGGTGTGGGCAAGACCCAGATATTGATCACGCCGGGTGATCTTGCCTTGTCTCTGTGCGGCACGTGCTGCACATAAATAATTGATCAACGGGGTTTTTGTGTATCGTACCCCTTTAACAAGTGCTTCTTCAGCCACCTTCCAGCGCCCTTCTACAAGGGCAAGCAAGCCCCTGGTCAGGTATTGCTCTGACAATTGTTGTCGTCTCTGTTTTTTCCAGCGGCGTAACTCGCCTGGTGTATCCCATATCTGTAAAAATATCCGGATACTGAAATAGATAAGAACAAATATTACGATGAGCATAACCAGGAAAAACGTTGTACTGGTCTGAACAGTCCAGTCGAGAATCGTGATCAATACGATTCCTGACTCACTAGTAGTATACGAAGCGACACCGGCTGCCAGCAATAATGCAACAATAAACAACAACAGCAGTTTCATGGTAACAGTTCCCCGTTATCAGATTGCCCGTTGTCACTCGCGCTGTTTATTTTTATATAAGCACGCAAAGTTTCAAGGGACGAGTTTATATCCGGCAAATCCGGTCTCAGGTTCAGGTCGGACATTTTTCCGAGAGTTTCTATTACATTCTCAACTGCAGCATCTTCCGTGTTGAAATGATCAGTCAGCCAGTTCACCAGCAGGTTCACCGAAGTTCGCAGATTATCCGTATCCCGGTGCAATACAGAAAGCCGCGCGTTTTCAAGCTCCAGGCGCAGATTCTGGTATAAAAAATATTCCTGGTCAGGCAACAACAAGGCCTGCCTGGTTTCGCCACTGTGCTTGATTACCACCAGTCCTTTTAACTCCCGCCAGACCGTCGAAACGAAGTTGCTCCAGACGAAACCAGTCTGTGTCTGGTTGTTGATTTCACCCTGGTCGCCTTGCGTTCCAGAGTTCTTGAGAATTACATTTTTGAGTGGAAGACTGCTGGCCCGCTCAATGATATCTGCTAGGTAGATCGATAACCCGGTGATGTCCACATATTTTACTGCCTTTAACTTGTTGATATCAGCAACAAGTTGTTCGCGTACCGGAATCAGATCAGGATTACCCAGATCCCGGATCCGTAACTCTGCCGCTTCCATGGCCACGATCGCAGTATCGACATCCCTCTCCAGTAATATACGCTGGCTGGCGATAATGAGCAGATACTCGACCTCGGCAAGCGACCAGTCTTCATTACTGGCCAGTTGCTGCTGGTTCAGTCTGTTAATGGCATCCTTAATCACATCCAGTTGCGAACGTAATTGTCTAATCTCGTTTTTCAGACTATTGTCCGTGGCACTAAACGTTTCATTCCGTGCGGTCAGAGTATCAACCGATGACTGGGAGGCCTTCTCTACACCCTGGATTTTTTTTGCCAGATAAAACCCGCCAGAAAAGACGAATACCAAAACCAGCAAGACAGCAACTATTACTTTATGAATTTCATTTTTCGCTGGCTTGTTCGTATCATTGCTCTTCGCCTGGCTGGAAGTTTCCGCGGTTACAGGTGGCTGTTCTGTTTCATTTTGTGTCATGAAAATTTCTCTCCGGTGTGTTGCATGATCGCCCTGAATAATCCCGCATCACTCATTTCATCTGCAATGCTGGGCGCCCGCCTGAACCCGAGCTTCAATGCAAGATCCGACATGCGTTTCCCAAGCACCACCAGGTCTGTATCAAGCATAATAACCTGTTGTTCCGAGCTTAGCATATCAAAGAGATTTTGCAGACCTTCACCACTGCTGGCAACGATAAAATCCGGTTTTTTGTTAAACCAGATATCATCAAGCACCGCTTTTTCATAATGTATCGGCTGGCGTTCATATATTTCTGCATAATCAACCCGCGCGCCCCTGGCACGAAGTTTTTCAGCCAGCAATTCACGCCCGCCGGTACCGCGGAAAATTATGATATTCCTGCCGGTTACCTGTGAGGATTGCAATACTGGCAACTCCAGCAGGGCCTCACTTTCTGCATAGTATCCGGCATGATAGACATCAACAATTCCTGATTGTTTCAGTAATGACGCTGTTGCCTGTCCCGTAGCAACAAGCTGCAAATGCTTGAGTGCCTCAATATTATGATTCAACAATGCCAACGTAAACTTCACGGCATTGCGGCTGATAAATATCCCTATCTGGTATGCTGACAAACCGGACAACAAACGTTGCAAAACATCATTTGACTGTACCGGCCTGATTTCGATCACCGGCAACCTGATGGCCTGCCCGCCCTGTTGTTCAATCAATGCACAGAGTTTTTCTGCCTGGTCCTGAGGGCGGGTAACCAGAATTTTTTTCTTTTTTAATACATCATCCATGGATCAATTCACGCAGAATGACATCCGCACCCTTGTTGAGCAGTCTTTGTGCCAGCTGCAGACCGAGGGTCTCTGCATTTTCTGCCAATCCAACCAGTTCATCAGTAATAATGGTTTTGCCATCAGGACTACCGACCAGTCCGCGAATGACAAGTTGTGCCCCTGTGATCTGTGCATGTGCGGCGATGGGTAGTTGACACCCGCCATATAATTTACGACTGAAAGCACGCTCGGCAATTAATTGTGTTTTTGTCGATTCATCATTCAGCAGTTTGATGATATTCAATACGGCCGGATCATTTGCGCGTGTTTCGATCCCGATAGCACCCTGACCGATGGCCGCCAGCATAACCTCCGGCTCCAGGTACTCGCAAATACGTTCCTCAAACCCGAGCCGGATGACTCCCGCGGCTGCAAGCACGATGGCATCAAACTGATCTTCATCAAGCTTGCGTAAACGTGTCCCGACGTTACCACGCAAATCTTTCAACTTCAGATCGGGACGATAGGCATACAACTGGCATTGCCGCCGCAGACTGGAAGTTCCGATAATGGATCCTTCCGGTAATTCATCCAGTGATCGGAAATGATTGGAGATAAATACATCCCGTGGATCCGCGCGTTTCATGATGACCGGCAAGGCCAGTCCTTCCGGAAGATCAATGGTGACATCCTTCATTGAATGTACGGCAATATCCGCACGCCCGTTTATTAGTGAATGCTCAAGTTCCTTGATAAACAGACCCTTGCCACCAACAGTAAAGAGCGGCGTATCCAGTATCCTGTCGCCCTGGGTCGTCATGGCCACCAGCTCTACACGGAGCCCGGGATGCAGTTTCATTAATTCGCTACGAACATGCTCCGCCTGCCACATGGCCAGCGGACTTTCCCGAGTTGCTATGTTGATATTACTTATTGACATGGCTGGAATGGTATAGTGTTTATATTATTCACGTGTATCTTAACACTTGTAATACACTTTCCTGCATTCAGGAAATTGATCGTTAATTAATGACCGGATATTTGACCAGACACCAGCCATGAAACTCGGGATCATAATGGACCCCATACAGGGGATTAACATAAAGAAGGACAGTTCCTTCGCCATGTTGCTGGCTGCCCGTGCTCTGGACTGGGACCTTTATTATATGGAAATGGCGGATCTTTTTCTTGCCGGGCACAAACCCCAAGCAAAAATGCGCCGGCTTGCGGTTGAAGACAATCCAAAACAGTGGTTCAGCTTCGAAGAAGAAATCATCAGTGAGCTTTCCCTGCTGGACATTATCCTGATGCGCAAGGATCCGCCGGTGGACATGAACTATGTTTACGTGACACAGATACTGCAACTGGCACAGCAGGGGGGTGTATTTGTGGTGAATGACCCGTCCGCCTTGCGTGACGCCAATGAAAAATTGTTTATTACCTGGTTCCCGGATTGTATTGCCCCAACCCTGGTAACCATGGATGCACAACAAATTCTGGCCTTCCTTGAAGAACATCAGGACATCATACTGAAACCCCTGGCCGGCATGGGAGGTGCATCTGTATTCCGGATAAAAAAACCGGATGCTAATACCCGGGTCATCATAGAAACATTGACGGATAATGGCGTGAAGCTGGCCATGGCACAACGCTATATCCCCGACATCGTGCACGGAGACAAGCGAATATTATTGATAGATGGTGAGCCGGTACCCTATGCGCTGGCACGCATTCCCAGGGCCGGGGAAACCCGCGGCAATCTTGCTGCCGGCGGTACCGGCCGGGGTGTAGCATTGACCGCCAGAGATCGGGAAATCTGCGCAACACTGGCTCCGGTCCTGCGCGACAAGGGGTTGATTTTTACCGGGATAGATGTAATTGGCGATTATCTGACTGAAATTAATGTTACCAGCCCGACTTGTATCAGAGAACTTGATGCGCTGTATAAACTCAATATAGCGAAAGACCTCATGCTTGCCATCGAGAAAAAACGTCAACGGTAATCACGCTTTGGCCGTCACCGCAATCAAAAAACCTGCCATTACACCATCGGATCGATTCAGCCTGACCCTGTGCCTGGCCATCATCGCACACGGTATCATCATCCTGGGCATAACCTTTAAACCTGAAGATATTTTACAACCGCGTTATGAAACCATGGAAATTATCCTGGTCCAGCAGGAGAGTGAACCGGTGGAAGACGCCAAATTTCTTGCCCAGGCGAATCTTGAAGGAGGTGGCGACAGCGTTGACCCCGCGAGCCCATCGACTCCTGCTCCCGCTCCCTTCCCTGACACGGAACCGGAGGTCACGGCATCGGCCCAGCCCGAACCGCAACCGCCGGCTGAAACAGCACCACCCGTCCAGGAAACCATGGAGCCCGATGTTCAACCCGAACCTGTCGAAGCCGTCGCTGAGATCGCCGTAGAAAGTGAACAGGCAACCGCAGTTACTGAAACTGTTGAAGAGACAAAGGAAGAACCGAAACCCGTTGAAGAAAAAGTGACTGAAAATACAGAAAAGAAAGAGGTGGCCGAAAGGGAACCAATGCCGGAACAGCCCGAAACTCCGCCCATACCCAGCGCTGCATCATTACTCGCCAACAGTTTCGAGATTGCTGCACTGAGTGCTGAAATCCGGCGTAAACTGGAAGCCAAGGCAGACCGGCCACGGCGTAAATTCCTTTCCGCAAGCACCAAGGAATATAAATATGCGGCTTACATGGAAGCATGGCGGGCCAAGGTGGAACGTGTCGGAAACCTGAATTACCCGGATGATGCCCGTAAAAACAGGCTCAGCGGCAGTCTGGTACTGGACGTGGCACTGAATGCCGACGGCAGTGTCAATCAGATTACTATCCGCCGCTCTTCGGGCTCAAAAATACTGGACGATGCTGCCGTGCGGATTGTTGAGCTCTCATCACCATTTGCTCCATTTCCTGATCATATCAAGCAGGAAACAGATATATTGCATATCACCCGGACCTGGCAATTCCTGAATAACAGTTTCATGCGTCAATAAACGCATCTTGTATCCATACAGATACACAAATATTTGCCCCGCTGTACGAGTTAAAAACCTGTCAGTCCGGGTCTTGTAGTTCGTATTTATTGTAGGGATACTATAACGATGCAATCAGCCAATTTAACCAATCAGTTTTTGATTGCCATGCCGGGGTTGGCAGACCCCAATTTTTACCATACAGTGACCTACATCTGTGCCCACAACGAAGAAGGCGCCATGGGAATCGTCATCAACCGCCCATTGGAACTGCTGTTGAATGAAGTCCTGGAACAAATGAATATCACTTCCCGCAATGATCTCATAGCGCAGATGCCGGTATTCCAGGGCGGCCCGGTGCAGGCAGATCGCGGCTTCGTCCTGCATCATCCAGTCCGGAAGTGGGACTATTCCATTGAAATCTGCAATACCATTGGCATCGCCACATCGCGGGACATCCTGAAGGCCATAGCCAACGGTGAGGGTCCTGAAAATTCCCTGGTCGCTCTGGGTTATGCCGGTTGGGGCGCAGGCCAGCTGGAACAGGAAATCAAGGACAACGTCTGGCTCAACGCGCCTGCAGATACCGGTATAATTTTCAGGACCCCGACGGAAAGCAGATGGGGGGCTGCAGCAGCCCTGGCCGGTATTGATTTGGATAAATTATCCAGTGATGTGGGTCACGCGTGAAAACACTGCTCTGCTTTGATTATGGCAGCAAGCATATTGGTGTTGCGGTCGGTCAGACCATAACCGGCACTGCGACCCCCCTGGAAATTATCAGCTCATATAACAACCAGCCGGACTGGGAAAAGATTCAACAACTGATTGAAGACTGGCAACCTGCTGCGCTGATTGTCGGGGTCCCGGTTCACCTGGATGATACACGGCAACCAATGACCGAAGCTGCTGAAAAATTTGTACGGCAACTGGAAGGACGCTTTCATCTGCCTGTATTTGGTGCGGACGAGAGACTCTCAACCTTTGAGGCGAAGAGGAGATCAGGCCAGGAGACTGCCGTTGACTCCATCGCTGCACAGGCAATACTGGAAACCTGGTTGACTGATAATAATGAACAATTCGATGAATTTCAGGATGGGACCGGCAAAGAATGAATCAGAGTACCCATGATATTGAGCTGTGGTTATCGACCATGGCCGATCAACTTGGCAAGATAATCAGCAAAGAGCCACTGATGATTGGCATCCTGACCGGTGGGGTCTGGATTGCAGAGCGATTGCATAAAAAACTGCAACTTAAAGACCCTCTCGGACAATTGAACATCGCCTTTTATCGTGATGACTTCAGCCATATCGGTCTTCATCCCAGGGTAACACCCTCAAGTCTGCCTTTCAGCGTAGAAAACCGGGAAATAATACTGGTTGATGATGTCCTGCACACCGGCAGAACCATACGCGCAGCATTAAATGAAATTTTCGATTACGGGCGCCCGGCAAGAATTATCCTGGCCGCATTGATTGAACGCAGCGGCAGAGAGCTCCCCTTTTCTGCTGATGTGATCGGAAAAAGAATGTCACTTAAAGCCAATGAACATGTTAAACTCTCCGGCCCAGAGCCCTTGGCACTGGAAATCAAAACGGCGGAATGACAGACAGCAATATCCAACTCGACAAACATGGCCGTCTTAAACATTTTTTAACCATAGAAGGCCTGGATCGCAGTCTTTTACAGGACATATTGAACTATGCTGAATCCTTCTCCGGAGTGGGGGAACGGGCGGTAAAAAAAGTGCCGTTGTTACGCGGCAAAACCATAGCCAATCTGTTCTTCGAACCCAGTACCCGCACCCGCACCACATTTGAACTGGCCGCGAAACGCCTTTCCGCAGATGTCCTCTCTCTGAACATTGCCTATTCTGCGACAAAAAAAGGCGAATCCTTGCTGGATACCCTGCGCACACTTGAAGCCATGCATTGTGACATGTTTGTTGTGCGCCACGCGGACAGCGGGGCGGCACATTTCATTGCGTCCCATGTGGCTCCGGGGATAAGCGTCATCAATGGTGGTGATGGCCGGCATGCCCACCCCACCCAGGCCATGCTGGACATGTTTACTATCAGGAGACACAAGGGAGACTTTGCTCCACTGCGGGTAGCAATCGTCGGCGATATACTGCATTCCCGTGTGGCCCGTTCCGAAATCCACGCCCTGTCCATACTCGGTGTAAATGAAATCCGGGTGATAGGTCCCAGGACCCTGGTCCCCAAAGACATTCAAACCCTGGGCGTGCATGTATACCATGATTTGGATGCCGGTTTGCATGACGCCGATGTGATTATCGTGCTGCGGCTCCAGCATGAACGTATGTGCAGCGCACTGCTGCCCGGAGAGGCTGAATACTTTAATCTTTATGGCCTGACGGAAAAACGGCTGTGCCTCGCAAAACCGGATGCTATCGTTATGCATCCGGGGCCCATCAACCGTGGTGTTGAAATCGATTCGCAGGTGGCTGACGGCAAGCGATCCGTGATTCTGCAGCAAGTCAGTCATGGTATAGCTGTCAGGATGGCGGTCATGGCCATGACCATGGGCAACCTTTCCAACCTTGACCCTGAGACCATTGATGCGCACAGTCATTAAACACGGGCGCATCGTTGACCCGGCAAATAAACTGGACAAGGTAGCTGATCTCTTTATTGAGAAAGGCAGGATTGTTGGCATAGGCAAGGGCCCTGTCGGCTTCACGCCTGAACAAGTCATTGAAGCCAGAAACAGGATCGTTTGCCCGGGGCTGGTTGATCTCTCCGCCCGGCTCAGGGAACCTGGCCAGGAATACAAGGCCACGATTGCCTCTGAAACAGCAGCAGCGGCCAGCGGCGGCATCACTTCCATCTGTTGTATGCCGGACACCTCGCCTGTGATTGATACGTCTGCTGTAACCGAGCTCATACACCAACGTGCACGCCTGGCCAACAAGGCAAAAGTTTATTGTCTTGGAGCCCTGACATCCGGCCTGGAAGGCAAAACACTGGCCAGTATGCACGCGCTCAAGTTGGCCGGTTGCGTTGGTGTCAGCAATGCCTATGCCGATATCGAGAATACGGCGGTATTACGCCGGGCACTGGAATATGCAGCCACGTGTAATCTTGTCGTTCACATGTTTTGTGAAGATGGTGGTTTGCGTAATGATGGCGTGATTCATGAAGGGATGATGAGTGTACGCATGGGCCTGCCGGGCATCCCGGAAACGGCAGAAACAATTGCCGTCAGTCGGGTGCTGTTACTGATTGAACAAACCGCTACCAAGCTACATTTTTGCCGAATATCTTCGGCCCGCAGTCTGGACATGATTGCACAGGCAAAGCAGCAGGGGTTGCCGGTCACTGCGGATGTGGCTATCAGCCATTTATATCTTACCGAAATCGATCTGGCGGAATTTAACAGCCTCTGCCATGTGCGTCCTCCCTTGCGTACCACCCGTGACAGAGACGAACTTCGAAAAGCGTTGGCAACCGGAATTCTTGATGCCATTTGTTCAGACCATCAACCACATGATGAAGATGCCAAGGCAGCACCCTTCGGTTTGACTGAACCTGGCGCCTCCACGCTCGACGTATTGTTATCACTGTCCCTGCAACTGGTCCAGGACAAGGTCCTCGACCTGCAAACAGCACTTGCCGTCCTGACCATTAAACCGGCAAAAATTGCCGGGATTGATGCAGGCCACCTGGCCCAGGGCGCGGCGGCAGATGTTTGTATCATTGATCCTGAACTGGCCTGGGTCGCAGAAAAAGAGACACTGGCCAGTGCGGGTAAAAATTGTCCGTTCACGGGCTGGGAAATGACTGGCAAAGTCACACACACACTGCTTGATGGCAACATCGTCTTCGGCAATACAAGCTGAAACTTATGAGACATCCAGCAACACGCAATACTATCTTTCAGGAAGAAGCCAGGGTCTTAGAACATCAGGCTTATCCCGGCGATCAGTACGTGCTGCGTCTGCATGCGCCTGAGACTGCGGCCCATGCCCTGCCCGGGAGTTTTATTCACCTGCAATGTGCAGTCGATTTACCCATGCGTCGACCGATGTCTATCATGCGCGCAGATAAAAACACGGGCTGGATAGATATTCTTTATAAAATACACGGTGATGGCTCGGCCAGGCTTGCGCAACGGAGAATCGGCGATCTACTGAACTTGCTGGGTCCCATTGGCCAGTCCTTCAAATTGAAGGATTACCGGAAATATCCGTTACTGATTGGTGGTGGTGTGGGCATCCCCCCGATGGTATTCCTGGCTGAACATATCAGGAAAACCACGCAGAACCTGCATCCTCTGGTGATTATGGGCTCCGAGATCCCTTTTCCTTTTAAACCGCGCCCTACACAAATCATGGTCAATGGCATACCAGAGGGAGTCATCGCGTCCATGCCTTTGCTTGAAGACTGGGGCATCGCTAGCCGCCTTGCCAGCCTGCAAGGTTATGCAGGTTGTTTTGAGGGCTATGTTACCGAACTGGCCAGGCACTGGCTGGACAGCCTGGCGCAGGACCAGAAAAGTGAAGTCGAGGTCTTTGCCTGCGGCCCCACAGCCATGCTCAAGGCTGTCAGTCTACTGGCATACGAATATACGCTTCCCTGTGAGATCTCCCTGGAAGAATACATGGCCTGTGCTGTGGGCGGTTGTGCCGGTTGTGCTGTTGAAATTCGTACAGACGACGGGCCCGCCATGAAACGGGTCTGTGTGGACGGCCCGGTGTTTGAAGCGGCCAGCGTCTTCCCGCAGACCCCATCGCCAGCACAGTAGGGTTACAAGCGCTGTGCCAAGTGGTCAATGACAACCATTCAGTTGGTTTAAATTAACCATATTCTGCACCAACCGGCTTATCCAAAATTGAATAATATGTCTTGGTTATAATCTAACTATTTGTATTATATGGTATTTTATGCCGGATTAATACTTTGGTAGAAATTGGCACGCCCGATGCACGTATATAAACCAAAGAAGTTTATTACAGATACATCAATTAACCTGGAGGATACATCAATGAAATGGTCAACACCTGAATACAGCGACATCCGTTTTGGTTTCGAAGTAACCATGTACATCAACAACAAGTAAATTTCTCTATTACAAGTTGATAATAAAGGGGCTCTCAAGCCCCTTTATTTTGTCTGCACTAATTAACTGCCCATCGGCAGGTCGGGGTTTGCTATCGGGTACCCGCGAGAAAATCAGCGCCGTGCACTTCAACCCACTCCCTGGCGGCCTGTTCTCCATCCAGATTCCTGCCTTCCGCCACCCGTATATCGTGACGGTAATGTTCGATATTGCTGATTTGTTCAATCATATGTAATCGCGCCCTGTCCTTGTCGCCGCAATGTCCTATTCCAAGCTCAAATAGATCATCACTCATTTTACACCAGACCACACGACCCTGAGAGATGTACTCCGGTATTAGCAGGTGCATCCGCACCTCGACATCCGTATTGACAGCAATCATCACACTGCCCTGACACGCAAGCCCCCCAAGACTGACATTCTCCAGAATGAATTTATAGTGTTCACCATCATGGATAATCTCGACCGGAATGCCCGCATTTTGCCTGATTTCTTCTCTCATGACTGATAACGAATCCGGTTAAAGCTGGAACGCTTTTGTTCCTGGAAACCAGGATAGACAGGCATAAATAAGAACAACAATTGAACAACTATCCGAAATTGATCTTGGCTTCAAGGTTTGTCCTGGAGTCTGCATTATTCAATGCCTCTTCCAGTTCAATCCGGCCTTCTTTATACAGATTGAATAATGCCAGATCAAAAGTCTGCATGCCTTTCTGTCCACTCTCGGCCATCGCAATCTTGAGTTCGTCGATATCCCCTTTAAGAATCAACTCGGAAATGTGCGGCGTGTTGATCAGGATCTCGATCGCTGCACAGCGTTTCTCGTCTATGCCAAGGACCAGTCGTTGTGAAACTACGGCGCGAATATTCAATGACAAATCCATAAACAGTTGTTTATGCATGTCCTGGGGGAAAAGATTGATCACGCGTTCCATCGCCTGGTTGGCGTTATTGGCATGCATGGTCGATATCGCCAGATGGCCTGTATTGGATAATTCCAGCGCCGCCTCCATGGTCTCACGGTCACGAATTTCACCAATCAGAATCACGTCCGGCGCTTCACGTAATGAGGACCTTAATGCATTTCTGTAAGACTGCGTATCAACCCCGACTTCTCTCTGGTTAATAATGGATTTTTTGTTGGGATGACTGAATTCAACCGGATCTTCAATTGTCAGGATGTGGCCCGCCATGTTCTCATTACGATGATTGATCATGGCGGCCAGCGTTGTAGACTTGCCGGAACCGGTAGCGCCCACCATCAGGATCAGGCCGCGTTTATGCATGATCAATTCCTTCAGGATATCCGGCAATCCCAATTCTTCTGTCGTGGGGATCTTGGACGGGATCAGGCGCAATACCATCCCCACTTCACCACGCTGGCGGAACACATTCACGCGAAAGCGGGCCGAACCATCCGGCAGGGCAATGGCAAAATCACATTCCATGAATTCTTCAAAGTGCTGGATCTGCTTTTCATTCATGATGCCGTAGGCGGCGGCCTTGCATAATTCTGAATTCAGTACTGTCTTTCCTACAGGTGAGGCTTTACCCTCAAGTTTGATTTTTACCGGTGAATCCACCGTATAAAACAAGTCTGAAGCATTCTTCTCGACCATTAATTTAAGGTAGGGGGTAATATCCATAAGTGTTTTATTTTATTTATTTCCGGTGTATTTAATTAAACAAAAAACTAGCGCCGCAACATGCCGCCCGGCTTCTCATCTTCATCTTCATGCAGGCTCAGGTGATCCAGGCCTTCCATAGAATCTTTACCTTTTGCCGCCTTGCCTTCCAGTTTGATCTTAAGGCGCAATTCATTCATGGAGTCAGCGTTACGTAGTGCATCTTCAAAAGTAATCAAATCGGCCTCGAAAAGGTCAAACAGAGCCTGGTCAAAGGTCTTCATGCCCAATTCATTGGACTTGGCCATGATCGCCTTGATCTCATGCACCTCACCTTTCAGTATCAGGTCTGCAATCAGGGGTGAATTGAGCAGGATTTCAATCGCGGCAACACGGCCCACACCATCGACTTTTTTCAGCAGGCGTTGTGAAATTATACCCTTGAGGTTCAGTGACAAATCCATCAACAATTGCTGGCGGCGCTCTTCCGGGAAGAAGTTGATAATACGATCCAGTGCCTGGTTGGAACTGTTGGCATGCAGTGTTGCCATGGCCAGGTGACCGGTTTCGGCAAAAGCGATGCCGAATTCCATGGTTTCACGATCCCGGATTTCCCCCAACAGGATTACATCCGGCGCCTGACGTAAAGTATTTTTCAATGCGATGTCCCAGTCATCGGTATCCACACCTACTTCACGCTGCATGATGATGCAGTTTTTATGCGGATGGACATATTCCACCGGGTCTTCAATCGTGATGATATGGCCAAAACTGTTTTCATTCCGGTAATTGATCATGGCGGCCAGCGAAGTGGATTTACCTGAACCGGTACCGCCGACCATAATGACCAGGCCACGCTTGGACATACAAATCTCTTTCAACACCTCAGGCAAACCAAGCTTCTCCAGGGTCGGCACATTGGTTTCTATGGTACGCAACACCAGTCCGCAGCAACCCATCTGGATAAAGGCATTACAACGAAAACGCCCGATACCGACCGGGTTGATGGCGAAATTACATTCCTTGGTCGCCTCATATTCCTTGAGTTGCTTGTCATTCATGATGGCATAGGCCAGGGCCTTGGTATTTTCAGATGTGAGCTTGGTCTTGGAGACCGGGGCGACCTTGCCATCGACTTTGATCGCGGGCGGAAAGTCTACAGTGATAAACAAATCAGAGCCTTTCTTCTCGCTCATCAGCTTGAGAAGATCCCGCATGAATTTAATCGCCTGTTCTCTCTCCATACTACCTCCTGCCTCTATAAATCAATCTGGACTAGAAATTGTCCTTATTAGCAGCCTTGCTGCGTGCGTCATCCCTGGTAACGACACCTTTATCAACAAGCTGCTTGAGATTTTGATCCAGTGTCTGCATGCCGAATGCCTGACCGGTCTGGATGGCCGAGTACATCTGTGCGATCTTGTTTTCACGTATCAGGTTGCGTATTGCGGGAGTGCCGATCATGATTTCATGCGCTGCCACCCGGCCCCCGCCCTTTTTCTTTAACAGGGTCTGTGAAATTACAGCGCGCAAAGATTCAGACAGCATGGCCCGGATCATGTCTTTTTCCGCTGCCGGGAAAACGTCAACTATACGGTCGATGGTTTTGGCAGCAGAGCTGGTATGCAAGGTGCCAAACACCAGGTGACCGGTTTCTGCGGCTGAGAGTGCGAGACGTATGGTTTCCAGGTCACGCATTTCACCGACCAGAATCACGTCCGGGTCTTCACGCAGGGCCGACCTGAGCGCCTCATTAAATCCCAGCGTATCCCGATGTACCTCACGCTGGTTAATCAGGCATTTTTTGCTGGTATGCACAAATTCAATCGGATCTTCAACGGTCAGTATGTGGCCATATTCACTTTCATTCTTGTGGTTCACCATGCCTGCAAGTGTTGTCGACTTGCCAGAACCGGTTGGCCCGGTGACCAGCACCACCCCGCGCGGATAATCGGAGATGTCCTTGAATATGCCTGGACAATTCAGTTCTTCCAGACTTTTGATTTCGGAGGGAATGGTACGGAATACGGCGAAAGCACCCCGGTTCTGGTTGGCAGCATTAACGCGGAAGCGGGCCAGTTTCGGTACTTCGAAGGAGAAGTCGCATTCCAGAAATTCCTCATAGTCCTTGCGCTGCTTGTCATTCATGATGTCATACACCATGTCATGGACATCTTTATGATCCATGGAGGGCACATTGATACGGCGGACATCACCATCAACCCGGATCATCGGGGGCAGACCGGCAGATAAATGCAGGTCAGAAGCTCCGTTTTTCACACTAAAAGCAAGCAGTTCACCGATATCCATCTAGTCCTCCAATCAGGTATTACCAGCCAGGGATAGTTAGCTGACTATAACATTATTGTAATCTGGATGAGCCGCCGACCTCCGGCAAATCAGCAACCCGTGCCCGTTATAAATATTAATAGTTTTACCGGGTTTGCAGATACAGCACAATCTTACTTATTTTTTAAAGTATAGACTACTGCTATTCCATGAAAAACATAGACAAATCACTGGAACTGACCAGATCCCGTATCGGCCGGATCGAACAGAAATATGGCCGGGAACCGGGCTCGGTAAAGTTGCTGGCGGTCAGTAAATCCCGGTCTACAACTGAAATCTGTGCCGCCAGGGAATGCGGGCAGATAGACTTTGGGGAAAACTATGTCCAGGAGGCCGTTGATAAAATCCATCAGATCAACGATCCCCGCCTGATTTGGCATTTCATCGGGCCGGTGCAATCCAATAAAACTCGCCAGATTGCCACGCATTTTCAGTGGGTACACAGTGTCGACCGGATTAAAATTGCCCAGCGGTTGAATGAAGCCCGGCCCGAACATCTTCCCCCTCTCAACATTTGCATCCAGATCAATATCAGTCATGAAAACAGTAAATCCGGTGTAAGCCCGGATGATCTTCAACAACTGGTAGCGGAATGCAGAAATCTGCCTCATCTGAAATTGCGGGGGTTGATGGCCTTACCGGCACCCTCCACAGATATTGAACTGCAACGTATGCCTTTTCGCCAGGTTAAAATGCTGCTGGATGCCGTCAGCTCCACGGTTTTGCCATTGGATACCCTGTCCATAGGCACGACCCAGGACATGGAAGCGGCGATTGCCGAAGGCGCCACGATCGTGAGAATCGGCACCGCATTATTTGGCGCAAGGTCATGACCATGCATTCGTGATCTCTTGTTGTTAAACTGCTAGTTAAAGACAGCATAAAAGCTAACTACCCGGACAAAACAATATGGAAAACATCAGGATCACATTCATCGGCTGCGGCAACATGGGGCGCAGCCTGATAGGCGGTTTGATCAACAGCGGTTATCCCGCCAACTGCATATCCGGCGTGGATGTTGATGAGGCCCAGAGGTTGTTAACTAATAACCTGTACGGTATTGAAGTGCTGGATAACAGTGCAGACGCCATACGCGGTGCCCATGTCGTCGTCCTGGCAGTAAAACCGCAAAAAATGAAAGACACCCTGCAGCCTTTACGGGAGATATTCATCCATGAAAAACCATTACTTGTCTCTATCGCTGCCGGGATAAATCTGACCGCCCTCGCACATTGGTCCGGTGAAAAACTGGCCATAGTCAGGGCCATGCCGAATACACCCGCATTAATCGGGACGGGAGCTGCGGCTTTATGCGCCAACGATAATGTCAATGATGGGCAACGTGACATGGCTGAATCCATCCTGCGTTCAACCGGGATTGTGGTCTGGGTCGAGGATGAAACCCTGATCGATGCGGTGACGGCCCTGTCCGGCAGCGGTCCTGCCTATTACTTTTATATCATGGAGATCATGGGAAAGGCCGGTATTCAACTCGGCCTGTCAAAAGAACAGGCCAGGATACTCACCCTGCAGACAGCACTGGGTGCAGCAAAAATGGCGCTGGAAAGTGAACATGATCCGGAAGATTTGCGTAAACAGGTGACTTCATCCGGCGGCACGACGGAACGGGCGCTGAGAGTCCTGCAGGAAGGTAAACTTGATGAATTGATTAACAAAGCAATTCATGCAGCATTCCAGCGCTCACAGGAGCTTGCCAGCATGCTGGGCGGGGACAAACAGGCGTGAGTCCCTATCTGACCAATGCCGCAGTATACCTGATCAGCGTATTGTTCCTGCTGTATATACTGGCGGTCATGTTGCGTTTCCTGCTGCAACTGGTTCGTGCCGATTTTTATAATCCGGTTTCACAATTTTTGATCACCGTCACCAACCCCGTGCTGCGTTACCTGCGCCGCTGGATCCCCGGATATAAAGGCATAGACTGGCCCTCAATCCTGTTATTGATCGTATTGCAAGGGATAGAGTTGTGCTTGCTCGCATTGTTGAAAACAGGGGCCATGCCTGCAATTGCCGGCCTGCTTGTATTGACCATTACCCACTTGCTGAAAATGATGATCTGGATTTACCTGATAGTCATTATATTTCAGGCCCTGACCAGCTGGATCAACCCCGGCGCCTATAATCCGGTGACTGTATTAATGTACCAACTGACTGATCCCCTGTTACGCCGCTTGCGGCGACTGGTCCCACCAGCCGGCGGTCTTGACTGGTCGCCCTTTGTTGCGCTGATCGCATTAAACCTTTTGTTGCTGCTCCTGATTGCCCCTCTGCAGGATTTTGGCAATACCCTGGCCGGTTACCCGATACGCGTACTATGAATGAACACTGGTTTCACTGGCAGAATGATGCCCTGATACTGAAGATACACCTGCATCCCGGCGCAAAAATTAATGAAGTTAACGGGTTACGGGACAGGCAATTACGTATCCGGGTCAAATCACCGCCGGTGGATGGCAAGGCAAATAAAGAATTAATATCGATGCTGGCCCGGGACTTTGGTATTAAAAAAACGCAGATCAGGATAGATCGTGGTGAACTGGGTCGCGATAAACTCGTTGAAGTCCATTCACCGGAAATTTTTCCGCAATGGTTTATTGAACTGACCAGTAACAATAATTCCTGTTAGTAAACATACTTTCCATCGGATATTGCGACGCAACACAATGGAATCTTTCTCGGGACGAATTGTCTGCTATAGTAATCTTATCAGGTCCATCAGGAGTGTTTCTTAATGATCAGGCGTCATTTCATCATTCTGTTTTTAACAGTGGCGATCATTCCTGCTGTTACATTTGCTGAACAATCCAAAACATTTGGTGACTACACCATACACTATAGTGCCTTTACCACTGACACTCTCTCGCCGGAAGTTGCGAAACAATACCAGATCCCGCGCAGTAAAAACCGGGCCATGGTCAATATCTCCGTGCTCAAGAACGAACAGGGACTGCTCGGCAAGCCGGTCAGGGCAAAAGTAGAAGGTGCCGCCAAAAATCTGAGTGAACAGTTGCGTACATTACAAATAAGGGAAGTCGTAGCAGAGGATGCCGTTTACTATATTGCAGAATCCCCCGTTACGAACCAGGAAACACTGAGATATGATTTCCAGATCACACCGGAAGGCGAACCAACGACCTATCAAATCTCCTTTCAGGAACAGTTTTATACAAATTAATATCGCGCCAATGTCATAACGGAATATCGTATTCCATGATAAGTGGTGCGTGATCCGAAAATCGTTGTTGCTTGTAAATATCCACACTGCGTACCTTGTCCTTTAATGCTGGCGATATAATCTGATAATCTATCCGCCATCCAACATTCTTTGCCCAGGACTGCCCCCGGTTAGACCACCATGTGTATTCATTTTCCTCCTGATTAACTACGCGGAAGGCGTCCACCATGCCGACACGGCCAAACAGATCATCCAGCCAGGCCCGTTCTTCAGGCAGAAACCCTGAATTTTTCCGGTTACCCCGCCAGTTTTTAAGATCGATTTCCTTATGGGCAATATTCCAGTCACCACAGAGAATATAGTGCCGTTTCTGCCTGCGGAATTTTTCCAGCAGCGGCATGAACCGTTTCATGAAATCAAATTTGATGGCCTGCCGTTCAGGGCCGGAGGAACCGGATGGAAGATAAATGGAAATCACACTCAGTTTGCCGAAATCGGCCTGTAAAAAACGCCCTTCTGTATCGGCATGATGCCAGCCAAGCGAGTCATAGACCCGATCCGGTTTTTTGCGTGTGTATAATGCCACGCCGCTGTAACCCTTTTTTTCTGCTGTATTAAAAAACCCGATATAGCCCCGGGGAGATAATACTTCTGCATCCAGCTGATCGCTCCAGGCCTTGAGTTCCTGTATACAGACTATATCTGCGGCCTGCTGCTGCATCCACTGAAAAAGACCCTTGCGTTGTGCAGAGCGTATGCCGTTTACATTCAGGGTGATGATTTTCACTATTATTGTTACCTGATCAACAGCCTTATAATCAATAGTAATATCTGACATCGTCTATGTGCGTTATGATAAAAGGCTATGTTTACCTGTAGCATATGAACATGCCCTGAGAAATACGAATGGAAAAATATCAGAAAGAATTTATTGAATTTGCAATTTCCAGAAATGTACTGTGTTTTGGTGACTATACATTAAAATCAGGCAGAAAAAGTCCCTACTTTTTTAACAGCGGGCTGTTCAACGATGGCGCCAGTCTGGCACAGCTCGGCCAATACTATGCATACGCCATACAGACCTCTGGCCTGCCCTGTGACATGTTATTCGGTCCGGCCTATAAGGGCATACCCCTGGCCGCGGCCACTGCGGTTGCCTTTGCAAACTCATTTAATCGCAATTTGCCATTCTGTTTCAACCGCAAGGAAATCAAGGATCATGGTGAAGGCGGCGGGGTCTTTGGTGCAGCCCTGAACGGCAATGTGATCATTGTGGATGATGTGATTTCAGCCGGCACATCAATCAATTTCTCGGTAGACATCATAAAGCAGGCCGGGGCCATGCCCGCCGGGGTTGCAGTTGCCATGGACCGGCAGGAACGGGGGGCCGGCCCGCTTTCCGCAGTACAGGAAGTGGAACAACGGCATAATATCAGGGTCATAAGCATCATTACACTGGACAATATGATTGAGTATCTGGAGACTATATCGACCATGCAGTCAAGCCTTGAAATGATCAGGCTGTATCGAAAAAAATATGGGGCTGGCGTTTGATTTGCAAAACTTTAGTTTACTGTCTATGTTTTTATTTACTCGATCTATGTCTTATTCGATTTTTTTAAAATTACTCCATTTACCTAATATGGTACGGTTATGAAATCATCCAAATTGTTTTCTCTGATTATTATATTGACACTGACATCTCTCTTGATGCCCGTTCAGGCCCGTATTGTCTGCTGGACCAACAAAGAAGGGGTAAAGGAATGTGGAGATAAACTCCCGCCAGAATATGCCGAGTCAGGTCATAAAGAGCTGGACAAGCGTGGTTTTGTTGTTGATGAAACAGCACGCGAAAGAACAGATGAAGAACTGGCTGAAGAAAAACGACAGGCTGAAATTCAGGCAGAGCAGGATCGTATTAAAGAAGAAGCAATCAAGCGAGACCGGATACTGCTGGACACCTTCAGTAACGTGGATGATATTGAAATGGCACGGGACGGCAAGCTTGCAGCCATAGAATTATCCATATCCCATACCGAAGCACGGAACGCGAAGTTGCAGGCCAGCCTGGATAAACTTGTTGAGCAGGCTGCCAACGAAGAGCGGGCCGGCAACCCTGCCTCGGAAGCACTGACCAAGGACATCGAATCATTACGCAAGCAAATCAATACGAATAATGAATTCATAACCGGGAAACATAAAGAAGAGGAAAATCTAAAACTTGAGTATGCCAAGGATGTAGACAGGTTTAAGGAACTAAAATCATTACCATGAAATTGGTCTATAACCTGAATAGACTATTTTTTAACGCCTGCCATTGTTCCTCCCAGTAAGTAGTGGGTTTTTTATCAAATTCGGTGCGGGCATAACGGCTCATCTTGCCTTCGATAATTACCAGTAACTGATTGGCTGTTGCATCAATACTTGCGGCCGCCCTGGCTTCATTGGATAAATTGGCCTCACGTAGAACCTGCCTGAGCTGGGTTTCTACCCTTTCAAAAAACTGTCCAACGCGCAGACGCAAGCGCTCGTTCTCGCCCACCAGTGCGTCGCCCAGCAGGATGCGTGTTATCCCCGGGTTCTTCTCGGAAAAACTCAACAGCAGTTTGACGATCTTCTCACAACGGATAATTGTGTCTTTTTCCTGTGACAATATGGTATTGATCAAGCCAAATACAGACTCTTCTGCGAAATCAATCAGCGCCTCGAACATTTTGGCCTTGCTGGCGAAGTGGCGATATAAAGCCGCCTCGGAAACACCGACTGCATGGGCCAGGCTTGCAGTAGTAATACGCGAACCTGGATGAATTTCCAGTTCATGTGCCAGAGTTTCA
>Ga0326597_10001209_pt1 | contig 42377 bp, 30 predicted proteins | sample RVTome_12_FD_203789 | JGI IMG/M metagenome (GOLD analysis project Ga0326597, IMG submission 203789) | Soil microbial communities from uranium-contaminated site in the Upper Colorado River Basin, Wyoming, United States - RVT100D185 | ecosystem: Environmental > Terrestrial > Soil > Contaminated >... | reverse complement strand
GGCCCCGTCACGTGTGATGACGGGGCCGCACGCCGTGGTGGTCGGGATGGCCGGATTCGAACCGGCGGCCTCCACGTCCCGAACGTGGCGCGCTAACCAAGCTGCGCTACATCCCGGCCTTGTGCCCCACTGCGGGAGCGAGGCGGAGGGTACACGGGCCCCCCAACGGCACGCGAACGGTGCGAGATCGCATGTTCCTTCCCCCCTCGAGGGGGGAAGGGCCGGCGTCCAGCGGTGGAGCGAGCCCGGGCCTGCCGGCCTGAGGGGTCAGAGAGTCAGGGGTGGAGGGTCAGGACCGTTGCCTCGGGGCGGCACGCGAAGCGGAACGGGGCGTAGCGGCTGGTGCCGAGCCCAGGGTTCACGTGCAGCCATGCGTCGCGGTACCTGGACTCGCCGCGCACCTGGTCAAGGGGGAGGTCGCAGTTGGCGACCAGCGCGCCGATGGGAGGAAACCTCACCTGCCCGCCGTGGGTGTGACCGGCCAGCAGGACGTCGTGGTCCGTGTCGACGAGGAGGTCGAGTGCCGCGGTGTACGGGGCGTGGACAAGACCGAGGTGCAGGACCGCGTCCTCGATCTGGGGTGACACGGCGTCCGGCGTCGGCAGCAGGGCCTCGTGGAAGTGCGGGTCGTCGATGCCTCCGACGGCGATGTCGCCCTGCTTGGTGGTCACGACCGTGCGGTCGTTGCGCAGGGTCGTGACGCCGAGGTCGGCCAGGCCGTCGATCATCCGTTGGGTCTGCAGCGGCTCGCCGTACATCCGCGCGTCCGGATCGCTGAAGTAGACGAACGGATGCTTGCCGGTCGGGCCGAACAGGTCGTTGGTGCCCAGCACCAGCACCCCGGGACGTCCGGCGAGGACGGGCGCGAGCGCAGCGACGACCGTGTCCTCGGCGTCGGCGGCGCCCAGCAGGTCGCCGGTCAGGACGACGAGGTCCACGTCGACGTCCGCGATCTCGGCCAGGAACGCGATCTTGTGGTCCTGGGGAGGATCGAGATGGAGGTCCGACAGGTGCAGGACGCGGATCGGGTCCTGCGCGCCGGGCCGCAGTGCCCCGGGCAGGTCGATGTGACGCAGCCGGTACCAGCGGCGCTCGACGAGCACCCCGTACGCAACACAGGTCGCACCGAAGGCTGCCGTCGCGGCGAAGGCTTCGCGGAGCATCGTCAGTCGTCCGGTGGCGGGTTGATGGAGTCTCCGGTCGTGTCCCCGTCGCCGCCATCCGTACTGCCACCATCCGTCCCGCCACGTCCGGGTCGACGTTCCACGCCGACCTGGATGGACACCGTGGCGCCGTCCGACGGGTCGACCGCCTCGCCGCCGGACGGACTCTGTGCCAGGACGATGCCGACCTCGTCCGCCTCGTTGGTTGGCTTGGTGAACACCCGCACGTTGTAGCCGGCATCGGTGAGGACCTGCTCGGCCTCGGCACGGGTCATCCCGATCACGTCCGGTACCAACGGGACCTCGCCGGTTCCGTCCGACAGGTACAGGATGATGGCCTTGCCGGCCTGCAGGCGGGTCCCCGCCGCTGGCTCCTGCCGGACCGGCGTGCCGGCCGGCCGGTAGTTGGGTTCGCTGACCGTGATGAGGGTCAGTCCTGCCGCCTCGGCGATCGCCTTCGCCTCGGCCACCGTTGCGGCCCGCATGACGTCCGGGACGGTCGCCGATGCCAGCGGTCCGGGCGCGGGGAAGTCCTCGGGCTCCCAGTTGCCGAGCAGTTGGCTCATGTAGGCCTGCCACATCGGCGCCGGGATCGTGCCGCCGTACACGCGGGCGTAGCCCTCACCGCCGATCGTGACGTTCTGCATCAACTTCGGTTCCTTGGGCAGGCAGATGTTGCCCGCGAGGCCGCCCTGGTGCTGGTCGGGACAGGCCGCCGCCGCCTGTTCGTCGGTCTCGAAGTAGCGCGTGCCGTTGGGGTAGCCGATCCACGCGGCCGTGGCGAGTTGGTGGATGTACCCGGCGAACCATGCGTCCCGCGAGTCATCCGTCGTCCCCGTCTTGCCGCGGACCGGGTACGCCCCCATTGCTGCCTGCATCCCGCCTGCCGTCCCACCAGGGGTGACGGGTCCGCGCATGATGTCGACCACGCGGTCGACCACGTCGGTGTCCACGACGCGCTCGCACTGGGGGGTGTGCTCGTAGATGAGGTCGCCCTGGCGGGTCTCGATCCGCTCGATGGCGAAGGGCGCGCAGTATTCGCCGCGGTTGGCCAACGTCGCGTAGGCGCTCGCCATCTCGAGCGCGACGACATCGGTGGCGCCAAGGCCGATCGAGCAGCCGAGGTTGGAGTCGGGGGTCCGGTTGCGCCACTCGCGCAGCCCGAGCCGTCCCGCCATCTCGGCGACCGGTGTGACCCCGATCTCGGCGACGAGCTTGGCGTGGAACACGTTCACCGAGCCCTTGACGCCGGAGTACATGTCCTGGAAGCCGCCCCCGCCGGCGTTGTTGGGTGCGTAGTTGTCGGCGCATCCCTCGATGACCTGCCCGCTGCTGGACTCGGTCGTCCAGCCCGGAGGCAGCCCCGCCTCGAGTGCGGCGGTGATCACGTACGGCTTGAACGACGAACCTGGCTGCCGGCCCACCTCAGTACCCGCCCCGTACACCAGTGGATTGATCTTGCTCTTGTCGCACAGCATCTCGCCGTTGTCTGCCACCCCCGCCCAGTCCTCGTCCTCGCGGCACGAGCCGTAGTTGTAGGGGCCAAGGGCCATCGTGCGGATGGCACCGGTGCCCGGCTCGACCGACACGATCCCGCCCATCGGCTCGCTGGCGAGTTGCTCGCGGGACTCCTCGTCTGCTGTCAGCGCGTCCTGGATCGCCTGCTCGGCCGCCTGCTGGAAGTCGGGCCGCAGCGTCGTGTAGACGCGCAGCCCGCCCTGGAACACGCTCTGGATCCGTTCCTCGCGCGTCTCGCCCATCAGTTCGAGCGCCTCGACCTGGGTGCCCAGCGCCGTGGCGACGTCCTCGTTCCACAGCAGTTGCGCCACCCAGTCGGTCCAGAACGGCTGCTCGGGTGGCGGCGGCTCGCTGATCTTCAACTCGAGCGGCGTCGCCTTGGCCGCGTCACGTTGGTCCGCCGTGATGAAGCCGTTGACGACCATCTGGTCGAGGACGATGTTGCGGCGGGCGAGGGCGTTGTCCTCGCTGGAAAGCGGGCTGTTGCGCTCGGGCGAGCGGATCAGGCCGGCCAGCATCGCCGCTTCCGGCAGGGTGAGGTCGCCGACCTCTTTGGAGAAGTAGCGCTCGGCGGCCGTCCCGATGCCGTAGGCGCCGGCACCGAAGTAGGTGCGGTTGAGGTAGCGCTCGAGGATGTCTTCCTTGGACAGTCGCTTCTCGAGTTCGACCGCCCACACGGCCTCGATGATCTTGCGGTCGATCGACTGCTCGGTCGCGCGGTCCGACAGGTAGGCGTTCTTCACGTACTGCTGGGTGATCGTCGAGCCGCCCCGTTCGACCCCGCCCGCCTGCACGTTCGCGAAGGCGGCGGAGATGATCGCCTGGATGTTGACGCCGTGGTGCTCGTAGAACGTGGCGTCCTCGGTGGAGATCACGGCGTCCACGGCCACCTGCGGGACATCGCGCAACCGGACGGTCTCGCGGTTCTCCTCGAAGTTGATCTCGGCGAGCAACGTGTCATCGGCCGCGAAGATGAACGAGTTCTCGGGCGGCAGTTCGGCCTCGGGCAAGGGGCCGACGTCGAGGAGGTCGCCAGCGACGAAGTCGACGGCGTCGGAGGCGAGGACCGCCGGGGGCACGAACAGCAGACCGACCAGCAGGCCCGTGACGACGGTGACCACGACGAGCAGGCCGAGGCGCTCGACCAGTGCCTGGCCGCGTGTCGTGGCTGCGTTCAAAGCGGATCCGAGGGGGCGCGGAGGGCGGCGGGGGCGTGGCCAAGGGTACCGACGAGCACCGGCGGTTCCGCGGACCGATACGACCCGAACGGGCGGGTCGGGTGACTAGTCCGAACGGACTCATCAGATAGGCCCTGTGGGCCATCTACACGCGTCCGATCCGTCCGTACGGTCAGCAGGCGCCGGTTCTGGGCGCCGCGAGAGCGGCGGCACTGGGGGATGGGAAGACGATGCGCGTACAGACGCAACGGACACTGACGGTCGGGGACTCGTGGACCAACCTGGCCTTGTGCCGGGGGATGGACTCGACGGTGTTCTTTGCGAGGAGCCTGCCCGAAGCACGGGAGGCCATCCGTGTCTGCGAGCGTTGCCCCGTCCGCCAGCAGTGCCTCGAGTACGCGGTGGACAACGACATGGACCTCGGCGTCTGGGGTGGGCTGACCGAGCGTCAGCGTCGCACCTACGTCCGGCACAACCGCCTGTAGCCGAAGACGGCTACAGGTACCCGTGGACGTTGTACGGCGTCTGGGCAGGTTCGGGTGGCCGGGCCCGGTCCTGCATGTCCTCGGGCGCGTCGTCGAAGGTGCGTCCGCCGAACTGATCGCCGATGTGATCGTCGACGCTGGCGGCCACGGATGCCACGGCGGCGACGGCGGCCTGCAGTTCCGGGCCGTCCAGGGTCGTGCCGAGCAACGTGTGGCGGAGCCACACCGCTCGGTTGTCCGAGTCGTAGCTGAACGAGCCGAACCCGAGCTTGTGGTTCGTGGTCACCAGGAAGGTTGCCAGCGGCGGTGTCAGGTCGATGTCGAGGTTGGTCACCGAGAACACCCCGACCTGCGGGCCGATCGGGCTCGGCCCGACCGTGACGAAGATCCGTGCGCCCTCGTGGGTGAACGTGAAGTTGCCCCAGGCGTCGACCTGGTAGCCGCCGAGCATGACCCGGAGCAGGCCACCCACGTGCTCGCGCAGGTCGTCAGGATCGAGGAACACCCCGGTTCGACGAGGGGGACGGGGGAAGGGCATCTCGCCCATGGCCTCGACTACTGCGCGGTTGGTCGCCGTCCGCGGGTCGACCGAGCCCTCACCGTCTGACTCACCGTCTGACTCGTCGGTGGGCTCGCCGGTGGGCTCGTCGGTGGGCTCGTCGGTGGGTTCGCCCCCGGTGCCGGCATCCACGTCGTCGGACCCGCTGGCGTCGTCGGGCTCGTCGGTATCGACCGCGTCCACCGGAGGGGGTGCGTCGACGGCCTCGGCCTCGTCGTCCCGGCCGGCCCACGGCGGCGCGTCCGGGCTGGGTCCCTGCGGCTCCCACTTCGACATCGGCGGCTCCTTCCGGAACGGACGCTAGGCGGTCGTCGGTTCGGCCGTGGTCAATGCGTCCGCGACCGACCGCAGCCCGTCGATGTCGTGCACGTCCGAGTTCAGCATCGGCACGTCCACGCGCGCGTTGATCATCCGGCCGTGCAGCGCCGCGGACACGTCCCGCCGTTCGCGGCTGGCGAGGCCGACGAGGTCACCGAGCAGCCGCAACGCGGCGGCGACGGCTTCGTCGTCGACCGGGTCGGTGGCGCGCCTCGTGCCGACCGCACGCAGCTTCTCGGCCGGGACGTCGATGTCCGGTTCGGGGGTCAGCCGGTTGATCACGACCCCAGCCAGGTGCAGCCCTTCCTGTTCGAGCCGGTCGAGGAAGAACCGGGCCTCGCGCAGCGGCGGTGGCTGCGGCGAGGCGACAACGACGAACTGGGACTCCGGCCGCTGCAGTAGCTCGAGGACCTGGTCGGCCCGTTCCTTGAAACCTTCGTACATGCCCTCGAAGTTGCGGAAGAAGTCGGCCAGGTCGTTGAGCAGGTCCATGCCGGTCACCTTGCCGGCGACCTTCATGAACGCGGTCGCGCCAGCGTTCACCAGGCGTAGGTAGCCCTTGCCCGCCGACATGGCTGGCTTCAGCAGGGCACCGAGCAGGCGGCCCTCGAGGAACGAGCTCATTCGTTTGGGCGCATCGAGAAAGTCCAGCGCGGTCCGCGTCGGCGGCGTGTCGATGACGAGCAGGTCCCACGTGCCCGCGTCGTGCAGTTCGTGGAGCTTCTCCATCGCCATGTATTCCTGCGTCCCCGACAGAGTGGACGACAGGGTCTTGTAGATCCGGTTGGACTTGATGGCCGCGGCCCGGCTCGGGTCCTTGGCATGACGATCGATGAGGCCGTCGAAGGTGGACTCCATGTCCAGCATCATCGCGTGCAGTTCCCCGTCCACACCTGGCAGGTCCACGTGCTGCGGTTCGGAGGCCAGCGCCTGGAGCCCGAGCGACTGTGCGAGGCGCCTTGCCGGATCGATCGTCATCACCAGCGTGCGGCGGCCGGCCCGCGCACCGGCCAGGCCCAGGGCGGCTGCCGTGGTGGTCTTGCCGACCCCGCCGGCACCAGTGGTGACCAGGATGCCGGCCTGCCTGACCGCGTCCTCGAGGCTGATACCCGTGGTCTCGCTCATAGGGACCACCCAGGCACCTGGTCGGACCTGGGCCCGTCCTCGCCGACCTGGATGGCGAGGCAGTCGGCCAGGACCTCCAGGTCGTTCGCGTCGAAGGTGGCGCCGGTCAGCAGCGGCAGTTCCAGCAGCGGCCGGTCGGTGCGGGCCACCAGGTCGTCCCGCAGGCTGCTCTGCAGGTCGACCCGGTCTCGGTGGGCCGCCGCGGCGTCCCTCACCAGGCCGGCGCCGTCGGCGGCCAGCGGGGTCCCGAGCCGCTGCGCGGCCGCGAGGATCTCGGCGTCGTCGAGGTCGCGCAGCGTCGCGGCGTGCTCGTGGGTCACGCGCGGCACGATGACCTGGTTGGCGACCACCGGGCCCACGGCGACGCCAGCGTCCGTCAGCATCCCGACCCCGTCGACGGTCTCCTGGACCGGCATCTCCTCGAGCAGGCTGACCAGTACCGCCTGGGACCGGTCGGGGTTGGACAGCATCTCGCGGATCTGGGCGGCCTGCCGTTTGATCGGGCCGACGCGCACGATCTCGGTGACGCCCTCCGGGGCCAGCAGGAAGGGGACGATCCGGCCGGTCGGCGGCGCGTCGAGGACGATGAGGTCGTACATGCGTCGGCCGTCCTCGCGGCGGCGTGCCTCGATCTCGTAGACCTTGCCGATCAGCAGCAGGTCACGCAGGCCGGGGGCGGCGGTCGTCACGAAGTCGATGGCGTTCGAGCGCTCCATCACCCACTGGACGCGCCTGATGCCGTAGAACAGCTCGAGGTACTCGTACACGGCGTCGGCCGGGTCGAGCGACGCGCCCCACAGGTTCGGGCGGAACTCCCGTTCCTGGTAGTCCCACGGTTGGGTCCCGAACGTGCGCGAGAAGCCCTGGCGCTCCTCGACCTCGACGAGCAGGGTGCGTCGTCCCGAGGCGACTGCCGCCAGAGCCAACGAGGCCGCGACGGTCGTCTTGCCGACGCCGCCCTTGCCGGTGACGATCAGCACATTCGACGCGAACAGGGCTTCGTGGCCGTCGAGCACGGGACCGTCGAGCACGGGCGTCGGTGGCACCGGCAGCTCCCTCGGAGTCGTTCGAACGGCGGACGTGAGGCGTGGGATCCGCCAGCGTAGGACCAGCCCGCCCCGACCGGCGTACCGCGGGCTGTCCGGTTGCCGGGGGCGTGAGGGGGATCGGTACGCTCCGGGCCATGTCCACCTCCTCGACGGCGTTTCGCCGTGCCTTCGTCCTGCTCCTGCTGGCCGGCATGCTCGGCGCGTCGTTGGCCGCCTTCGCCGAGTCGGCCCGGGCACAGTCGACCGACGAAACCGATGACGCGGTCAGGGTCGACATCCTGCCGGTGCGCGGCTACCTCGACCCGCCGGTCGCCGAGACCATGACCGACCTGCTGCAGCGGGCCGCGGGCGACGGGTCGGCGCTGGTGATCCTGCAGGTGGACGGGCCTGGCGGCCTGTCCGTCGACGTGGACGCTCTGATCGAGGCCGTGCAGGCCTCGCCGGTCCCGGTCGTCGTGTTCGTCAGCCCGCAGCAGGGGATCGCGGCACGTGCCGGTGGCGCGCTCGGGCTGTTGTGGGCGGCCTCGCACGTGCGCGCCGTCGCCGACGTTTCATCGGTCGGCCCCATCGCACCGGCCGAGCTCAGCCAGGAGCCCGGCGTGTATCCCGAGGCCGAGCGGCTCGTGGGCCTGCTGCCGAACGCCTCGGACGAGGCCATTGCGGCGCTGCTCACGACCGAGGTCCCCGCCATCGTCCTGCCGGGGGCGGACCCTGCCACGACGCTGGAAGAACTCGGCGTGGTCGAGGTCTTCGCGTCCAACGTGACCGGCCTGCTGGGCGAACTCGACGGTCGAACCGTCACGACCGCCGCCGGCGAGATCACCCTCGACCTGCCGCGCGAGAACGTCGAGGTCCGCCTGCACTCGCTCGGCCTGGCGCGCCGACTGCTGCACGCCGCCAGCCTGCCCGCCTTCATCTACCTGTTGCTGGTCATCGGCCTCGGGATGCTCCTGTTCGAGGCCTTCCAGCCCGGCTTCGGTGTCGCCGGGTTCGCCGGACTGGTCCTCCTGCCCTTCGGGTTCTTCGGACTGACCGTGCTTCCCGTCGTCTGGTGGGCGGTCGCCCTCGTGCTGCTCGGGCTGCTGCTGTTCGCCGTCGATGCGGCGATTGCCGGGCTCGGCCCGGTGACGGCCGCCGCCACGGCCTCGTTCGGTGTCGGGTCGTGGTTCGCGTTCGGGTCGGGGACCTTGCGGGTCCCTCCGCCGATCGCCGTGCTGACCACCATCGCCGCCGTTGCGTTCTTCGTGTTCGTCCTGACCGTGATCCTGCGCGCGCAGGCCGGCCCGGAAGGCGTCGAGGTCGAGGACCTCATCGACCGTCTCGGCATCGTCCGGTCGATGCTGAACCCCGAGGGCCACGTCTACATCGACGACGCCCTGTGGCGCGCCCGGGTGCAGGACGACCTCAAACTCCGGGTCGGCTCGCCGATCCGGGTGACCGGCGTGGACGGCGCGATCCTGCTCGTCGAACCCTTCGACCCCGACACCGAGAAGGTCACCGAGGCCGCAGCCCATACCCCCGACGACGCGATGTGAATTCGTCCAAGCGATGTGAGTTCGTCCGAGATACGGGACGGAATCACATCGCTTGGACCTACTCACATCACCTTGGGGGTGGGTCGGGCTGGTGGGTTCATGGGGAAGAGGTGTTCGCTGGGCGCAAGCAGGGTGCAAATGACAGCAAGCACCCAGGGGCTAGTCAGAACCGTCCCGGGCTCCTAGTGTTCGCAAGTGCGAAAGCCTCGCCGTCGGATCGGGAGCTGGCGTTGTCGCCTCATCTGGAACTCGTGACCCATGAGTGGGAGGGTCGGGCCGCATGTCGCGGACTCGACCCTTCGCTCTTCTTCGGACCGAACAGGTTCGAGCCCAAGCGCGAGCGTCTCGCGCGTGAGGGAGCCGCCAAAGAGGTCTGTGCCCGCTGTCCGGTCCGCCATGCCTGTCATGACTACGCCATGGGCTCCGGAGAGTCCTTCGGTGTGTGGGGCGGCATCGGCGAGGCCGAGCGTCGCGCGATCCTCGAGGGAACCCCCGTCCGTCGGGCCGGCTGACCTCCAGCCCGGTGTGGTAGGAACACGGCGACCCTGCAACCCCTCGCATCTGGAGTCGCCGATGACCCTCTGGGAGTACGCCACCGCGCCGTTGATCAGCCATGCCCTGCAGCAGATCCTCAACCAGTGGGGGTCGCAGGGCTGGGAACTGGTTGCCGTCGTCGACAACGTCGCGTACTTCAAGCGGCCGAAGGCGGACTGATGGGGGCGCTCGACCGACTGCGTGACCTTGGCGAGCAACTACCGGCTGTGCCCCCACCGGCGGCCGCCTACACGCCGTTCACGCGGGTTGGGGACCTCGTGTACACGTCGGGTCAGTTGCCCGTCGTGGAGGGTGCGCTGCCCATGACCGGCAAGGTCGGGGCCGAGGTCACGCTGGAGCTGGCCCAGCCACTGGCTCGCCGCTGCGCCCTGAACGTCCTGGCGATCGGCGCCGAGGCGGCCGGCGACCTCGACCGCATCCGCGTCGTGAAGCTCACGGTGTTCGTGGCCAGCGACCCGTCGTTCACCGAGCAGCATCTGGTCGCCAACGGCGCAAGCGAGTTCCTCGGCGAGGTCCTCGGTGACGCCGGGGTCCACGCCCGGTCCGCTGTCGGCGTCGCAGTCCTGCCGCTCGACGCGCCCGTCGAGGTCGAGGCGATCCTGCAGATCACCGGCTGACCACCGGCGAGCGTGCGATTCGCACGGGCAGGCTCTGGCAGCACGCCCGGTGAACACCGAAGGCCCGCCACGGTGGGCGGGCCTTCGGGTGTATCCCCTCGCTAGATCAGTGCGTGCGGACCGCCAGCGGGTCGGACTTGGTGGCCAGGAGAAGGGCCAGTCCAAGCGCGCCGAACAGCATGGCCAGGAGCAGTAGGTCGGGCGACTCCATGCCGGTGGCCGCGAGCTGCTCGGCGGCGACCTCGGGGGCCGGTGCCGGGGTCTCGTTCTCGATGACCACACCCGCGACCTCGGTCACACACGGGTCGTTGTCGGCCACGTAGTCCCAGGACTGGTCTCCCGAGGTGACCAGGAAGTCCAGGACCTCCGAGTCGGACATCGGGACCATCTCGACGTGGGTGGCGCCAGGCGCGACGGTCACCTTCTGGGCTTCCGAGCTGTCCTGGGTGTCCAGGCCGCGGACGACGGTGAACTCCGCGTCGGCGTCACCGGTGTTGGTGAGGGTGACCGTGGCCACGCCCGCGTCGTCGTCGGTGCACGCGTGGTTGAAGGCAGCGGCTGGGTTCGCCTCGGTGACGATGCCGCCGATGTCGCCGTCGGTCTCGCCGTCGGTCGTCCCGTCCGTGGTCCCGTCGGTGTCGCCGTCCGTGTCACCGTCGGTGTCGCCGTCCGTGGTCCCGTCGGTGTCGCCGTCCGTGTCACCGTCCGTGGTCCCGTCGGTGTCGCCGTCCGTGTCACCGTCGGTCGTGCCGCCGTCGTCGATTGTGCCTCCGCAGAAGCTGATGTGACTGATGCCGTGGGTGCTGACGGTCAGCAGGCCGGTGTCACCACCGGAGGCCGGGTCGTAGACGTACAGGTTGGCACCATCGCCAGCCTTCACGATCACCATCGAGACGTTCTCGGTGGTCGAGGACCAGTCGAACTCGATGACCTCGCCCCCGCCCTTGTCGCCCGTGATCGTGACGGTGATGCCGTCCTGCGTGATCTGCGTGGGCGGTTCGGTGACCTCGCCGGTGACCGGTTGGATCTTGGTGATCTGGTCGAAGGTCGTCACCCCGTCGCCGGTGAAGAACGAGCATTCCGGGTTGCCCGCCCAGGGCTCCGGCTGCTCGTCGAACTCGCGGACATCGAAGGGCTCCGCCGGCGGCTGGTCGGCGAGGCTTCCAGTCGCTCCCAGAGTCAGTACGAGTGACGCCGTCAGCGAGGTCGCGCCTACTGCGCGCCGCAGTCGGTTCTTGGTCATCCGGATCATCTGATCTCTCCTGGGGGTGCACCGGGTGGGGATACGTGGTGCGCCGGTCGCATTACAGATGCAACCATGGATCCTGAGGGTTCCGATAGGGCGGAAACCATGAAATCCGGTGTCCGGGACCTCGGTCCCGGTCGGCGCTGCACGCTGACCGCACATCGCTGACGCAGCGTCACCGAACTGGGGGTCGCCCTGGTCGATGTCTGGATTTCGGTAACCCAGCGTGAGGGCCGCTTGGGCCGGGTTTCGCGCGCTCAGCGCACGAATTTGCCGGGATCTCACGGTCCGTACAGATCACGACTGCCCGACGTCACTTTCTGTGGTCCCGGCGTCACGCTCCCGACGGGACCTGAGCAGTTGTGAGGCGGCCGCCCCGTCGTCGCTCGAAGGCCCCGGCGAACGGCCTCGGCGGAGCATCCCCGACAGGTCCCCCCGCTCGAGTCGCAGGCGCCGCAGACCGACGTCGGTGACCAGCAGCAGCAACGCCAGAAGCGCCAACCACGGCCACAGTTCGCGCGACGACCTGCCCGGTTCCAGGCCGGCCGGGTCGTAGACGGTCTCGGGCGCGGGGTCGACCACCCCGCCACCCGCTGCGGCCACCCGTTCGATGAGGCTGAGGTCGCCCTGCCCGATCGCATACTCGGGCGAGTAGGCGCGGATCGCCGACGTCGCGTCCCGATAGACGTCGGTGTCCCCGCGCTGCAGGCGCACCGTGACCGCGTACACGCCCTCCATGCCGGCCGGCACGGTCGCCGTGAACGTGTCCAGCGACGATCGTTGGAGGTCGACCTCCACCTTCGTGCCGTCGGGCAGCGTCACGATTGCGGTGCCGGTGACGTCCTCGGGGATCGTCGCCTGCGAACCGACCTCGACGACCACCTCGTCACCGGTCACCGACGCCGACAGCCCGAACCCGGTGTCGGACACCGTGGGGAACGTCGACTTGACCACGTCCGCCCAGAACGTCGGATACTGCTCCCACGGGACCCACTGCGACGACCAGCGCGAGGTCGCATCCGAAGTCCACGCGACCGCCGTGCCGACACCGGCCTGCCAGGTGGCCAGCAGGGGGTCGCGCTCCTCGCCGATCCGCAGCAAGGCCCGTGCCGTCGGCTTCTCGGTCGTGGCGAGGTAGCCGAGCAGCGGTGGGGTGGCGCGCAGGCCGTCGACCAGCGGGTCGACCGCGGCAAGGATGGGCGTGAACTCGCCTTCCTGGATGATCGGACGCGCCGCGAACTGGACCTCGGACACGATGATGTCGGGGATCGACAGCAGGTCCCGTCCGGGGTAGAACCGGCCACCTCCGGCCTCGGCCATCTTCTCGAGGACCTCGCCGGTGCCCTCGCCCGTCGCCACCACCGACAGGGTGATACCGGCGTCGGCGGCCTTGCGGGCGGCCTCGACCATGGCCGGGTCCTCGCTGAACCCGTCCGTGAACAGCACGATGTGCCGCAGGCGGGCGTTGACGTCCTTGAGGCCGGCGATCGCTTCCTCCAGGGCATTCACGACGTCCGTCGGCCCGTCGGGGTGCAGGCGGGCCAGGGCCTCGTCGACGGCCTGCTGGGAGGGCAGGCTCTGCAGGGGCAGGACCCATTGCGCCTCCGCGTTGAAGGCCAACACGCCGACCGTGTCCTGCTCGGTCAGCGCCTGGACCGCACGGGCGACGGCCTCCTTGGTGATGTCGGTCTTGTTGACCCCGCCCTCCTCGGCCATCCCAGGGCCGCCGGCGAACCCGTCCGGTCGGCAGTGACAGGCGGCCATGGACCCCGAGATGTCGACGACGAGCGCCTCGGCGACCGACGGGCGGCGTTCGGGGTCCTTGACGCGCGCAAAGACGGGCAGCAGGTCCTCCAGGGGCGTGGCGTCGTACCCGCCCATGCCGTAGGCGTCGTCACCGCCGATCGCGACCAGGCCGTGGCCGGCGTCGCGGACCGTGGCATCGAGCGCGGTCATCCCGGTCTCGCCGAGCATCGCGGCCGGGACGTCGACCAGAACCACCGAGTCGTAGTCGAGCAGGCGGTCGAGTGGCGGGAAGGGCGTCACGGTCCCGTCGATGAGGTCGACGGGGATCAGCGAGGCCTCGAGCGCCGCAGCCACCTCGGCCCCTGCCCTCTGCTCGCCCTCGTAGACCAGCACGCGTGGGGGGCCGTCGACCTGCACGGCAGCCCGACCGAGGTCGTTCTGCGCGACCGACGACGCGCCCGAGCCAAGCCGCATCTCGTACCGGACGGTGCCGGACTGTTCGGCCGTCGCAGTGACGGCGACCTCGGTGACGCCGGGATCGACGGTCTGCTCGCGGCGGTCGACCTCGGTTCCGTCGGCCGTGGTCACCACGACGACCTCGGCAGGGGAACTGCCGGTGTTGCGGATGACGCCGACGACGTCGTAGGTCTCGCCCTCGCGGACCGACGACGGGGCCCTGACTTCCTCGATGAGGACGTCGGCCCGGTCACCTGCGGCCAGGGGGACGACATCTACGCGGATGCCGGCCGCGGCGAGTTCCTCGGCGGCCGCGACGGCATCGCCCTGGGTCTGGCGCCCGTCGGTGAACAGGACGACACGGCGGCGGTGTTCCGAGCCGAGCACGCCCTGACCGAGCCGCAGTGCCCGGGCGATGTCGCTCGCCGAGGTGTCCACGACTGTGGCGAACGGGGACTGCGGCGCGTCGATCCGCAGCGAGTACTCCAGCCGTGACTCCTCCCCGAACAGGGCAAGGGCGCTGCGGTCGTCACCGCCGCGCGCCGCGAGTGCGGCAGCCAGGAACTCGGTCGTGGACAGCGCGGACGAGCCGACCGAGTCCGACACGTCGACCAGGAAGGCGACATCGACGGCCTCGCCGCGGGATTCCCAGCGTGGTGCGGCGAGCCCGAGCGCCAGCAGTCCGACGGCCGTGGCGCGCACGGCGATGGCGGCGCGGTGCTGCTTGGGTCGCGCGATCGCCGGTGCGTTGCGGCCCAGCCACACGAGCACCGGGATGGCGAGCAGCAGCCACAGCCAGAGCGGAGCGTCGAAGGCGAGCGGCATCTAGGCCTCCCGCGCCGGCTCGAGGACCGGTTCGTCGGCGGCAGGGGCCGCCGCTGCCCGCCGCCGTCGCCATGGGCGGACACCGAACACCCAGGCCCATTCGGCGATCGCGAGTGCCAGAACGCCGGCCAGTACGAGCCGCCCGATCGGCTGGCGGCCCGTGGATGGCGGTGCGGTGGCGCCGGGGACGGCCGGATCGTGCGGGCTGTCCTGCGCCACGCCGCCGCGCGCGAGGTCGCCCTCGTCGGGGTTCGGGTTGACCGCAAGGGCAGGGATGCCGGGTTCGACGTCGTCGCCCTCGTAGACCAGGCGCCACAGGCCGGCCTGGTCCACGGTCAGCCGTGGGGAGGCTGGGTCCAGTCGCAGGACGTCGCCTCCCGGAGGCGACACCGCAACCGCGGTCGCCCCGGCGGGAACGGTCAGCGTGACCGTGGTGCCTGCGGTGACCGGGACGGTAGACGGTGGGCCGGCCAGCCACGACATCGCGTTCGCCACCATCACCGGCCAGCCCGCCTGCAGCGGCAGGTTGGACCGCAGCAGGTCGAAGCCCACCAATAGCGTCGGTACCCCGTCCAGCCTCCCGGCCAGCATGAGGTCGGCCTGTGGCCCACCGGCGATCGGGACCAGGGCAGGGGCCGACAGGGGCGTCGCGGCGGCGATCGAGACCCCCGACAGGTCGACGTCGGTCAGCAGGTCGTGCCCCGCGGCCTGGAAGCTCAGCGTCGGCAGTTCGACCTCGTCGTCCGCGGTCACGCCTGCCGGCCAGCGTGTGGCGGCGATGGCCATGGTCGGCACGGTTGGGCTTGCTGGCGCGGCCAGGCGGTCGACGACCAGCAGGTCGGTGTCATCGAGGACGGCGGGAACGCGGTCGACCGTGGTCACGACGACGCCGGGTACCGACGACAGCGCGGCCTCGAGGAAGACGTTGCCGGGCGTCGCCAGCGTCACGGCGATCTCGCGGGGTGCCGACAGCAGCGTGAAGGCCCGGTCGTCGATCGACAGGGCGTCGCGGCGGTCGTCGCCGGACGGGTCCTGCCCGCGTGGCTCGACCCGCGCCATGAGTACGTCGCCGTCCCCGCCCTGCACGGTCAGCACGCGGTCGACGGTCCCGCGCGGCGGAAGCCTGAAGTTCTCGCTGACGACGTCCTCGCCATCGACCGACATCGTCAGGGTCGCCTGGGCCTCGAGCAGGCCGAAGTTGCGGATCTGGGCGAACACGGACGACGATCCGGCGCCCTGGGGGACCGCCTGCAGGCGCGTGACGGCGAGGTTCGGACGGTCGGTTCCGACCGCGGTCACCGACAGGTTGGTTGGCGCGGCGTTGACGGCATCGGACGGCAGCGGCCCGTCGGTGTACAGGTGCAGGATCGTCTGCTGCCCGGGCCGCTCGAGGGCGGCAGCGAGCGTGAAGGCGTCCACAAGGTCGGCCGCCCCGTGCCCGATCCGCACCGCCGACAGGGCCGAGCGGATCTGTGCAGGGTCGTCCGATGCGGACAGCAGCACCCGACCACGCGAACCGGCCTCGACGATCGAGATTTCCTGGCCGGGCGACAGACGCCTGGTGAGGTCCAGCGCCTCGCGCCGCGCCAACTCGAGCCGCGTTGGCCCGTGCTCGTCGGCCAGCATGGATCCGCTGGCGTCCATGATGAGGATGGTGTGGTCGCCCAGTTGTGCGGGGACCGCCAGGTACGGACGAGCCAGCGCGAAGGCGCCGAGCAGCAGCGCCAACAGCACGAGCCAGAACGTCAGGTCGGCACGGAACCGTTGCCACGGGATGGCCGCTGCGACCGACCGTTCCGAGGTCCGCCACAGAAACGTCGACGCCACCACCTGCCGGGGCCGTCGCGACCTCAGCAGATACCAGAGCACCAGCGGCGCCGCGAGCCCTGCGGCCAGCAACCCCAGCGGCGCCCCCAACCTCATCGCCCCACCACCCGGAGCTCCCGCCCTACCACCTCGTCTGGGCGTGGTTTGCGACACATCTGACGGAAACCCCGCCCAGACGGGCCACTCACACGACCACCCCCAACGCTCGGAGGTTGGTGGTGAGGAGGTGACCGACGTCGGCGTCGTCGATGACGCGGGCGTAGGCGATGCCGTGGGAGCCGGCGAGGTGTTCGACCTCGGCGAGCCAGGCGTCGCGGGTGCGGGCGAACGCGTCCAACTGGTTCTCGGCAATGCCGACCTCGAGTTCGAGGCCGGTTTCGGCGTCGACGAGACGGAGGTCGCCGCGCAGCGTGGGGTCGACGTCCTCGCGGCCGAGCAGGTGTACGAGCAGGGCGTCGCCGCGGCCTCCGGCCAGGGTGCGCAGTACGCCTTCCCAGCCCTCGAACAGCAGGTCGCTCACCAGCACGACGGGGCCGCGGGGACCCTCGCCATGGGCCTGGCGCAGTGCGGCGGCCAGGGTGGCGCGGCCGGGCGGGTCGTCGGCTGGCTCGGGCGGGGTCACGGCGCGGAGGCGGTGCTCGACCGCCGGGAGCGTGGACGGCCCACGGAACCACGGGCCGGCGTCCACGGCGACGACCTCACCGGACGCATCCGCCCGTCCGCCGACCAGGAGCACCCGCACCCGGTCCTGGCCGTTGGCTGCCAGCGCGGCGAACGCCGCTGTGACCTGGCGGGCGACGTCGGTCTTTCGACCGAACCCCATCGATGCGGAGAGGTCCACGACGACGCGGATGGCGGCCTCGTCCTCGGCCTCGTACAACTTCACCAGCAGGCGGCCGAGGCGCTGGTAGGCGGACAGGTCGACCCGGCGGGGGTCGTCGCCGGCCACGTACTCGCGGTAGTCGGCGAAGTCGAGGCTGGACCCGTACCGCCTGGACCGGTGCGACCCGGCGTACCGGCCCTGGACCCGGTGGCGGCTGCTGAGCCGGAACCGCGCAAGCCGGGCGACGAGGTCGGGTGGAAGGATCGGATCGGTCATGCCTCCCCCCTTGGGGGGAGGGGCCGGCGTTGCCGGCCTGGGGGGTCGACTCGGATCGGTCATGCCTGCCCCCTTGGGGGGAGGGGCCGGCGTTGCCGGCCTGGGGGGTCGACTCGACGGCTCGTTGTCTGAAGTCACACGGCGCCCTTCACCGGTGGGGCCGGGGTCGCTACGGATTCCAGCACGTCGGCGACGACGTCGTCGGGGCGGATGCCGGCAGGCATCGCCTCGTACCCGAGGACCAGACGGTGGCGCAGACACACCGCAGCGGCCGCGCGCACGTCGTCGATGGACGACTGCAGGCGCCCGTCGAACAGCGCGTACACCTTCGACAGCAGGACCAGCGCCTGAGCACCACGCGGGGACGCCCCGTTGGTGACGTACCGCCGCACGGTCGGCGGGGCGGTGGCCGAGTCCGGGTGCGTGGCCTGAACCAGGTCGACCACGTGCCGGGTGACGTGCGAGGCGATCGGGACCTCCCTGACAAGATGGATGGCCCCGTTCAGGTCGTCCGCGCTGGCGACGGGCTCGATGGACGCCTCGGCCGTGCCGGTGGTCCGCAGCAGGATCTCGACGAGGTCGTCGGCCGTTGGCAGGGGCACGAGCACCTTGGCGAGGAACCGGTCGAGTTGGGCCTCGGGCAGCGGATAGGTGCCCTCCATCTCGATCGGGTTCTGCGTCGCCATGACGAAGAACGGTCGGGGCAGGTCACGCGTGATGCCCGCAACGGTCACGCGCCGCTCGGCCATGGCCTCGAGCAGGGCCGACTGGGTCTTGGGTGTGGCGCGGTTGATCTCGTCCGCCAGCAGCAACTGGGTGAACACCGGGCCCGCTTGGAAGCGCGTACTCGCGTCCTCGGTCAAGACATTCGTGCCGACGATGTCGGCCGGCATGAGGTCCGGCGTGGACTGCACGCGGGTGAACTCGAGCGACAGCGCCTGGCCGAGGGTGCGCAGCAGCACCGTCTTGCCGAGGCCGGGGACGCCCTCGAGCAGCACGTGACCCTCGGCGAACAGGCCGGCCAGCACGTCGCGGACCAGGTCGTCCTGGCCGACGATCACCTTGCGGATCTGAGCCTCGACGCGCTCGGCGAGGTCGGCGAACTGCTCAGGGGTCATCGAGGTCACTGCACTCTCCCGATCAGGTCGAAGTAGTCGCGGACGAGGTCGCGCAGCTCGATCGGGAAGCCGGGTCGCTCGATCGTCCGGGTCGCGCGGTCCTGGTAGTCGGCCAGCACGTCGAGGTAGGGCACGATCCGCAGGTTGCGGGTGCCCTGGCCCTCGGACTCGCCGACGGTGGCGTCCTCACCGCTGCCCGAGTCGTTGCCGCCGAGTTGCAGGTCCTCGCCGTCGAGGCTGCCGGTCGGCGGGTCGAAGACGGTCTGCAGATCGAGTTCGCCGTGCGTCCCGGCGTTCGGCGTGCCGCCGGTGTTGTCGCCGCCCTGGCCACCGGAGCCGGTCGGATTGCCGCCCCCGCCGCCACCCTGGGTCTGGCCGGTTCCCTGTCCCTGACCCTGGCCCTGTCCGGAACCGTCCCCGTTTCCGTTGCCATCGCCGTCGCCGTCCCCGTCCCCGTCGCCGTCCCCATCCCCGTCCCCGTCCCCATCGCCCTGCCCGTCTCCCTGGCCCTGCCCCTGTCCGCTCTGCCCGGCGGGCTGCTCGCCGCGGTTGATCGCGGCCTGACCGTCCTGCAGACGTCGGGCCGCATCGCCGACCGAGCCGGCGGCGTCCGACAGCGACTGCTGGTCGAGCAGTTCCCGCAACGCCTCGCCCACGGCACCCGACGCCTCGCCGAGCGCCCCTGACGCAGCCTGCTGGTCTCCGCTCTGCAGCGCTCCGGCGGCGTCACGCAGCGCTTCGGCCAGCTCGGGCTGCCCGGCCGCCAGCGCCTCGGCGAGTTCCTGCAGCCGTTCCGCGAGGGCGGCCGCTTCCTCGTCGGACAGCTCGCCGGCAGCCAGCTTCTGTGCGAGGTCGTCCAGTTGCTGGCGGACCGTGTCGCCCTCGCCCAGCGGTTGGCGTCCCAGTTCCTGTTGCAGCCCACTGAGCGCCGTCCTCTTGGACGAGAGGTCGTCGGCCAGCTGTTCCTCGAGCTCGGCCCGCTTGTCCGCAAGGCGCTCCAGTGCCTCGGCCGGATCGAGCCCCTCGAGTTCCTCGGCCAGCGCCTCGAGCTCCTCGGCCAGTCGCTCGGACTCGGGATCACCGGCGTCGCGCAGTTCCGCGGCATCCTCGCGGAGGTCCTCGATGACGTCCTCGACCAGCGCCTCCTCGGCGGCGCGGCGGGTCCGTTCCTGGTCCATCGGGTTCGGGATCAGCCCAAGCCCCGCAGCGGCAAGGACGGCGACCAGTCCGAGCGCGAGCCAGCGCCCAGGGACACGCGGCCCGTCCGGCAACTTGTCGACGCCGGACGCCTTCTGCTCGGCGGCCTCGATCTGGCGCCCCGCAAGAGCGACTGGCTCGGTCAGCGCGACGCCGGATCCGCCCGACGCGGCGAGTTCACGGCCGCGCAACTCGACCGCCGTCGAGAACGCGTCGCGGGTCTGCAGCCACCGGTCGGCGGCCCATGCCGCCCAGTGGTCGGGGATCCTGACCGCGGACGCCACGACCACGGCGATCAGTGCGAGCAAGACGGCAGCGAGCAGCGCGGCGGTCTCGACGTCCGGCAGCAACACGACCCGTCCGACCAGCGCGAACAGGCCGGCCAGCACACCGGCCGCCAACAACGCCGGGCCGGCGACCGCCAGCGCGCGATTCGTGCGCATGCGGCGCCGTGCCATCGCGACGATCCGGTCGAGGTTTGGCGTGGTCATCCGCTGCCTCCGTCCGGCGGTGGCGGGTAGGACGTCTCGGGCGGCGGGAACGTTGCGTCGATCCGCGTACCGGGCGCGGGGGGCGGCGGCAGGTCCTGCCCGAACGTAGGCACCGGCGGTGTCCCGGCCACCACGATCCGCTCGTCGGACCCGCGGCGGCGACGACGGGGTCCCCGACCCGGCTGCACCCGTCGGCTCGCGAACACCATGGCGCCGGCCCCCAGGGCCAGATGGATCCCGAGGACCTGCAGCCAGACGGGCTCGCGCGAGGCGCGCTCGTCGAGGACGTCCTCCGCTGCCTGCCCGTCGAGGATCCGCTCCTCGACGACGACCGCACCGCCGCCTCCACGGTCGACGAACCCGCCACCGACCGGTTCCGAGAACACCACGTCGCGCCGGTTCTGCGCGGGCAGGCCGAAGCTGAACATCTGCGGCACCGACGGCAGCATGAAGTTCTGCTCGGCCCGGACGGCATCGGCCAGCCCGAAGAAGGGGTTGAACATCAGCGAGACCAGACGGACCTCGTCGCCGACGCGGAATTCGTCGCGGCGCACGACCGCCTCGATCGCGGTCGCGAACAGCGTCCCGACGACCAACGTCAGCACCAGGCCGTAGGTCACCACGATCGACGCCGTGGTCCTGCGGGTCATCGAGGACACGCCGATGCCGATCGCCGCGACGGACAGCGCGATTCCGACCACGTACACCAGAGCCCGGGCGAGGTCGGCGAGGGTGATCCCGCCGAGGAAGAACGCCACGGCTCCCAGGGGCAGGGACGCCATGATCAACAGCATCAGCCACGCAACCGCTGCGCCCAACTTCCCGGCAACGATCGACCACGGTCGGACGAGGGTGACCTGCAGCAGACCGAGGGTCTTGCGTTCGCGTTCGCCCGACACCTGGGCCGCGGCGTAGCCAGGGCCGATGAACAGCACGAGCAGCAACACCACGGCGACCAGATTCTCCATCAGGAACCTGCCGAGGAGCGGGCCGGGATCGGTGAACTGCTCGTTGAAGCCGAAGTCGTTGGTAAGGATCGTGCGGCCCATCCACAGCAGCAGCAGCATGATCGCCATCAGCACGGTGAGATAGATCGTCACGACCACGAACGCCCGGCGTCCACGCCAGCGCTCGAGCAACTCGCGCCGCAGCACCGGGTTCAGCACGAACCGCCGCTTCCCGGCCAACGTCTCCAACCCACCCTGCGAAGTCAACGGACGACTCCCTTCGTGACGGACAGGAAGAGGCGTTCGAGGCCGCCGCGCTCCTCGCGGAAGTCCGTGATCCTCACTCCTGCACCGACCAGTGTGGCGAGCAGATCCGCGGCTGCCTCGTCGCCGCCGGTGAGCTCGGCCTTGATGACGCCGGCTGCCACGACCGTCGCCGGGGCGCCTGCCGCCGCAAGCGTGTCGACGGCCATCTGCACGGCCTCCTCGCCGCCGAGCACCCGGACCGTGACGGTCCGCGCGGTCGCAAGACCTGACTGGATCTCGTCGATCGTGCCCTGGGCGAGGACCTTGCCGGCCTCGATGATCCCGACACGGTCACAGATCTCCTCGAGTTCGGCGAGGATGTGCGAGCTGACCAGGATGGTGTGCCCCATCCGCGACAGCTCGAGCAGGATCTCGCGCAGCTCCACCCTGGCACGCGGGTCCAGCCCCGACGCCGGTTCGTCCAGCACGAGCAGCTTGGGGTCGTGGACCAGCGCCCGCGCCAGTGACAGCCGCTGCTGCATCCCCCGGGACAGCCCGGACACGTCCGTGTCCGCCTTGTGGTCGAGCTCGACCAGTTGCAGCAGGTCGCGCACCTGGGCCCGTCGCGTCGCAGCCTCCAGGTGGTAGGTCGACGCGAAGAAGTCCAGGTACTCCCGGCACGTCAGCCCGTCGTAGAGCCCGAAGAAGTCCGGCATGTAGCCCACGAGCCGGCGGACCTCGTACGGGTCCCGGGCAGGATCGGCACCGAACACCGTGATCGACCCGCGGTCGTACTGCAGCAGCGTCACGATGGCCAGCATCGTCGTGGTCTTGCCGGCCCCGTTGGGTCCGATCAGCCCGAAGATGCCCCCGGTCGGGACGGTGAGGTCGAGGTCGTCGACGGCCTTCAGCGCCCCGTACTGCTTGACGAGGTCGCGGACCTCGACGGCCACGGTGTCGACGGCTGTTCCTCCTCCGTCGATGGGGGAGGGGGCGGCATCGCCGGCGAAGGGGGGCGGCCCGATCATGCCGTGCCTGCCACGGTTGCGGCGATTCCTCGGCCGGACACGTCCAGCAGACCACCGATGCCGCTGGTCCGCACGAGGACTTCGCCGAGCGGGCTGACCCACCGGTCGATGTCAGCGGTCGACCCGACACCGATGCCCGCCTGCACGTCGACCCAGCGGTCGTCGATCCAGTCCCACAACTGCAGGCCACCGACCGCACGCGGTAGGTCCGGTCGGGGCTGCGCGAACTGGCCTGCGCCGATGTGGGTCACGCAGTCCCCGTCCGCGAAGCAGATCCTCACGTCCTGGTTGCCGAACTCGCACGACACGGCGTCGTCCGGGCAGACCGGTGGTTCGCACGACTCGAAGACCTCGAGCAGTCCTCCGTCGGCGTCACGCCGCTCGACGTCGTGGCACGGGACGCCCGGATCCACGAAGTCCCCGAAGTCCCCGCCCTCGCCTCGATCGAGCGAGAACTCCAGCGAGGTCAACCGTCCCTCGTTCGGCAGGCGGTACCGCAGCACGACCTGGTCGGACTCGACCGACAGCGGGCCCGGCCGCCAACGGTCACGCGCTACGGGGATCAGCTCACGCTGGGGTTCGAAGACCGAGGTCGCGTCACCGGTGGTGGTCGGCGTCGTCGCTACGGCCACCAGCGTGCCACGGTGCGTCGGCGAGGCGCCGTCGATCGAGGGCACCAGCAGGCCGGCGGCGTCGGGGGCGTGCGCGGTCACCCAGACAAGACCGGGATGTCCGTCCATCCCCGACCACATCAGGGTGTTGGCCAGCATGTCGAGCCCGCCGATCCGACGGCCCATGTTGTCGAACCGGATGTTCTCCTCGAAGAAGAACGGTCCGAGGATCGGCAGTTCGTCGGGCAGGTCGATCGTCTCGACGATGGTGTCGCCCGCGGGCAGCGCACCGGCCAGCGCACGTGTCAGCGATCCGAGGCGGACCTCCACTGCGGCGAGGTCCGTGGGCGACTGGTTGGTGACTTCGAGCCGCAGCGAACCCTCCAGTACGGCGGCTTCCACGGCCAGCGGAGCCTGTGCATCGGTTCGGATGATGCCGGCGACGATGCCGGTGCCGAGCGCCTCCAGCGTCAGGCGCACGTCCACGTCGCTGCCCGACGTGATCTGAGCCCGCCCGCCGAACCCGACGTTCAGGACGTCCCAGCCGGTGCCGGGCAGGCTGACGGTGTGGTCGCCCTGCCTCGGTGACTGCACGGCACCGATCGTCAGCTGCTGGCCCTGACCGTCCACCCACCAGCCGACGTTGGTCGCGAGTCCCTGGCCCGGCTTGGCGCCGGCGGCGCCGAAGAAGGCAGCGATCGCGAAGACCACGGTCAGGGCCGGGATCGTGCCCCATGCCAGTTCACGCCGGCCGATCCTGGTCAGCACGAAGCCGTTCACCGGCCCAACCAGCACGAGGTACGCCAGGAAGAACAGGGCCATGAGGCCGACCGACGGCAGGTCGCCGGGATCCCCGGACCCGAGGACCCCACGCGCGGCGTTGTCCAGGCTGTTCACCAGGCCGATGCCGCTCTGTGCGGCAGGGGTGTCGTTGGGCTGCAGCAACGGCTCCCACAGGTCCGGATCGGCGGCGGCGTCCGGCAGCGAGGACACGACGGTGACGCGCCCCGCCCCGGCGCGGATCGCCGCGTAGGCCGGTCCATCCGCGGGGGCGGCCGGGTCGAGCAACTGCGCGGCAGTCGTCGCCCACGCCGCCGGCATCGGGTCGAACGTCGCCCCGACCCCAGCCAGCGGCGTCCACGGCAAACCCAGGTCCGCGCCCGTCGGTTCGGCGACGACGAGTTGCAGGCCGGCCGCCACGGCATCGACGACGACCTGACGCGTGTCGTCTGGCAGCGCGGCGAGGTCGCGGTGTGACACCACCAGCGTCGACAGCGATTCGAGCGCGCGCGGTCCGAGGGTCAGCATCTCGATGGCGACCGGAGCGACCTGGGCACGCTGCCCGTAGGTCCGCGGCGTCAGTGACGGGACGCGTGCCGGATCGATCCCCTCCAGGACGCCGACGAGGAAGCCCGTGATCGAGGACGACGCCGGTCGGATCGTGATGGCGCGGTCGTCCTGACCGACGATCTGCACCTGGACCTGGCCGATCCCGCCAGGGACGAGGTAACGGTGCACCTGCGCGCCGCCGGCGGTGACCTCGACCTCGCGGCGGTAGAGCTGACGGCCGGTCTGGAGGTCGGCCGCGACCAGAACCCGTCCGGCGAACGGGCGCTGCGGCGCCAGTCGGACCTCGATCGGCGTCCACGCGCCGGTCACGACGCTGCCGTCGAAGCCGGCGGTGACCTCCAGGCCCAGTTCCTCGACGGTCAGCGAGTCCTCCTGCGCGGCTGCCGACGCCGGCCCAAGCAGCGCCGGCAGCAGCGCGAACAACGCGACCGTCAACGGCATGCGGCGGTCCGCGGCTCGGCGGTCCGCGGCTCGGCGGTCCTGTCGGGACAATGCAGGTCCTGGTCGTTCGGGCGCGTTGGCGTCGTCGTCGCCACGGACGGTCCGACGCACAGTGCCCCCGTCCGGTTGCGCCGAATCTACGCTGCCTGGTCCGTCGACCCGAACGATCGACGCAGAAAGGACCCCGTGCACAGCGTGCAGACCCCCGGCGGCCGGCTGGAGCGGGGGACCACCGAGCCCGTGGACGCCTCGACCGTCCTGCTGGTCCGCGATGGTGATGGCGGCCTCGAGGTGTTCCTGCTGCAGCGCCACCTCGACTCCGACTTCGCCGGCGGGGCCTACGCGTTCCCGGGTGGCAAGGTCGATCCTGCTGACCGCGAACTGGACCCGGCGCGCTGGGACGGACTCGAGCCGTCGCTCGTGCGCGATCGGGTGGGTGCCCGCACCGACGCGGATGCGCTCGGCCTCTGGGTCGCGGCGGTCCGCGAGACCTTCGAGGAGGCCGGCGTGCTCCTGGCGCGCCGCGACGGTGCGGCCGTGACGGCGAAGGACCTGGCCAGCGACTCGTTCCAGCATGCGCGGCAGCGGCTGGCCACACGCGCGGAGCACTGGGATTGGGGCCCCTGGCTGCACGATGAGGATCTGGTGCTCGACCTGTCGGCGCTGGTGCCGCTGTCGTGGTGGGTCACCCCGCACGGCATGCACAAGCGCTTCGACACCCGGTTCTTCCTCGCCGAGGTCCCCGGCGGTCAGCTGGCCGCGCACGACCGGATCGAGACGACCGACTCGCTGTGGGCGCCCCCCTCGGACGTGTTGCGATCGGCCGAGGAGGGCAGGGCCGTCGTGATCTTTCCGACCCGCAAGAACCTCGAGGCCCTGGACGGTCACCCGTCGGCCGGCGAGGCGCTGGCGGCTGCGCGCCGGGCCCGTTCGATGCGCAAGGTCCTGCCGGCGATCCAGGTGGTCGACGGTGCGATCACCGTCCGGCACCCCGATGGCGGGGCCCCTGAGGGCATCTGACCGCCCCTGCGCGATTTCAAGGGTCAACCGTGCGTTGCTCGCGCGTTGCATCGGCAACATCCGACACCGACGTCAACCATCGTTACGCTGGTGGGACCTCCTTCTAGGTGACGGGGCGGGAGCCGTCCAGCGGGAGCGATCTGAGCGGCGGTCCAGCCGGGAGACCTGGACCGCCGCTCTGACATTTCCCGACGTTTCCGGTCCCCGACCTGCTGGCAGACACCGTGGCCGACCTGTCGATGCTGCACGCCCCGCGCGATCCGCGCACGTCCCTGCCTGCCTTCGGGCAGCTGCCGCGGACCACGGACCTCGACGAGGTGACCACCAGGGTCCTGGCCCCAAACCCGTCACCGATGACGCTGGACGGGACCAACACCTACGTGGTCGGCGGTCCCGACGGTGCCGTGATCGTCGACCCCGGGCCGGCGGACCCGACCCACCTGGGGGCGGTCGAGGGGGTCGTCGCGCGGCGGGACCTCGACGTCGTCGCCGTCGCCGTCACCCACCATCACGTCGACCATGCGCAGGCCGCGGCCGACTGGGCGCATCGGTTCGGTGCGCGCCTGTTCGCCACGACGCCCGCGGTGGCCGGGGCCGCGGGGACGGTGTTGTCCGATGATGACGTGATCCGTGCCGGACCGACGAGCCTGCGGGCGGTGACCACTCCTGGTCACTGCGGCGACCACGTGGCCTACCGGTTGGACGGGGGGGCGCTGCTGTCGGGCGACCACGTGCTTGGCCGGGGGACCTCGGTCGTGGCGCACCCGGACGGCGACCTCGCCGCCTACCTCGACAGCCTGCGGCGCGTGCTGGACCTCGGCCCCCACGCCCTGTATCCGGGGCACGGGCCGGAACTGACCGACGACCCGTCGGCGGTCCTGCAGTTCTACCTGGACCACCGCGAGTTCCGGCAGCAGCAGATTCTGCAGGTCATCGAGCAGGACGGTCCGTCCACGCCGGGTGAGATCGTGGCCCAGGTGTACGCCGAGGTCGACCGGGTGCTGTGGCCAGCCGCCGAGGCGTCGACGAGGGCGGCGCTACAGGCGCTCACGGACCGCGGCCAGGTCGCACCAGACGGCGATCGGTTCCAGCGCTGAAGCGGCTATCGGTGCGTGCGGCACACTGGCCGCTCCGTCGGAGCAGTCAGGTCCCGCCGTTGCGTCGTCACCCAAGGTCCTTTCGGCACGCCCGTGCCGTCGCGTCGGCGCTCGCCGTGATGGTGCTGGTGACCGCATGCGGCGGCGGGGGCGCCGACGGGGCGATCGTCACGCTGACGGCCGAGCCCGTGCCGGGGACCAGCGACTTCCCAGCCCCGAGCGCCAGTGCGAGCGACGAGCCGACCGACCCCGGCGAGGTCCCCTCCGAGTCGGCGTCCGAACGTCAGCCGACCGATGCCGACCGGGGCAGGTTCATCGCCGCGTTCCGCCCGGCCGGCGCCAGCGACCTCGAGCACGTCGCGACCGACGTCGACGGTGACGCGGTCGAGGAGATCGTGTTCGTCTACGTCGACGTCGACGATGGCCTCGTCCACGCCTCGGTGGCATGGTGGGACGGGACCTCGACCTACGAGGTCGGCGCCGAGGTCGTCGGTGCGCCGGCCCGCCGGATCGAACGGTTGCGGGTCGCCGACGCCAACGCGGATGGCCTCGTCGAGATCATCACGTTCGAGTCGGGCGACGGCGACGCCGCGTCGCTCACGATCTGGCAGGTCACCGGCCGCGACATGGTGCGTCCGGCACGCTCGATCGGGGGCTGTCACGCCGGATCGGCGACCTACGGGTCGGTTGGCGCGACGATGAACGACCGCGACGGCGACGGCGCTGACGAGATCTACGCCACCTGTGACGACTCCCCGCTGCCGCGCTCGGCCTGGTCGACCGACCGGTACGTGTGGCGCCAGGGCGCCTACCGCCACTCCCCGAGTGTCGTCGGCTGACCGGCGCATGAAGTGTCGTCGGCTGACCGGCGCATGAAGTGTCGTCGGCTGACCGGCGCAAGAAAGTGTCGTGGGGTAGTCCCACCGTCGCGTGTGCTGATTGGTATGAAATATCCAACCGATCGGCACACTCGACGTGAGATCGGGGAATGGAAGCGGGCCCCGCCTGGGGAGGCGGGGCCCGATCAGGTGGTTCCACCGAGGCGAGCTGAGGGGGATGGGATCCCACCCCGGCGTACACATCCACCGGAGGCCGGCACAGCGAGGGGAGTTGCACCGGTTGATCAGACGTTACAGAGGGAAGCTTTTCCAGTCCTGACATCGATGGGTCATTTGCCCATGGCCCGATAGTGCCAGACGACAGGCCCCTTGGCGTGTCCATGCGTCGGTCAAGGCCGGCCTCGATCGTGCCGATGGGACCGGAGCGGGCACCTGCCTGCAGGAATGTCGCGGTTCTGACGCGCCGGGACGCGTGCCGCCACGTAGGGTGTCGCCCGCGGTCCGACGTACACGCTGGAGGACGAACTTGGCCGAGTTCCTCGAGGCCTTCGATGCCGAACGCGCCTCCCTGCTCGCTGCCGTCGGACACTTCGAGGAGGTCTGGGAGCGCTTCCAGGAACGGCGGGGGATCGACGTCGACGAAGGTGCGGACTCGCTGATCGCGCACGAACTCGCGCTGGTGCGCGCCGACCTCGAGTCGACGCAGTTCACCGTCGGCGTGTTCGGACTGATCAAGCGCGGCAAGTCGACCCTCCTGAACGCCCTGATCGGCCGTGAGGTGTCGTCGATGCACGTCACCCCCGAGACGGCAGTGCCGGTGTACGTCAGCTACGGCGACCAGGCCGCGGCGACCGTCCACTTCGCCTCGGGCGAGCGCAAGCACGTCGCCGTCGAGGACGTGTCCGAGTACACATCGCAGAAGTTCAACTCCGGCAACCACCTCGGGGTCACCCACGTCGAGCAGGAGGTCCCGGTCGGGTTCCTGCGCAACGGCACCCGCCTGATCGACACGCCGGGCCTCGACGACGCCGAGGCCGACGAGACCTACACGACCCGCACCATGCAGGAACTCGACGTGGTCGATGCCGGTGTCGTCGTGTTCCTGTCGCCGCCGACGGTCGGCGCCACCGAGATGGGCTTCCTGACCGAGGTCGTCAGTCGCAACCTCAAGAACACGTTCCTGGTCTGCAACATGTACCCGCAGCACTTCCATGACCCCGAGACCCGCAACTCGGTCCTCGAGTACGCCGGGTCCCGCATCGTCGAGGCCTGCGAGCGCGGCGGCATGACCGGCGAGGTCCGCGTCTACCCGGTCTGCGCACTGGAGTCCTGGGAGGCCCGCCGGGACGACGACATCGACACGTGGAAGAAGTCCGGCGCGGACCGGGTGCTGCGCGACGTCGAGACCTACCTCGCGACCTCGGCAGGTGGCGAGGTCCTGTCGATGGCGGCCGACCGGGTCGTCAAGGCGTCCGAGATGGCCAAGGCCGAGGTCGGGGTCCGCCTGAAGCTCTTGAACGACCCGGAAGCGCTGGCCGGCGTGCGCAGCAAGCTCGACCGGTCGATCGCCGACCTCGAGCGGCGCTTCGACGAGGCGGTCTCGATGGCACTGACCGAGGTCGGGCCGCTGAAGCTGCGGATCCGCGGCCTGCTCACCAAGCCGTTCCCGCTGGCCAAGCGCGAGGTCGGGCAGCTGTCGTCGACCGACGAACTCGACGCGTTCTCGCGGTCGTTCAAGCGCAAGCTGGAGGTCGCCGGCGAGCTCGCCTCGCGGCAGTTCGGCGAGGGGTTCGAGACCATCGTCGACCACCTGCGGTCCAGCCTCGAGGACGAGTTCAACTCGGTCATGTCCGACCTGCAGCCGAACCTGCCGAAGTTCACGCTGTCCACCGGCGCGATGATCATGACGCCCGATCAGATGCAGGCGGTCGAGGCCGCCCGGCGCCGATCACGCTCGGCGGCGACCGGTGGTGCGGTCGCAGGCGGCCTTGCTGGTGGCGGTGCGGCGTTCGTGGCCATCGGCGCCCTGCTCGGTCCGCTCGGGCTGCTCGGCGGTGCGCTGGTCGGCTGGAAGCTGTCCGAGGTCATGGGCAGCGGCCGCAGCCTCGACAAGGCCAAGGAAGCCATCAACGGACGGCTCGACGAGATCGCACGGGAGTTGCTCCGCGACTTCGACAAGCAGGTCGACGAGGCCGTCGAGGCGTTGCGCAACTCGGTGATCCGCCGCCGCAAGGCGTTCGCGGCCGACCTCTACCAGCAGTTCGACCTGGTCCAGTCGCTTGGCCAGGACCCGGCACTGCTCGAGGCCCAGCGCAAGGACTCGCACCGGTTCCTCGAGGCGTTCGACGGCTGCGCCGACAAGGCGCGCAATGCGGTCGTCTTCTCGCTGTCCGACACCGCGCGCGGCGACAGCACGTTCGCGTAGCGGCCGCCGCCAGCCGTCCCGCGAACCCGTCAGGTCAGGGCGGTCAGGAGTCGAGGCCGCCCATGCCGCCCATGAACCCCATGAACAGCGGCATCAGGCCGCCGACCAGCGTTTCGAAGTCCATCGTCACGGCGCCCTCCGGGGCCGCGACCTGGCTGGGATCGAGGTCGTCGAAGTCGATGACGAGGTTGATGTCGCCATCGTTCAGGCCCTCTTCGGCCACGACATCGGGATCGAAGGCCGTCACCATCTCGACGATGTCGAGAGTCACCAGGTCGGCCTTGTTCCCCTCGTCGAGGGTGATCGAGATGCCGCTGATCTGCTCGGGCACCTCGGCGGGGTCGGGCATGTCGGTCGGTGCGAAGCCCTCCGCGTACTGCCCGAGTTCGGTCGCGACCTGCATGAGCGCGGTCATGAGTTCGCGGGCCTTGACCTCGACCTCGTAGGCGCCGTCGCCGCCGGTCACGATCAGGTAGCGGTCGGTCAGTTCCTCGCCGTCGAGCAGGCCTGCGCGTTCCAGCACATCCTCGATGTCCTCGACGTCGCCGGGTTCAGGGGTCGGCATGCCGAGGGACTGGCTCAGTCCCTGGATGGCTTCCTCGGTCAGGCCGGTGATCCCAACCCATCGTCCGTCCAGGGCGGCCTGGAGGAAGGTGGTGATCTCGGCGGACACCCCACTCTCCTGGAACATCTGCTGGAGTTCGGTCGGGGACGGCACGTCGATCTCTTCGCCGGTCATGGTCATGAAGCCGTCGAGGTCGAACCGGAGGTAGATGGCCTCGCTCGAGGTGCGGAACTCGAGCCAGGGGTCGACGCCGCCGAGGGACAGGCTCATGCGGTCTGGTGGCTGGTAGGCCCCCGAGACGAGCCCGTCCTCCAGCAGTTCGACCATCTCCATCCCGATGTCGAAGCTGAGGCTGTCGCGCGCTTGATCGGTGAGGTCGAGCGACACACCGAATGAGAAACCGTCCTCGAGACGGGCGTCGAGGCCCTGCGCGACCGCATCGGCCGGGTCGGCAGGTGCTGCCCCCGGCCCTCCGCACGCGGCGAGCGTGGCGGCCATGCTGACGGCGGTGAAGGTGGAAGTGAGGCGGCGCACTGGCGTTCCTTGGGTGGTGCCGGGTCCGGTCGGGAGACGAGTAAACACCAAGACCTCCCGGCTCGTGTGCGTTCACCGTAGGCCGGGTCCGACCATGGCAGGTCAGATGACGGCCACCTCGGCGAGGTCACTGACGACGACGTCGGCGCCGTTGTTGGCGAGCGCCTCGGCGTTGCCACCCCGGTCGACGCCGATGACCAGCGCGAAGTCGCCCGCGCGCCCGGCCTGCACGCCGGACACGGCGTCCTCGACGACGACGGTGCGATCGGGGGTCGCGCCGAGGTCGGCGGCGGCCGCGACGAAGACGGCCGGGTCCGGCTTGCCGGGAAGGCCACGGCGTGCAGCGTCGATGCCGTCGACCTTGGACTCGAACAGGTCGAGGGCGTCGGCGGCCATGAGGACCTGCACGGCATTGCGACTGGACGAGATCAAACCGGTGCGCACGCCGTGGTCCCTGAGAGCGTGGATCAGGTCGACGGTGGTCTCGTAACGACGCACGCCGTGCTGGGTGATCTCGGTGACGAAGTAGCCGTTCTTTCGCAGGCCGAGCCCGTGGATGGTTTCGGCTTCCGCGGAATCCTGTGGGTCGCCCTCGGGCAACTGGATTCCCCGTGACACGAGGAAGTCCAGTACGCCGTCGAGTCGCGGTTTGCCATCGACATGGGCGAGGTAGTCCTGGTTGGTGAAGGCCACGAACGGCTCACCCGTGCGTGCGGCACGTTCTCGCAGGAATTCGTCGAAGAGGCGGGCCCACGCGTCGGCATGGGTGGTCGCCGTATCGGTGATGACACCGTCCATGTCGAAGATGACGGCATCGATCGACCGTGAGTCGATCGACACCGTGCCTGCGGTCTCGTCGGTCGTGGGCACGCCCCCGAACGTCAGGTCGTGCGGCGCGTACGGGGGACGCCAGCCTCCTTGAGGACGGCTGCCGGCACGCCGAGTTCGCGCCATGCCGTGTACGAGATGCCCTTGCGTTCGCCATATTCCTGCGCGGACGCGACGAATGCCTTCTCGACGGCGGCGGTGTCGGGTTCGTCCTGCATGCCGGTGAGGCGGTCTTCGTCGTCGAGGCGCTTCTGGATCAGTTCGAGGCGCTTGGCCGGGTCGGCTTCGCTCTCGATCGCGGCACGGGTTTCAGCAAGACGTTGTTCGAGCTTTTCGGCCGTCATCTTCGGACCACGCTTACGGTCCCTGTCGAGCAGCGACAGGTAGTCCTTGACGGCACGCGCCTGCGCGCGGCCTTTCGCCAGTGCTGCCTTGTGTTCCTTGGTCATTTTGGGTGCCACGGGCATGCTCCATGGGATGAGTGACGGGACAACAGTAGCAATAGATGTGCATGTCGTCACCCCGAACACGCATCCTATTCACCGAACTTCTCCGGTAGGATCACGTCCTATTTCTGGCGACGAACCGGGTCAGATCAGAACTGGTCGAGGCGGTGAATCCCCGGCCGATACGAGGCGGGGGCCGTGTCGCCAGATGACATCGGCACGGCTGCGGGCAGGTACAGCGTGAAGATCGCGCCGTCGTCCGGCTTGCTCTCGAGGGTGATGCGGCCGTGCATCGCCTCGGCAAGGCGCTTGGCCAGGAAGAGGCCGAGGCCCACGCCGCCGGTCGTCATGCGCAGTACGTCCTCGAGTCGGTGGAAGCGGTCGAAGACGGCGTCGTGCTGGTCGGAGGGGATGCCTGGTCCGTAGTCGCGGACCTGGACCGCGATGTCGTCGCCGGCGTCCACCATGTCGACCTCGACGAGGGTGTCGGGTTCGCTGTAACGCAGCGCATTGTCGAGCAGGGCGGCAAGGATCTGGCGTGTGCGGTCCGGGTCGGCCATCGCCGCGCCGACGTTGGGCGGGATGTTCATGACGACCTGTCGGCCGGGGTGCGCGTTGTCGAGCTTGGCCACGACCGATTCGAGGATGTCGTCGACGAAGCAGCGGACGGGATGGACGAGTTTCCCGGGGTCGTCGTCGATCTGTGTGACGAGCAGGAGGTCCTCGACGAGGCCGGCCATCGTGTTGGCGCGCTCGACGATCCGTTCGTAGGCAGTGTGGCGCTGGTCGTCGGTCATCTGTTCGCCACGGCGCATCAGCATGTCGGCGAACCCCTTGATCGGGGTCAGCGGGGTGCGCAACTCGTGCGAGACCCTGGCGACGAAGTCGTCCTTCATCGCCTCGACCTCGCGTTCGCGGGTCACGTCGGCGTACAGGACGACGTCACCGGTGCAGCGGCCGCGCTCGTCGAACAGCAGGGTGTGTGACTCGCGGACGACCCGCGTGGTCCCGTCCGGGCGGCGCAGCGTCGCGTCGAACGTGGCGGCCGGCTCGTTTGGCGTTGCGGTGGCGAGCAGGTGCTCGGCGGTCGGGCCGTCTGACCGCCGGAAGGGACCGAGCACGGCCGTGACCGGCCGGCCCATCGCGTCGCTCTGTACGACGCCGGTGATGTCGAACATGGCGTCGTTGTAGACCTCGATCCGGCCGTCGCGGTCGAGCAGCATGATGCCGTCCGAGGTCCCGCCGGTGACACGTTCGAGGCGTTCGTGGTCCGCGCGGGTCTGGGCCAGCAGCGAGTTCGTCCTGACCGTCCCGCGGTAGGCGAAGTAGACGGCGGCGGTCGGACCGATGAGCAGGGGCAACAGGCTCGGCCGGTTCAGGACGAGTTCCGCGGCGAGCAGGCCGAGCGGTGCGTCGCCCACGAGCGTGGCCAGCATCAGCCAGCCCTGGTCGCGGAGGGTCTCGACGATCCCGCGGTCGGCGAGCAGTGACAGCAGGCCGGCGAGCGCCAGAAAGTTCACGATGCCATAGGCGACCATCCCGAGGACGGCGCCGTAGATCGCATGACCGGCGATCTGAGGTCCGACGTCGGGGAACAGCGCCAGCACCACAGCCGCGGCGCCCGCCGACACGACGATCTGGGCCGTGTTGAAGCCGATCTTCGTCAGTTCGCGGCGGCGCAGGATGTTGGCGGCGAGCACGCCTCCGGCGACGGCCAGCAGGGCCTGGGGGATCGACAGCAGCAGGATCACCGCGATGACCGCCGCCTCGATCAGGGTGAACACCCCGGTGAAGCGGTCGGAGAAGTGGAACCTCAACTCGGTCAGTTCGGCGACCGCGACACCGGCGAGCAGGCCGATGAACAGCGCCGGGTCGTCGATCATCCGCTCGCCCGACCTGAGAAGGGCGACCAGAACCGTGCCAATGCCGGCGACGATCCACAGGCCGACGTAGGCCTGCACGCGCGCCGGCAGGGCCGGGGTGTCCGGTCCTGGTGGGGCCTGGGGGCTCGCGGTCACGGCGTCCTCGTCGTACGCCGAACGCAAGAATGCCTGATCGTTGGCCGGGTTGCCGTCAGGCAGTCAGGAGCGAATGTCGAGAAACCCGCGGATCCGGCGGAAATGACCCATTCCCTGCGCACGGCGACAGCGGCGGACTCCCGCCGCCGCTGTCGCGTTTCCGGTGGCCGTGCGCTACGTGCCTTGGCCGTCAGCCCCAGGATGCGGTCGACCATGACCAACCGCTCCAGGACCAGCCACTCCAGGACCAACCGCTCCAGCTCCAACCGGCCCAGCTCCAGCCTGCGGGTGCGCCTTCGCCTGCCCATGACCAGCCTGCGGGTGCGCCTTCGCCTGCCCAGCTCCAGCCTGCGCCTTCGCCTGCCCATGACCAGCCTGCGGGTGCGCCTTCACCGGCCCAGCTCCAGCCTGCGCCTTCACCGGCCCAGCTCCAGCCGCCCCAGGACCAGCCGCCCCAGGACCAGCCATTCCAGTACGAGGCGTCGTCCCAGTCCCAGTTGCCCCAGGACCAGCCGCCCCAGCTCCAGCCGCCCCACGACCAGCCACCCCAACTCCAACCGCCCCAGCTCCAGCCGGCGGCGTTCGGGTTGCCGTTGACACCGGGGACCGGCTTGCGGCCGTTGCCCGGACGGTCCGCCCAGTCCTTGGCGTTGCCACCGTTGCCGGGTGCGACGAAGGGCTCGGGCAGCGGTGGGAGGTCGGTGTTGGCGGGCCCGGCCGTGGACGTCAGCGCGGCACCGAGGTCCAGAGCGCCAGCACCGGCGTCGTTCGGGCCGGCGTCGGCGACCGGGGTCGCGGAGCCCATCAGGCGGCCCTTGACCGCGTCGGGCGTCAGCGTCTGCTCACCGGCGATCACGGCGGCGGCGGCACCGGCGGTGAGCGCGGCGGACATCGAGGTGCCGGAACCGCGGAACCAGTCCTCACCCTGCACGGCGTGCGGGTAGGCCATGTCGATCGTCGAGCCGACGACCCGGGGACCCACGATCTTCACACCTGGTGCGGCGAGGTCGGGCTTGGTGTGACCCCATGGGTTCGGGCCACGGCTCGAGAACTCGGCGACCACGCCGGACTCGTCGAGCGCCCCGACGGTGAGGATGTAGGGGTCGGCGCCCGGAGAGCCCACTGAACCAGGCGCCGACCCAGTGTTGCCCGCGGCCACCACGACGGTGGATCCACGGGCCCACAGCATTTCCAAGGTGAACATGATCGGGTCGAGCGTCGTGCCGACCGGACCGGACAGGGCCAGCAGGACGACCGGTGCGTCGAACTGCTCGCGTGCACGGTCGGCGGCGACGAGGCCCTGAAGGACAGCCGACAGTGTGGTCGAACCGTCGGCGCCGGCCACCTTCACGGACACGATGTGCGAACCGGGCGCGACCCCGGTGTGCTCGACGTCGGCGTCGCCGGCGACCAGTCCGGCAAGGAACGTCCCGTGCCCGTGGTGGTCGGTGCCGTCGTTCTCGTCGGTGAGGTCGATGGCGGCCACGACCTTGCCCTCGTCGAGGGCGGGGTGGCTCGCGTCGACTCCGGTGTCCACGATGACGACACCGACGCCGGCACCGGCATCCGCAGCAGCGGAGGCGGCGGCAGCCTCGGTATCGCCATCGGCGAAGTCCGCGGACTGGACGTGCATCGGGACGTCGGCCGTCACGCCGGCAGTCGCGGGGTCGGCCGCCAGGTCGTCAACGCGGTCAGCGGGGACGGTGGCGACGATCAGTCCGAAGGGGTCGAGGGTCTCCAGGACACGGCCGCCCTCGGCGAGTACAGCCGAGGCGGCTGCCGACACGGAGTGGGAGGCCGTGACGACGACCCGCTCGGTGTCGAGCGCGACCGTCGGGACGGCGAGGCTCAGCGTCATCGCCAGCGCGGCGACGAGCGCAGCGGGCAGGCGGATCAGGCGGGCCGTGGCAACGCGCCCGTTGCGCGGTGTCGCCTGGTTCACATCGGCTCCCATCGTGGGTGGTCCCTCAGCAGTCCTTCTTGGTTACGGCATCTGCGGGGTCGTTTCTTGATGGATCCGGGGGGGCCATTTGTGGAGTGCCAGTGTGACTACGCCTCGAGGGGGTCCACACCGGTCGAGTTGACTAGTCACTGTGGACAGAGTGAACAAGTGAGCAGAAAGTGCTCGCAGGACGCACCTTGGGCCAGGTTCGGTTGCCGCGTGTCGGAAGGATTCGACTACCGTTTGCGGCCCGTCTCCGCCGACGGGCAGGACCGGACGCAGCGCGCAGCGACCCTGGATCCGGCGGAGCACCATTCGTGTGAGCGTGACGCGCCACAGCAGGAGCATCCCAGTGACTTTCCAGCTTCCGCATGCCAACTCCGTCGAGGTCAATCCCACCCAGCAGCAGATGCGCGAGTGGGCGCTCGAACTCATGGACGACATCACCGTCACCCAGTTCGACAACGTCAACTACAAGGCCAAGATCAAGGCCCGTCTGGCACCGTCGACGTTCTTCGTGTCCGACACGCCGACCGGCAAGCCGACGATGACGCGCGACGAAGCGCAGGACTGGGCGCGCAAGCAGGACGAGTACATCGCCACGCGGGACATGATCCTGATCGAGGGCTACATCGGCCCGAACCCCGAGTTCCGCACCCACTGCAGCCTGTACGTCGAGAAGGCGCACGCCAACATCCCCGCGATGCAACAGCAGTTGTACTTCAACCGCGAGGACGACTTCGACGCCGAGTTCACCGTCATCTACACGCCCACCCTGACCGCTGCAGGCAAGTCCAACGACTGCCTCATCATCGTCGACCTCGACAACTGGGTCACCCGTGTCTTCGGCTCCGACTACTTCGGCGAGTCGAAGATGGGCGGCCTGCGGATGTGGAACAAGCTCGTCTACGACCGCGGCGGGCTGGCGATGCACTCGGGCGCCAAGACGTTCCCGGCCGACAACACGCCCGACGGTGAGGAGAAGCTTGCCCTCATCATCGGCCTGTCCGGGACCGGCAAGACCACCACGACGTTCCGTAACGTGCACGGGTCCCTGCCGGTGCAGGACGACTTCATCGCGCTGATGCCTGGCGGCAAGGTCTACACGACCGAGGACGGCTGCTTCGCCAAGACGTTCGGCCTCGACCCTGACGACGAGCCGACGATCCACGGCGGGGCCACCTCGCCCAAGGCATGGCTCGAGTCGACGCACGTCGAACCGGACGGCAAGGTGGACTTCTTCAACGACAGCTACACCGCCAACGGCCGGTGCACGTTCGGCCTCGAACACATCCGCCACCGTGACCCGCGCGACCTGCCGCAGGCGCACTACCTGTTCATCCTGAACCGCAACGAGGACATCATCCCTGCGGTCGCCAAGCTCAAGCCCGAGCAGGCCGCCTACTACTTCATGCTCGGCGAGACCAAGGGCACCAGCGCCGGCGGGGCGGCAGAGGCCGGCAAGAAGCTGCGGGTGCCGGGGACCAACCCGTTCTGGTTCGAGAACGACGGCAGCCAGGCCAACCGGTTGCTCGAACTGCTCGAGAGCCACGACCTCGAGGTCTACCTGCTGAACACCGGACGGGTCGGCGGCGGCGACGACGTCGAGGGTTCCAAGAAGGTCAAGATCCCCGACAGCGCCGCGGTCCAGCAGGCGATCGTCGACGGCACCACCTCGTGGGTCGAGGACCCCGACTTCGGCTACTACGTGGCCGAGGACATCGAGGGCGTCGACATCCAGAAGCTGCAGCCGCGCCGGCTGTACGAGGACCAGGGCCGCAAGGACGAGTACGTCGCCATCGTCGACAAGCTCAAGGCCGATCGGGCCCAGTACCTCGCCAAGTACGAGGTGCTCGACCCGCGGGTCGCCAAGGCCGGCGAGTAGCGGGCCGGCGAGTAACCCGTCAGACGCGACCTTCGGCCTGCAGCCACCGGACGTGGTCGCCGATGGTGTCGGCCAGCGGGCGGAGTTCGATGCCGAACTCTTCCTCGATGCGGGAGTTGTCCGGGTGCAGGCGGCGGGCGCCGCTCCAGATGCCCTCGTAGTTCACGCCGAGGTTGAATCCGGTCGTCTTGCGGAGCCAGTCCGCGAACCGGCCAAGCAGCAGGACGAACGGCATCGGCACCGGCAGCGGCTTCTTCGGTTTCCCGACCGTGCCGGTGATGTGCCACATGAGGTCACGCACCGTGGCGTGATGGCCGCCGATCATGTAACGGCGGGGACCACGCCCCGGCTCCATCACCGCCGCATGCACGGCCGCCACGTCCCGGACGTCGACGGTGCCGAACGCGGCTGGTGGGCTGAAGGCCCAGAGCCCCTCGAGGCACGCCTTGACGCCCTGGCTGGCCTCGCTGTTGTACGGGTCGCCGGGGCCCCACACCCCGCCTGGGTACGTGATGACGATCGGGTGGCCCTGTTCCTGGAGGTCGCGGACCCATGCCTCCTGCCGGCACTTCGACGCCGTGTAGGGGACCGCGGCGTCGCCCACGGGCGAGTCCTCGTCGATGGTCACGTCCGACACACCGTCCCGCATCAGCGCCGCGACGCTGGACACGTGCACGATCGGGTCGAGGCCGAGGTCCACCGCAGCGCCGAGCACGTTCTCGATCCCGCGCTGGTTGACGGCGGCGATCTCGTCGGTCCGGCGGGGGTCGTAGGTGAACACGCTGGCGGCGTGGATCACCGCGTCGCAACCTTCGAGGCCCGCGCGTACGGCGTCGGCGTCGGTGACGTCCGCGACCACGACCTCCACGGCATCGGGGTCGGCGCCGACCGGCTGCAGCGAACGCTCGACCTGGTCGGGGGACCGGACGAGCAGGCGGACGTCGTGGCCGGCCTGCTGCAGCGCGGCGACGATGTGGCAGCCGACGAAGCCGGTGCCCCCGGTGACGGCGACCTTCATAGGGACCTCTCCAGGCTCGACGGGAGCGGTTCGGCGTGCACGACGTGCAGGCGGCGGGTGGCGCGGGTCAGCGCGACGTAGAGGGCACCCAACCCGCGCGGTGACGCCGCCACGATACGCGCCGGTTCGACGACGACGACCGCGTCGTACTCGAGGCCGTGGGCCTCGCCGATCGGCAGGATCTGCATGCGCTCGTCGACAAGGAGGTCGACCAGCGCGACGGTGAGCCGGTCGGCGAGGTCGTCGGGACACACCACGGCGACGGTGCCGTCCTCGATGGCGCGGCGCTCGGCGGTCGCGGCGTCGAGGACGGCCTGGTCGAGGTCGCCGCCGGCCGGGACCTCGGTGCGTTGCGGATGGTCCCCGGTCGATCGGATCGACCTCGGAGGTGTGAGGTCCGGGGCGGCCTCGGCCAGGACGGCGCTGGCGATCTCGGCGATCTCGGACGGCGTGCGGTAGTTGATCGTCAGTTCGCGGACGTCGACGGCCTTCACGCCGGGGATCCGCGCGATGACCTCGTCCCATGACCTGGCGGCCAGGGCGGCCGAGGCCTGGCCGAGGTCACCGACCACCGTCATCGACCCGGTCGGGCAGCGCCGGCCGATGACCCGCCACTGCACGGGCGACAGTTCCTGGGCCTCGTCGACCACGACGTGGCCGTAGAGGTCCTCGGGGCGGGCGTCGTCGTCGCCCATGGCCGCCTCGTGCTGTCCGCGGATCCGGTCGGCCAGGACCGCCCGCTGCGTGTCGCTGAGGTCGTGGCTGGAGGCGACCAGCTCCTCGACGATCTGGTCGGCGTCGAAGTCGGCCGTCGGGCCGTCGTCTCGGGTCGAGGGCGGTGGTGTCGGCGCCACGATGGCGCCGTACACGTTCCAGGTCAGCTCGTCGAGCAGGCAGGCGTCGGCGAGGGTCCACGCCGTGGCCCCGCCCGAGCGGCGCAGCACCCGCTGTTCGTCGCCGGTCAGGTCGTTCTGTGCGGCACGGGCCAGGAACTCGGCGTCGGACCACAGGCGCCGCAGGATGCGGACGGGGGTCGCCTTCGGGCGTCGGCGGGATCCTTCGTGGCGGGCGAGCCCGGCAGCCCGGGTCAGCACGCCGACCATCCGTGGGTCGCCCTTGATCCGTGCAGCGTCAGCGGCGTCGGTCGTGCCGATCCGCACGCCGGGAACGAGCTGGTCGACGGTGCGCAGGACCACGGTCTCGCCGAGCGACGGCAGCACCCGTTCGACGTAGCGGAGGAACCGGCGGGTCGGGCCGACGACGAGGACCCGGCGTTCATCGAGCCACTCGCGCTGCGCGTACAGCAGGTAGGCGGCACGATGCAGGGCCACGGCGGTCTTGCCGGTGCCCGGACCGCCCTGGACGACCACCACGTCCCGCATCGGGGCCCGGATGATCTGGTCCTGTTCGCGCTGGATGGTGGCGACGATGTCATGCATGAAGCCGGTGCGCGGAGCCGACAGCGTCGCCATCAGCGCGGCCTCGCCGACGAGCTGGACGTCGCCGGTGAGCTCGCCGGCGGACAGCAGTTCGTCCTCGATGGACAGGACCTTGGGGCCACGGCAGCGCAGGTGGCGGCGCATGGTCAGGCCCATCGGTTCGACCGGGGTGGCCTGGTAGAAGGCGGCCGAGATCGGGGCCCGCCAGTCCACGACGAGCGGGTCGAGGTCCTCGGAGTGCACGGACACGCGGCCGATGTGGAAGTCCTCGCCGTCGTCGGTGAGGAAGCGTCCGAACACCAGCGGTTCCTCGTCGCCGATGGTCAGAGAGGCGGCTCGTGCGGCGGTGGTGTGGGCGAGGGCGTCGCGCACGAAGATGGCCTCGTGCGTCGAGCCCTGCGACCCCGCCTGGACGAAGCGACGGTTCGCTTGCTCCGCCGCGGCGCGCATCGCGGCGAGACGCGCGTAGGCAGTGTCCACGTGCGTCTGCTCGCGCGCGATCTCTTGATCCACGGTGTCGGCTTCCCCTCGCGGTCTGGCGTGAGCAAGCGGATCAGCATAGGTCGACGGGCCGCCGTGGGTCTTGCCCGGGGGAATCCCCGCCGTGGTTCGTCCGCCTTTGCGTGCGTTGTTCGTGCGTCCGCTGTGGGGCCGGAGCGGTCCTTGTGCATACCCGCCGTGGGGCGGGGACGGCCGTCCCTTCGCAGCCCGGATTTTGTAGGGCTACTGCGGGAGACCATCCCCGCCCCACCGCTCGGTCGCTGCGCCTGTTCTTGCAGTCTCTGTGCAGTTTTCAAGGAGCGTGCCCGTTTCGGGCGGTGTTGCGGGTTGTCGGGCAGGGTGGTGTTGCCGACGCTCAGGCGACGGCAGCGCGGAGTTGGTGCACTTTCGGTTTGGTGGTCACCGTCCGGTTGCCGTTGGGTGAGGTCCAGGTGGCTTCACCGGTGGAGGGGTCGAAGGCCAGGTTCCATCGCAGGTCGTGCACGAGTTTGTGGCAGTGGTGGCAGAGCAGGAGACCGTTGTCGACCGCGGTAGGGCCGGAATCGCGGGTCCACCAGGCGACGTGGTGGATGTCGGCCCAGGCGGCTGGCCTGTTGCACGAGGGGCCACGGCAGTGGCCGTCACGGGCCACGACTGCACGGCGTTGGGCGGTAGTCCAGTCGCGGGACAGCCGGCCGATGTCGAGGATCTCGGAGCCTGGGCCGTACACGAGCCGGTACATCGATGCGTCGCACGCGATCCGTCGGGCCATGTCGGCGGAGCACGGTCCGGTGACGGTGGCTTCGCCAGGCGTGGTGTCGTCGGGGTCGGTCAGCGTCTCGGCCTTGACGATGACCCCGACGTGGGGCTTCTCCCCACCACACGACCGGGCTGTGCCGGCGTCCAGCGCTGCTTTGGAGGCGTCGACCAGCGCGTCGTGGAGCCGTTTGCCGTGATCACGTTTGTGGTCGTCGTCGGTGTCGGCGGGGTCGGGGCGGGTGAACGCGGCAAGGGCGGTGCCGATGACTTCGGCGCCGGGCTGGTCGCAGGTTGCGATCAGCCGCCACATCCCGTCGGCCTGTTGGGTCCAGGTCGCCCGACGGAGCGCGTG